>Ga0154020_10000421_pt1 | contig 50808 bp, 38 predicted proteins | sample Klosneuvirus_201_FD_109709 | JGI IMG/M metagenome (GOLD analysis project Ga0154020, IMG submission 109709) | Active sludge microbial communities from wastewater, Klosterneuburg, Austria - Klosneuvirus_20160825_MG | ecosystem: Engineered > WWTP > Aerobic digester > Activated sludge | place... | reverse complement strand
ATTTTGAAAGAAAGATCAAGATATTACCCCGCCCGCCCATGCTCCGGCCCCCTGGCAAAGCCTTCGTGACCACCCCCACCCAACGAGTTGATTGAGGGTGGTCACGAACCGGGGGCCGGAGATGGGCGGGTCCTAATAAAACCAGAGAAGAGGAATGAAAGAAATGAATAAGAAGAAGAAAAAAGAAATACAAATACAGAAGGCTAGGAAGAAAACAAGAAACAGAAGAATTGAATTTAAAACTAAGATCATTTATAGAGGAGGTGCCTAATGAATAATAAAGATAAAAATATTGATTTAATTGAAAATAAAGAGTCTCTCGTGGAGACACAAAATTCATCAATGACAAAAAAAGAAAAAGATGAAGTTCAAATCACAATTACCATAGATTGTGATGAGAAGCTTCAAAAAGAACTTCAGCGGATTAATATGAACTTTGACTTCAATCGGGTCACGCGAAAGCACCTCGTTGTCTATATTGTAAATAAAGCACTGTCTGAGTTTACTGATGAGGACCTCCAAGCTGTTCAGCAAAGTACAATCACGGATCAGGCTTTATTCGATAAGTTGTCTCGTGATATCCGCGATAGCGGGGCTATCCCAAAAGAAATTCGTGATTTCCTTTGGAAATCAGTGAACTTAACTCAGAGCTCTAAAAAATTAAAAAAGACTTCACAAATAAAACATAGCAATGCTATAGATCAAAAGGAGGAGATTGCTTGAAGCCAGAACAAATTAAAGCATTAAGACATCGATTTGGTTATACTCAAGCGGCTTTCTCTGAAGTTTTGGGATTGGCTGAATTAAGCATTAGTCAATATGAAACCGGATATCGTAAGCCAGGGCCAACGTTACTAATTTTATTTAGAGTTCTAGATTCATTACCTGATAAAAAGGCGTTGTGGATATTGAAACAATTTGAATCACATTCAATCAGCTCAGAGCAAAATAACAAAGGTGCTGGTAAATGAGTCGATTGAATCCTAAACGGGTGTCCAAAACTTTAAATGAGATCAAAGTTTTGGGGATTCATTTTGTGCGTGATGATACACGAAATAGTTTAGCTCGTACAAACGAAGTGAAAACACTCATTGCTCAAATGATTGAATTCTCTCGTAAGCGTGGGCGACCAGCTTTAAATTACTTGGAGGATCTTGATGCCGCATAAAATTTTTGCTTATACAAGAGTGAGTACCGATGAACAGGCTGCTTCATTAGACGGTTCTTTAGCAAATCAAAAATATCGAATTAAAGCATTTGTGGATCTAAAAAATACTCAAGATAAAAATTGGGGTGAAATTATTGAATGGTACATTGATGATGGTTATTCGGCAAAAGACACTCGAAGACCCGCTTATCAACGCATGATGCATGATCTGAAAAGAAAAAAATGTGATTTAATTTTAATCACTGACTTATCTCGTTTATCGAGGAATATTTTTGATTTTTGTAATTTACTAAATGATTTGGAAAAATTGAATGTTAAATTTTTATCCATAAAGGAACAGTTCGATTCTACAACTCCATCCGGAAAAATGATGATTTATAATATGATTAATTTGGCTCAATTTGAAAGGGAGCAAATTTCTGAACGAGTTGCTTTGGGAGTCCATTCTCGTGCTATGAGGGGGCTTTTGAATGGTGGTAGATCAATTCTTGGTTTTGACAAAGATCCATCACGTCCCAGCTCATATATTATTAATGAAAAAGAAGCTGCCGATGTGAATCGAATTTTTAGACATTTTTTAAATACAGGTTCCAGGTCTAAAGCCATCAAAGAAATTGAGAAGGATGGGATTAAACCAAAATTTTCTGGGAAAAATGGCAAAACTCATTTTAATGATAAGTGGAATGTGCAGACATTAGGAAATATCCTCACTTCAGCCGCTTACATTGGCTATCATGAAGTGAATCGTTGCAATAAGAATTTGGATCAATCTAAGCTCAAGCCACATCAGCAATATAAGCTAGTCAAAGCAACCTGGCCTGCAATTATCTCTGAGGAAGATTTTGAAAATACTCAACTTCTAATTGAACAATCTCAAAAGCTAGAGCGAGCCCGCTTAAACGATAAAGAAGATCGATTTTATATGCTCACTGGAATTTTGAGATGTGGAGAATGTGGCGCTCCTCTAGTTGGGCAAGCAGCTCATGGTAATACGCAAATAAAGCGATATTATGGTCATACTCATGCACAATCAAAAAATGGTTGTACCATTCAAAGAGTATCAAGTGATGAAGTAGAAAAGGTTGCTTTAGATTATTTATGGCAGGCCATTAGTGACGCGGGGTATTTAGATAAAATTGAGAAGAATATTAAACAAGTGGGTAATTTGAAATCGATCAATTTGGCGAGAGATAAAAAACATCTTAAAGAGGAGTTGGAAAGTATAACTCTGAAATTGGATAATTTGCTTTTGATGCAGCAGCACGCAAGTTCTCAGGAAGGTTTAAAAATGATCGTGAGTTCATTTGAATCTCTTTCGCTCCAAAAAAAGGACAGGGAAAGCAAAATTGAAAAATTGAACGAAAAACAGGATAAAAGGGAGTTGATTTCGGAATCGGTAGAAATGATTAGAGAAAACCTACAGGAATTTGAAAGAGGATTTAAAAAGGCGTCTAAGGGAATGAAAAAGAGACTCTTGAGGTCAGTAATCAAGCAATTGGTTTTAACCGCAGAGGGGCTATCGATTTTTATGACATTAGCTGATGGAATGGAGATTCCAATACACCAAATGCGATTAGTTCGATTTGAACAAAAGGGTAAAGATGAGCCAAAAATTGGATTTGCACTAGCTCGGAAGGGTTCTTCGGAGGATTCTAACTTGTTGGCTTTAGGTTTGGATATTGGAAAGATTGGTTGCGGGGGCAGGATTTGAACCTACGACCTTCGGGTTATGAGCCCGACGAGCTACCAGACTGCTCCACCCCGCGATAGATTTGATTTTAAAAGAACAGACCGCACTTTAGGGTTGAATTGAGATCTTGTCAACACTGAAACCTGAATGAGTGGAAACATTAAGAGATTTAAATCATAGAGCCCTTATAAAGCCAGAAGTATTGATCGGAAAAGCAGCTCTTCTCTTTTAGCTCTCAAAGGTAATTGGACCGATAAGTCTTCCATGAATGAATTGCTGAACTCGAGGATCAGGATGGGCCTCAGTTTGTTCCCGATTACCAGTAATGAGCACGTCTTGATTGGCAACTAAAGCAATGGTTCCATTGATGCGATAGGCGACATCCATCGAGTGAGTAACAACAATAATTGTTGAGTTATGCTTCTGTTTTAAGTCTATTATGAGTTCAACTATTTTATCTGCATTGATGGGATCAAGACCTGCTGTTGGGTCATCGTAAAGAACTATTTCCGGTTTCATGGCAATTGCGCGTGCAATCCCTAATCGTTGTCGCATTCCACCCGATATTTCATGGGGAAAGAGATGGGAAGACGCACTGAGATTTACTGCATCTAGGCACTCTTTAATACGTATATCCATTTTTGATTCAGAAAAATGACCCTGTTCTTTTAGTGGAAAAGCCACATTTTCATACACTGTTAGTGAATCAAAAAGAGCACTTTTCTGAAATTGCATACCCAAATGTTGGGCCAATCGGTGCCTTTCAGGCTGGGAGAGTGTGGCTAAATCTATCCCTTCGCAAAAAACTTGTCCTTGAAGTGGAGTGTAAATCCCCGCCATTGTTTTCAAAAGAACTGTTTTTCCACCACCGCTAGGGCCGATCAGTACTAGGATTTCACCTTTTTTGACAGAAAGATTGATATTTTTGAGAATAAGATCTTCGCCAAATCCTACAGATACATTTTTTAATTCAATGACAGTTTCTAATTCCATATCAAGGCACCATAATATGGGTGCCTTTTGTTTTCATCAAAAAAATGTTTTGTTTAAAAAGGAATTATAGATGTTTTTGAGACTATTTGTGCTCATAGTCTTCATAAAAATATAGAATTTCTTCTTTTCAAATCTTGAAAAATGAAAAAGTTGGTTCATAATTAAAAGATAATGCGGAAACTAACCCTTGCAGCATGTTCTCACTATGTTTTTACGGCCTTTCCTTATGAAAATTTAAAGGAGAAAGGTTTCTCAATTAGTTTTGAATCAAATCAAGAATACGAAGGTGTTATAAAGCAATCTCTCTTTATTCCATCACTTTCACCTTTGCGATCACCATCACCAACATTTTCACCATCGCCACTGCAATCTCCACCGACTTCCTTGTCTAAATCATCTCTACCGGTTGAACTCAATTTTTTGGAAATTACGGACGAAGAAGAGTTTATGAATAGTGTAAAAAAACAAATGAAAAAGCAAAATTCAAGCCCACGCGGAAGAGAAATTTTGCGACCTAGTTTACATTTCTGGGGTGAGGAGGAAGCAGACTATTTTGAAATGATTGGTTCAATTCCTGTTGAAATTCATTCTATTCAAAAAAAAATGGAGTTTTTAGGAACCACGTTCGGACCAAAAAATGAAACGAATCATCCTAACTCAGTAAATTCAGTCTGGGGCATTTATTTGGGGTTATCTGCCACTGAAAAAGAACAATGGAGTCAGTTTCTCGGACGTTCGCTTAATGATGATAATCAATGGGTTCTTGATGATGGCATTCGTATTCAATGTGCAGTACCAGGGGATGGGCTTTATGATTACATGGAATCACGCAAAGATTTTTCTTTTTGGGCTGTAGTTCTTCAAGCTCAATCATTTGATCAAGTTGAAAAGCAATTTGAATTTGATAAATCATTTATTTGGCAAGGCACTAAGTCGACTTCAGCTGTGCTCATCAAAGAGCATTTAACGAATTGGGATATTATTATTATTTGAAGTTTCATTCATAAAATTCACTTATGAATGACCAGTAATTCGGAACCTAACCATTCTTTAACAGTCACGGCAAGAATAAATTTTAAAGAGAAATAATAAACAAATAAAGTATGATAAGTATTTAAATAGTAATTAAACAAATAATAACAGAATAAATTAGAGTAGAACAAATAGTAATTAAATAAATAGTTCCTGAGCAAATGCTATTGAATTTTAAAAAAAAATAAAAGAGTGAATACGAATGAGTAATGTGTAAGTAGTAAATGAATTAATAATTTATTTATAAGAATTGCGAATCGAAAACCTCTGGAAGCATTTCTGCAAAAGTTTTTGTCTTTGTAACAGTGGAGCCATCACTCCAATGGATTAGAGTTTGAGGACTCGCAAATTCACTTATGACCTGTCGGCACATTCCACAGGGTGGCCAAGGTGGATTAGAGGGGCTCACGACTAATATTTCTTTTATGCGAAGTAGTCGATTCCCTGAAAGTCCTTTCCAAATGGCAACTCTCTCGGCGCAAACCGTCGCACCGTAGGAGGCATTTTCGATATTACAGCCACTGGTAATCGAACCATCACTCCACAAAACACTCGATCCAATTTGTTTTGTTGAATAGGGGGCATGAGCTTGTTTCTGCGCTTCAATTGCGAACTTCAAAAGTTGTGTTATTTCCATTTTTGTTTCCAATTCTCAAAAAAGATTAAATCCTTCTTCTTTAAGAATGCTAAATAATTTTAATAAGGGCAAGCCAATGATGCTTTCATAGTCTGCAGCTTTAATTTCTTTAAATAAAATGAGTCCTTTTTTTTCCAATTTGTAACTTCCAGCACAATCAAGAGGGAGATCAGAGTCAATATAGGCTTCCAACTCTGATTGTTTCCAATTATCCATAGTTAAAGACACATGTTCTGTATGAAGCCATTGTCGATGGGCGGAGTAAACATGAAGAGAAGTGATCAGTTCGTGAGTGTTTCCTTGAAGCTCTAACAACTGGGCTAGGGCGCGTTCTTTTGTTTTGGGTTTACCATAAATTTTATTATTAAAACTTAGAACTTGATCACTTCCAATGATATAGGCTTTTGGGTAAAGCTCTTTAAGACTTTCAGATTTAGCTGCAGCTAGTTTTTGGGTAAGAGTTACAGCATCGAGATTTGGATCTTTTAATTCGTCTTCGTTGCAGAGTGGCGCAATCGCAGTATATTTAACGCCTCGAGCATCCAAAAGCATTTTTCTGTAGGGTGAAGTGCTGGCCAAAATTAAATCCACAAAGTGATTCCTTTTAAATGAGAGGGTATTTGAAAAGTATCCTATGAAATTATTACAGGGTGCCAATGTTTTTTGCAATAGACTATTAGAAAGGGTCTAAAAAAATGTTTTATAAAAGGCACCAAGGATTCCAAAATACAGAGCCCTCCTCAGTAGATGGGAAATTACCTCTGTATATGGGAAATAGCTTCTGCAATTGGAGCATCCTCGTTAGTAGTGGTCACAAGGGAAAAGATGGTGGAGTCGGGGGGTCGATTGAGGCGGCAATTGAGAGAGGGAGATGGTGCTAGAGACTGATAGACCAATATATCAATATCTAGCTCGCTATCTATTGATATATCTATCTAGCTAGAGTGCGTGGAAGGGTGGCGATGAACGGTGGGGTTGACTAAGTAGTGGTTAAAATAAGGTAGTGGTTAAAACAAGGATGGATCAAGCTTTTTTGATACTGATTTTGAACTTTAGAATACAAATCTTATGAAATCGGTACTATATGCTTGTTTAAATTTCGCATTATTGAGCGAAGTTTGAATCAATGAATCAAAAATACGTGAACTTTGTCAAATTAGTGAAGAGTTAGCTTTATTTTTGACTATGAGTTGGGTTATGACAGGGTCCGTGAGGGCAAGTAGTGCGCTTTAAAAATACCTAATGTTTTTTTACAGATGGCTACTGAGAATAATTTTATTGGGAAGACGATGAGTACAGATTTAGAAAAAATAAAAAGTGGTTCAGAAAAAGACATTAATAGTTTAGGTTTAACTTTGCCTGATATTGCACGTGAGACCCGGGTTGAGTTGATGGGACGATTGGATCGAGTTGGAATGACTGAGATTGAAGTTCCAATTCGTTTGGGAGATAACAATAGTACTTCTTTCTTAACCCCTGCTCGCGTTAATGCTTTTGTGAGCTTGGATGACCCGCAGGCAAAAGGCATTCACATGTCTCGTCTGTATTTACAGCTGCAAGAAGGTTTAATCTCGAACATACTTTCTTTTAAGTTACTCAAAGATCTATTAAATAAATTTATTGAATCGCATGCTTCTCTAAGTCAATCGAGTGCGATTGAGGTGGCCTTTGATTATATGATCGAACGTCCAGCATTAGTGAGTTCAAATATTGGTTGGCGCAAATATCCAATGATACTTGGAGCTACTTTAGATAAAGGAAAATTGTATTTTGATTTGCATATGACCATTACTTATTCAAGCACTTGCCCGTGCTCTGCGGCATTAGCACGAAAATTGATACAAGATCATTTCTTAAAAGAATTTTCAGAAGAAAAAATTGGACGAAATGATGTTTATCAATGGCTGGGTTCAACCAGTGGAATTTTAGCAACACCACATTCACAGCGATCTTTAGCACAAGTACAAATCCGATTGTTGAATGAGTCTGTTTTATCGAATACTGCTGATTGGGTCAAAATGATTGATTTACTGGAAAAAAGTCTTGGGACTCCCGTTCAGGCAGCTGTGAAGCGTGAAGACGAACAAGAGTTTGCTTTACTCAATGGACAAAATTTAATGTTTTGTGAGGATGCGGCGAGAAAACTAAAAAACTCTTTAACTGGAATCGCTGATATTGAAGACTATAAAATTCAAGTGAGTCATTTAGAAAGTCTTCATCCTCATAATGCTGTTAGCATTGTGACTAAAGGTGTGGAGGGCGGGCTTAAGCCATAAAATATGGAATCATTGAAACTTCCACGTTCACAATCTCAAAAAAGTAAGGCCAATAAATCGGATCGATTGACTGATGTTGAGATCAAAAAAATTATCCGAGAAATGCATTTAAAAGTAACGCATCAAAGACAAGCGATATTAGAAGTTCTTTCTGTAGGACGACATCATTTTACGGCACAAGAGATTTTTGAATTAGTTCACAAAAGATTTCCAGAAATTGGTTTTGCTACGGTTTATCGTTTTTTAAAAAAATTGACAGAATTTAAATTTGTTTCTGAGGTAAGAATGGGCGGTTTACCTGCACGTTATGAGCTTGCCCCATCACATCATCATGATCATATGAGCTGCATTGAATGTGGAAAAATAGTTGAATTTGAAAACTATGCCATCGAGACTTTACAGGAGAAAGTTGCAGCAGAGTTAGGATTTGAATTAACGGGACACGTTTTGGAGTTGTACGGTGTTTGTCCTACTTGTCGCAAGAAATCAGTATAGGATTTAATTGTGATAGCGACTTTTCATATTCCAACAAGTATGATGTAGGAATTGCTGAAAAAAAAGCCTAATGTGAGGTGGATAAGATTCAAATTAAATGAGGCGTAGTTAGATTCCTTGAGTGCTTAATTGAAATTTGATTTTTTTAAACTTTTAAGTAACCTTTTTCGTCAGATTCTATGTAGAGTTAGTTTAAATAAAGGAGCTACAAGGATGGCAGAGGAGTTTGAAGGAATAATTGTTAAGGGTGCCAGAGAGCACAATCTTCAAGATGTTTCAGTAAAAATACCACGCAATAAAATTACAGTTATGACGGGTTTAAGTGGTAGTGGTAAATCGTCACTCGCTTTTGAAACAGTTTTTGCAGAGGGTCATCGTCGCTATATTGAAAGTCTCTCACATTATGCCCGCCAGTTTTTAGAACAAATGAAAAAACCAGAAGTCGATTCAATGACTGGTTTGTCTCCGGCCATAGCCATCGATCAAAAATCGGTATCGACTAATCCACGTTCAACGGTGGGAACTGTTACTGAGGTTTCTGATTTTCTCCGTTTATTATTTGCCAAAATTGGGATTCCAGAATGTCCAACACATCATAAACCTCTCATTAGTCAAACTCCTGATCAAATTGTTGCAAGCCTTATGGGATGGCCCGAGAACACAAAATTTTTATTACTCGCTCCAATGGCTGAAAATAAAAAAGGTGAGTTTTTAAAAGAATTTCAAAAATGGTCTCAAATGGGATATGTGAAGGCCAGAGTCGATGGCGTTTTTATTGAACTTTCGTCGGCAAAAAAATTAGCAAAAACAAAAGCGCATACAATTGATCTTGTCGTTGATCAGCTTCTCGTTAAAACCAGTTTAACAGAAAGACTAAAAAGCAGTGTCAACAAAGCATTGAGTTTAGCACAAGGAAAATTAGTAATCGAAAAACTCAACGGAGAACGAAAGCTCTTTTCACTTAAATCTGTTTGTTCAGAATGTGGATTTAGCTTTCCGGAAATTGAACCGCGTTTTTTTAGTTTTAATCATCCCAGAGGAGCCTGCGAAGTCTGTCATGGATTAGGTACACTAGATGTGATTGAAGAAACAGAATTCGGAGTTTCTGATGAAGGTACTCGTCAGATTAAAAAAGTCAGTTATCACCGAAAAGAAGAGAAATCCTCTCGAGATGGAGAAGAAGATAGCGAGTTTGAAGAACGCATAAAGCCCTGCAATACCTGTGGTGGAACTCGTTTAAGGACTGAAGCCTTAAATGTAAAAATTGATAACATGAACATTGCTCAACTCTCTAACTTATCTATTGATGAACTCAAAGATTGGATTGAATCCAGACAATTTCAGTCTAAACAAAAAATACTTGGAGATAAAATAATTCGTCCACTTTTGGATAAATTAATTTTTTTAACTCGAGTAGGTACGGGATATTTGAGTATCAATCGAACAGTACAAACTCTTTCGGGTGGAGAATCTCAGCGGCTGCGTTTGGCAAGTCAAGTGGGCTCTGCCTTGGTTGGAGTGCTCTATGTTCTTGATGAGCCAAGTATTGGGCTGCATCCCAAAGATCACCATAAACTTTTAGAAATTATTGGTGAATTGAGAGATCGGGGTAATACCGTAATTATGGTGGAACATGACGAAGATACCATACGTTATGCAGATCATATTATTGATTTAGGTCCAAGAGCTGGAAAATTGGGTGGTCGATTGATGGTAGAGGGATCACTTCGCGAAGTCATGGCCCAGCCCGAAAGTTTAACAGCTCGATATTTGAGGGGCGAATTAAAGATACCTATTCCTACACAAAGACGAACAGGTCATGGTCGTTTTTTTGAAATTAAAGAGGCCACAGGTAATAATCTACAAAAAGTGAATTTAAAAATTCCATTAGGTACATTGACTGCTGTAACAGGAGTGAGTGGGAGTGGCAAATCCACTCTCATTATGGATACCTTATACAAAATTTTAGCACGTGAATTAAATGAAGCCAATGTCGAACCTTCTCCATATCAGAAAATTGTAGGTTTAGAATATATTAATAAAGTCATTCATATTAATCAAAAGCCCATTGGACGCACGCCTCGTTCAACACCTGCGACCTATGTTGGTTTGTTTCCCTTGATTAGAGATCTGTATTCACAACTACCAGAGGCAAAAATTCGAGGATATAAACCAGGACAATTTAGCTTTAATCTCAAGGGTGGGCGTTGTGAGCATTGTCAAGGTCAGGGCCAAGTTAAATTGGAAATGCATTTTCTCAGTGATGTATTTGTGTTGTGTGATATTTGTGAAGGAAGACGTTATAATCGAGAAATATTGGCTATCAAGCATCGTGGTAAATCCATTGCAGATGTTTTGAGTTTATCAGTTGAAGATGGATTAGAATTTTTTAAAAATCACAATTTGATTTTTAAAAAAATAGAAACGCTTCATCGGGTAGGTTTAGATTATATGACACTCGGTCAAAGCTCTACAACTTTAAGCGGAGGAGAGGCTCAACGAGTGAAACTAAGTCGTGAGCTTTCTAAGCGTGGTACTGGTGATACTTTATATATTTTAGACGAGCCCACAACGGGATTGCATTTCGATGATGTTCGACGCCTTGTTGAATTATTGCAAGAGTTGGTAGATCAAGGGAATACAGTTTTGGTGATAGAGCATAATTTAGAAGTAATTAAAATTGCCGATCACATTATCGATCTCGGACCGGAAGCAGGAAAAAAAGGTGGCAAAATCGTTGCAGAAGGAACGCCAGAAGCTTTGGCAAAGAATCCTAAAAGTGTCACAGGTCCCTATATCAAACCACTTCTTTTTTAACTTTGTTGGTGGAACGAAATTGGGATAATACTTCACAAATTAGATGCGTTATTAGTTGCGCTCTTAACAATTAATTATACCATAGGATGAATTTATACTATTTTTTATCAATGCAAGCGAATTGGGGAGTGCAAATATGAACAAGTTTTTTTTATTCTTTATAATAGGTCTATTTTTATCGAATTTTTCTTATGCTAATGAAGTCGGTTTTTCAAGTGGCTCTGAATTTCAAGTAAACCAACTCAGTGGTGATGTTGTTATTTATTGTAATAATGGTCAAATGAGGTTAGCTCATTGTTTTGGTGATCATCTGAGTCCCAAATCCTATGATTATTTTATTGGACCTCAACTTAAAGGTGCAACAAATCTTCAGCTCTCAAGTCCAGTTATGAATGGAAAAGTTAAAACATCTAAGTACGACGCCAATAATGGAAAGAGTAGCAAAGAATTTAACCTTTGGCTTCGCACTCTGTTGCAAAAGCCTTTGTTAGAAGTTGGATTAAACACGATCACTTATACCTTAATGAATGATAGTAATGAAGTTTTAAAATCAGGAGAATTTAATGTGAATGTTACTAAAGGAGAATCACGAGTATGCCCACGAGGGTCGTATTATTCAAATATTCCTGAAGATTGTACGTTTGGGGGATATCAGAACTGTTCGGCTTACTTTCGACAATATAATTATTGTGAGTAGTCAAATAGTCGGTTTTGCGAAACTCTTTTCGGTGTCGCCAAATTGAAAAAAATATTTTGTGGACAAGTTTAAATCTCTTACTTTAATTTAACTTAATGATGGGTGGGTTTACTCTTCTTGAAGGGGTGCCCAAGGACTCCGAGGTAATTTTTAGTAATGATCATCCTCTTTGAATATCGCCGTCCGTAACTTCCAACATTCTTGTGAATCGTTAGAATCGCAAATTATTTGTAGACAATTTTACCCTGACAACTTTTGATATCTTTTATTACACCATTTTTTTCGTGGAGATCATCGATGGTGAAACCGACAGTGATATGTGGATAATAATGAATGGGATTAAAAACTTGTGGATTCCCACCTCTAGCAACAAATAATTTTTTCAAAGCAGATCTAAAGTTTAATAAATCTTTTGAGAAAACTACTAAGTAATAGGTAAAAGCATCGACTGCTTTTAATTTTGCTGTTCCGACTCCTAAACAGAGAACAGCAAACTGTGCAGCTTGTAGTCTGTATTTTATTGCAAGTTGATTTATTTCTGCCATTTTGATTATGTCTTTAAGTTCATTCTCATATTCATCAGGAGTGATGACAGTGATGTGAGCCTCTCCTCGATGTTTTAGATTCTTTGAAGTCGGATTATTTTTTTGTAATAAAATATCAATTTGTTGTCTAACTTGATTAATGGGTGCAAAAGGAAGTGTCATAGCTAAGTAAGAACCATTTGGCGCAGGTCCAATATGAGCTTGGAAAGGAATATTAGCAGTGTAATGGACGCTAGGACTCAAATAAAAAGTGGGAGGTTCGTAGGCCCAAAGATTTAAATTAAAAAATAACAATATAAAAGAAACATAAAAATTAGTTACTATCTTCATAAATGTCTCCTAAAGATAAGAATAATAAAAGTAATTATACATCATTTTAACTCTAAAATCCATTGGCTAAAATATGTACAAAGGAAAAGTTATTGAGACTAAAAGAGTCTAAAAAAACAAAGAGCTCAAAATTGTCACTGAACCTTCAAGGTGCTAGCGCCATGAGTTCATAGGTATTTTTGACTGCCGAAAGAGTTTTAATACAAGCATAATCAAAATCAGAAAAATGGGAGCGACCTTCCCAGCCACCAATATGGGAGTCTACTTTTAAATGAAAACTTAATGGCAAGTAACCATTGAGAGCCAAAATCCAATCGCAGACGAGATTACTCGTGCGACCATTTCCATCAATAAATGGGTGAATAGTGACTAACCAGTAACGGGCTCTTGAGGCCCAAAGTAGAGGATGTAAAGTTTGAGACTCTACAAGAACTTCTTTAATGTAGATATTGATTAATTGAGGTAAGTCATCGGGTGAGCAAGTCTGGTAATTTCCTACAAAAACTTGTGTGGTTCGAAGTCTACCTCCAGATTCAGGGTCGAATAATTTATTAATATAACAAAGATCAGCCCAGGTTGGAGCTTTACCTGCATTAATTTTTTCACTTATAAACTGATTAGCCTGAATCCAGCTTTCAATCTCTTGTTTTTGCAAAGTCGAAGAACTTTTCTTACGATACTCAGATAGTATTTCAGAGCGTTGGATTAACTCCGAAGAAGAAAGATCAGAGAAGTTTTGATTAAAGATCTCAATGTCTTCGATGAGTTTTTGACTCTCTTCAGAGATTAAGGTTTCTTTCATTTTCAATTGCATCTCTTGATCGACCTTTCTTCTTTAGTTATGAAGGTAATACTGGCGGTACAAATCATCGAGACGTAGAAAGGGAGATTAGCGCTTTATCGCTAAAGGAACTAACCCATTGACCATGATCAAGTATTTGAACACTTTCATCGATGCGACCAGTGATGGTAACAGTTCCATTTTTATAAACATGAACCTGAAGAGACATTGGAGCACAGGCAGTCAGTGTTGAATTGCAACCATGGACATTATAAGTTAAGGGGCGATTTGGTTCGTTTTTACTTGGTTTATTAACGAGATCTAAGATAATTTTTCCGTCTTCTCCACCAAGGGATTCAAACCATTGATTGCTTCCTACATTTTTGTTGCTAAGGAAATAAAGTTCTCCTTGAAACTCAGCTGTAATTTTATTGTTTGCAGCAGGAGTTACATTTGATTTGGTGATATTAAGAAAAATTCGACCATCAACATAACCTTGTGTTTCATGTTTGTATCGAGCAGGCACAGAAAGCCCATAACGATATATTTTAGGTGCAGCTGGGTTTGAATTTTTAGCATGATTTACATCTACCACTGAAGCTGGAATAGTTGATGCTCCACCAGTTGCTGAAGAGGCTAAAATAAGTGCTAACACTGATTTATTAAGACCTTGTTTTTGCATAATGACTCCTTATGTTTTTTGTTTCTTGTTATTTAAATAATTTTAAGACTTTAACTAAGATATTTTGAGCACGTTTAGGGTTCTATTCGATTTTTTTAATAAAATATAATGCTATTAATTTATAAATTTGATAACAATTTTGTTATGGATAATATTTATCGTATTAGAATTTTTCTTCATCTTTGTAAAACCTTAAATTTTACAGAATCCGGTCGTCAATTGCATCTCGCTCAACCAGCAATTTCAAGACATATTAAGCAGTTAGAAGAGGATATTGGGTGCCCCTTATTTTTAAGGTATAAAAAACGAGTTCAACTTTCTGAGGCCGGTAAGACTTTTTTATTACAAATAAGTCCCATACTTTCAGAATTTGATCGGGTATTTAATGATTTTAAGGAACAAAGAGCCTCAGTGGGTGGAATACTTAGGATTGGAAGTGTCCCAGAAGCAGGTAAATATTGGTTTATGGAACATCTCATAAAGTTTCAAAAAACGTATCCTGATATTGATTTAAAAATTGAGCTTTTATCGACGGATCAATTAATTGATAAACTCATCAACGGAACAATGGATTTTGCCTTAGTGAGTCGTTCTAATTTGGGTTCAGCTCTAATTTCAATTCCTTTATTTCAAGATTATCCAGTATTTGTTGGAAAAATTGAACGAAAAAAAATCGATTTTGAAAATGAAACCGTACCTGTCCTATTGTATCGAGATGATGATTATTATGCTTTAGAATTTATTGAAAAAAACTTCAATAAAACACAAAGAAAAAATATTAAGATCATTGGCTCCATTAACTCACATGAATCGATGTTAAATTGGGCGCTGGATCTTGATGCCTTTACTATAGTTCCCTTTTCTTCTTTCAAACAATCTCAATATAAAAACAAATTAAAAATTTTTAAAGCGGAAAGCAAGCCGATGACTTTAGATCTTGTGTACTTAAAAAATTCAACATCAGAACTAAGAAAAAGAAAATTCATTGATGAGATGAAAAAAGTTGTTACCCTATAAACGATATTTATTAAATCATTTTAACACAAAAAATAATCTTGTAATTGGATTCTTTAGGATTTCATTTGGGTTAGAAAAATTATAACCGCTCAGAAAAATGAAATCGTTAAAAACGATTCTTCGCTCTATACCAGAAGCCATGGGTCTCTTTTGTGCGATATTGATTGTGAGTTCGACAATAAACGCGCAGCGATTTTTCATCATTACCACCGCCTTGACTCCAAGGAATGACATGATCCCACTCTAGTTGATGTTTGCTCTGACATCGTTTCCCATTTTCCCCAATAAACTCACAACATCGTCCTGATCGTTCAAACACTTTTCGTTTAGTATCTTGAGAAATAAATCTGATCTCTTGAGGGATATATCGGTTGACTTTAGTGGCTTGAGATAAAATGAGTCTTTGTTTATTTTTTTGAGAAAAGTCAGCACAAAGTTTATTCTTATGATTGGTTTTGACTTTTACGTCGGTGCCGCCATTTGTCAGAGAATTTACTTTATCAGTCCCATTGGCTAGACCTTGCTTTGAAGCAATAAAGGTTTGATCTTCTTCGTTCGTATAATGAATTAATTCATAAGAAATATTTGAATATATCGAAGTTTGGTATAATAGAAATCGAATACACTCTTCAATTGACTATATGACACCTGAAGAATACGAACTTAAATCACTAACCGCCGCATAATTGTGTGTCCTTTTTTCTGGGGCCAGACCACCCGAGCAAGTACCGTCCCTCAGTAATTTAAAATAAAATCAAGAAAAAAGATGACAACTAACTAAAATTACTTTGTTTCATTCAAAATCACAAAGAACCTGCCACTGTGACAAAATTTGTTCATTCCAACTGATAATGAAAATGAGATAAATTTAGACATTTCTACATATTTTAAAAAGTAAAAATTACATGAGATATTCTAAAAACTGGCAAAAATGACTGATAAATTTGTTTAAAATCAAATATATATTATTTAATTGAATAATAAAGCTGGCATGCAGTTTGTAGTAAGCACTTCGTAATCAGATACGTCTTTATCAGACACATCTTTGTTAATTACGGATAAATAAATTTTACTTTTGCGAGACTGTTTTTTTGTGTCGCCAGAATGAGGAGTATTTAATGACGTCTATTTATGATCGAAGTAGGATAAATTGGTTTCAGTCAATTCCTCATAATTTCATAAATTTAAAAAGTCTATTTATCCCGATAATTGCTATCATAATTAATCATAGCAATGCCATTGCCTCTGAAAATCAATTTACCAATAACTCTGGAGAAAATAAATCGGTTCAGGAAACTCAATCTTTACAAGCTCAAAGGTCAGCTGATGTTGATTTCTGTCCGAATACAAGTCGATTTGATTTTAGAAATGCTTATTGGCTAGGAAAACTTTCAGAACAGGCTTATTTAGAGCCAAAACTCGTGATTCCAATTCTATCTACCATTACTGGAGCCGTGATTTCATTTATTCCATTTTTAGATAGAAAAGGAAAACCCATTGACAAAATATTGACAGGATTAGGCTTTGGTTCAAGCCCTAATAATGTGAAATTTTATACGAGCTCCAAGCAAGCGCTCGGTGAGGGAACAACTCAACCTGAAAATATTCATACGCGGTGGGTAACGCCATTGCCTGCTGAAGCTTGTATTCGTCCTGAGTGCGGGATGTGTTTTTTAGATTCTGCCTCAGTTTTCAATGATAAAACAAGCGCTTCGTTTTGTAAAAGGGTTTGTGGTACGAAAAATACCAAGGCCTACTATGAGAAAACGCAACTCCTTGAAATTATCAATAAATTGAAAGCTGCAGTGGAATTGAGTCCTGAAGAAGTAATAATTAAAAATCAAATTGATAAGTATGTTAATAAATTCAAAAGTATGAAAAAATATGAAGGTCAAAATCTTGAAATAAATGGAGTTCCAATTTGGGAAGACTCACGAACGGCTGAGAGATGTGAACAGCATACTTTTAATAAAGAAGTAGTTCCTGATACGCAAGGTTATGTGATCGAAAATGATGAAGCCATTTATATTTTATTTCGCGGAACTGAAGACAACACTGCTGATGCTAAATTGAATTCGAAGGGGGACTTGCATTCGCTCAAAAGTAAAGATGGAATGAAAGGAGCTGTTCATAAGGGTTTTTATTTATCATATAAAGCTTTGAATAATTTTGTCGAAAATTCAATTGAAGAGTCTTTAAAAAAGTCACCAAAGAAGCCAATATTTATTACAGGTCATAGTCTTGGAGGAGCAATTGGGCATTTAACAATGTATAATTTGTTGAGTACTAAAAATTTATCCTTTCGATCTAATTTGAAGGCAATTTATACTTTTGGTTCACCACGAGTAGGTAATAAAGATTTTGCTATGGATTACTCTCAAAAGGCTAAAGAATTTGGTGTTGGGGTCTATAATATAGCAAATGAAAATGATATCATACCACATGTGCCATGTGATGGTTATAATCATGTTGGATCAATGATCTACCTTGATAATCAAGATGGAAAAAGTAAGATAAAAGCCATTTATAAACCAAATCAATTTAGCCCGACTAGTTTTTTTTCGGAGCCTAAAAGTTGTGGTTATTCTACATTAGTTAAGAATTTATTTTCAGCCAGTAAGCTTTTTCAAGAGCATAGGATGTCAGTTTACATTGATCATTTGTCGGATTTAAGAAATCAACTGCGAGAGCAAAAGTTAGCATGTGCTAATGATGAAGATGGTTCTAAACCAGGCAAAATAAATCTTCCAGAAAACATTAAGATTAATTTTCAATTCCTTTCTACCGATATAGAAGAATAGTAACTAGTCAGTGGCTCTGCTCTATAGAGCTGTTCTGTTACTAAGTTCTTTTGTTACAAACTCTAAAAGTGATTAAACTCAAGTTCCATTCAATGGGTCAGAGTGAATAGGATGCAAGTTCACTTGCATTTTTCAAATTCTGTGATACCGACAACAAGGTTAATTCCAAAGATTAGAGGTGATTATTAATGTCATATTGGTTGATGAAATCAGAACCAGAAGTGTATTCAATTGAAGATCTCAAGCGAGATGGCAGCACTGAATGGGAGGGTGTTCGAAACTATCAGGCTCGGAATTTTATGGTTAAAGACATGAAGTTAGGTGATGTTGTATTGTTTTATCATTCTAATGCAAATCCCTCTGGAATTGCAGGATTAGGGGTGGTATCAAGGTTGGCCGAACCTGATAAATCAAGTTGGAATAAAAAAAGTTCTAGTTATGATGAGAAATCAACACCACAATCCCCTCGATGGTTTTGTGTTAAGGTGGATTTTAAATCTCAATTTAATAAGGTGATTTCTTTAGATGATCTTCGTGCTGAGCCAAAGCTTCAGGGCATGGAAGTATTAAAAAAAGGGCAAAGACTCTCAATTATGCCAGTTCGAGTTGATGAATTTAAGATCATTGAAAAAATAGCCATGACAAAGTAAGTAGAAATAAATTGTAACGCATTAGGCAATTTACTTTTGATTTAGGGGAATATTTTTAAAAGTTGAATGAAAAATACCATAGGCGATGAGCATTGAACTATTGTGTGTGATTCTAATGCTAATTTATTTGAACGCTCCGAAGCGAAAGTGAAAATAACTTGTAAGTAAATTTTATTAAAAAAATTCAATGAGTTTGTGATGTGGTAGCTAAAAAGAAGGTGTAGAAAATTAAATTCACTCGGGCAAGACGGTGACTATGAAATTATCGACGCAATTATGTGGATTTTCATTTCCTTCATATCAAATCTCATTTATCTTAGAAGACCTATGCATTTAATCAAAATTGGTGTTGCAGCTCTTAATCAAACACCTCTCGACTGGAGAGGAAATATAAATAGAATTATCAATATTCTAAAGCAAGCTCATACAGATGGAATCCAGTTTTTGGGCTTACCCGAAATGGCTCTATGTGGATATGGTTGCGAAGATGCCTATTTTTCTCCTGACACACACGAACGATCACTTGAGGCTCTGGAAACTATTTTACCTCATACGAACGAGATCATAGTCAATCTGGGAATGCCAATTCGATATCAAGGAGCCCTATTCAATGCAACAGTCGTAGTGAGTGATGGTCAGATTATCGGAGTTGTACCGAAGAAGTTTTTGGCTGGTGATGGTGTACATTATGAGCCGCGCTGGTTTAGAGAGTGGCCATCAGGATTTACTGATTTTATTTCAAAAACTGAGTTGCTTCCGAAGAATAGAGCTCAAGACCAACTTAAGAAACAACTTTTAACCTCAAAAAGTGAAGACTTAATTCCCATTGGGGATTTATTCTTTCAATGGAAAGATATTCGCTTTGGTTATGAAATTTGTGAAGAAGCTTGGGTGGCACAACGGCCAGGTTCTAATTTAGCAGAGCATTCTATTGATCTTATTTTTAATCCTAGTGCAAGTCATTTTGCTTTTGGAAAAAATGAAATCCGTAAACGATTTGTTCTCGAAGGCTCTAGAGCCTTTTCCTGTGTCTATACCTATTCAAATTTACTGGGAAATGAATCTGGTCGGATGATTTATGATGGCAGCTTATTTATTGCCAGTAATGGAGAATTGATTAACGAAGCTAAACGGTTTAGTTTTGAAGAAACACAACTTATCTCAAGTGTTGTCGATCTTAATCTTAATCGCATTAAACGACAACAAACCTCAAGTTTTAATCCGGTGCAAAGTCAGTCAGAATCAGAAGCAGGTCATTCAAAATCAGCCAAAATGATAACGATTAATAATCCTTCATTATTTAATAAGCTAAAAACACCTCAACATCGAAGTTCTACTCCTGTACTTTTAGAATCACTCACCAAAAATGAAGAATTTTTAAAAGCGGTGAGTTTAGGTCTTTTTGATTACTTAAGAAAAAGTTATAGTAATGGCTTTGCGATTTCAATGAGTGGAGGAACTGATTCATCGGTTGTGGCTGTATTGGCTGCTGATGCGATAAAAATGGCTTATAAAGAATTGGGGTCGCAAAAGTTTTTAGAGCGATTTTCTTATATTCAAGATCTCAATACCTTTAAAAAAGTAGATATTATTCTCTCTAAAATGATTCATGGTGTGTATCAATCAACTCAAAATAGCTCTCCTGAAACCCAAAATGCTGCAAGTGAACTGGCTAAAGCACTTGGGATTTCTTTTTCAGAATGGTCGGTCGAATCCATTAGATCACATTATGAATCACTCGTGACAACAGTGTTGGGTCGACCCTTAAGTTGGACTGAAGATGATTTGACTCTACAAAATATTCAGGCGCGGGTAAGGGCACCAGGGATTTGGATGTTAGCTAATATCAAAGGCTTTTTATTGTTAGCGACCTCGAATCGATCTGAAGCTGCAGTGGGGTATACAACAATGGATGGAGATACGGCTGGTGGTTTGAGCCCAATTGCTGGTGTGGATAAAGCATTTCTCAATCAATGGATACGATGGAGGGGAGGTCAGGTGGATTCAAAGTCCGATTCCAACTCCAACTCTAATTCTAGCTCTAGCTCCCATACTCATTCCATTTCAACTGAGATTCAGTCTGATATCATTCCAGCCTTAAAACTGGTTTTTGAAATGCCACCGACGGCTGAACTTCGACCCTCTAATTATCAGCAAATTGATGAGAAAGATCTGATGCCTTATCCACTGCTCGATTTTATTGAGCGACATTTATTGATTGATCGATTGAGCCCCATGGATTTAATGAATGTCTTAAAATATGAATACCCTCAGTACTCAGTAGCTCAATTACGTGATTGGTTGATTTTATTTCTTAAGCTTTGGACTCGTAATCAGTGGAAAAGGGAGCGTTTAGCACCGTCCTTTCATCTTGATTCAGAAAGTTTAGACCCTAAAACATGGTGCCGATTTCCGATATTATCAAAAAGTTTTGAGTTGGATATTGAGCAACTTCAAAAATATAAGTTGTAAAAAATGAGATTTTTTTAGCGATTATTAAATAATCGCCAATATAAAATTCTTTATTCTATTACCCATTTATCCAAACAAATTTAATTTAAAGTAATGTCAGAGTTTGTCCATTGACGGCATTACCTAGGTTGCTACAAAGGTAAAGTAAAGTGCCTGCAACAGATTCTGAGTTCACCAATTTAGCATTTGGATGAATGCTTTTGAGCTTTTCAAGAGCTTCTTTAACAGATCCACTGTTAGGAAAATGGTGAAGGGCGTACTCTTCAGTGGGGCCTAAGGCAATGACATTAGCGGTTGATGATTGATCAGCTAATTCATAACTGAGGCTTTTAACAAAAGAGCACAATCCACCTCTTAGTAGCGAATGAGTCGTATCAATAGCAGAACCTGAAAGGATTGGCTCTGGAGTTAGAAAAACCAGGCGTCCTCTTTTTCTATTTTTTAAATAACTCACCACCTGATGTGCAAAGTAAAAACTGGGTTTAAGCTCTGAAGTGATGAGGTCATCAAACACAGAGAGTGAGGATTCTCCTTTAATAGGGGCTGCTGAAGTACCAAATAGAGCATCAATATAAATATCGATACTACCAAAAGTTTGAGCAGATTGGCTGAGTGCTTCTTGGCAGATTTTGGCTGATGAAAAATCACATTTGATCGCTGCGGCTCGCCCAAACTTTTCATGGATTTCTCTTTGATCATTGAGAACATTGGCCATTCTTTGGCAGGTCTCTTGATTCTTATCGATAAAAACCACATCAGAACCACTTTGAGTAAAAAGACTAGCGATATTTTGAGTGAGATTAGTTAATGGTCCTGTAATAACAGTGGTTCGTTCTCTCAGATTCAGGGATTGTTCAGCCATAGAATTATGAGATCCTTTCAATAATAATGGCAATACCTTGGCCTCCGCCAATGCAAGCGCTTCCGAGAGCATACTTTCCTTGTCGTCGTTGTAGTTCATAAACAAGATGATTCATAATGCGGGTACCGCTGGCTCCCAGCGGGTGTCCAACCGCGATGGCTCCCCCATTGACATTGGTTCGATCCATTGGCAGCTCGAGTTCTTTTTGCACCGCTAAAAATTGTGCGGCGAAAGCTTCATTGACTTCGATTAAATCCATTTGATTTAGTGTTAATTGTGCCTTTTGAAGGGCCTTTTTAATAGCAGGAACGGGACCAATACCCATGATTTTTGGATCACAACCCACAGAAGCATAGCTGATGATTCGAGCAAGGGGTTTTAGCCCCAGTGCTTTGGCTTTAGTTTCGGTGGTGATGATGGAGCAGGCTGCCCCATCCACGATCCCTGATGCCGTGGCAGCAGTAACCAATCCATCTTTTTTGAAGAGTGGCTTTAAGCCTTTAATTTTTTCGAGAGATGTTTCGGGTTTTGGGTGTTCATCTTTATCAAACGAAATAGTACCTTTTTTGGATTCCAAAGTAATGGGAGTAATTTCAGTTGAAAATAGTTTTTGTTTGTAGGCTTGATCGTAGCGTTGTTGTGATTGATAAGCGTAGGCATCAACTTGATCTCGAGTAATGTGGTACTTTTCACCCAAGTTTTCAGCCGTAATGGCCATTGGCATTTGGGCATAGGAATCAGTGAGAGCAGCAGTAAGAAGGTCTTCTAATTCGCCATTTCCAAGTCTCATCCCGCCAAAGCGAACACTGCGAACGACATAAGGGACTAATGACATTTGTTCAACGCCTCCAGCAAGTACCATTGAGGCTTCGCCTGTAGTTATCATTTGTGCGGCATTGACCCATGATTGAAAACCACTTCCACATAGGCGGTTGAGTGCGTAGGCTGGAGTTGTTAGAGGAAGGCCAAGTTTTAAACCCACATGCCGAGGTAGATAGGCTCCATCGCTGCTAGAAGGAACAACATTTCCGATTATAACATGATCAATGTCTTCAGGCTTTAAACCAATTTGATTGAGACAACCACGAGCCGCATGAACTGTTAAGTCCGTGCCTGAGATATCTTTAATACTACCACCATAACTTCCAAAGGCCGTTCTTTGACCAGCAACGCAAACGATATTTTCCATAGGACAACTCCTGATTTGATTTAATAATTATGGAACTTCAATTGTGAAATTCAATCATTATTTGAAACATTTAAATGTGATGCTCGGAAAAGTTTGCACCTAAAAGGCAAGAGATTCTATAAAAATCTCGATTTGGGATATTTATTGGATGACTTTGTCAAAGTGAGTCGTATTTCAAAGAGTTTTGATTTTTGAGTCAATAAGAACAAATGAGCTTAATCATTCTAATTTTTTTTGGGCTGTTTTTAATTTATACGCATTCAGCCTAGTTTGAGTATTTAAGTTTAAAAAGTGGCTTTTAAATTGCAAAAAGTACTTATTAAACAAACTTTGAAAGTATTTTTTCAAATTAGGAGAGTATTATGTGTAAAAAACTTAATCAATTGTCGACCCATTTTCTTTTGTTCATAGTTTTAACACTCATCACAAATCCCTTTCAAAAGGGTTACGCCAAACCAAATTTTACGAGCGAGGTGATGAATCAAGAAGATGTTAGAATACAGCTTGAAGCTCAATGGGCAGATTTTATTGCATTATATCCAGAATTTGCAAAGGGCGATAGAGAGCAATCATCTAAGAAGGCTTCTATTTCTTTATATGATCATTTACAAAATGTTAAAAATGACGCCCATGAAATTTGGAGAAATGGTGCAAAAAGACAAGGCCGAACTGAGAGATTTAAGCCAGTTGCCTTTGTCGATAACGGAAAATATCAAAATGTTATAGCACAAGAGGGAGAAAGTTTGAGGAGTCTCCTTAATCGTACAAGTGGTGTTCCAGATGAGTTTAAAATATATTCGGATGAAAATTTGGCTAAGTATTTTCGTATAAAGAATAGAGTCTTAGAGCAGAATATATTAGAAGTCACTGTTGATAAAATAGTTGCCAATTCAAATTTAGCTCATGACGCCGCATTTGGTGTTGAGGAAGCTTATTTTTCATTTTTAAAAGAAATTTGGGGTAAAATTAATGAAACAGATTGGAATGATAAAAGTGAAGTTATTAAATTAGTTAAAAAAATGGCTGCTTTTCAAAATAAATTATGGAGAGAGCGCCTTGGGAATAAAGAGATTGCTAATGAAAATAGATATGTTGGCGAATGGGAAAAACTCTCTTTTTCTCAGCAAGAAGCAGATCTTTGGCAAGTAGAAGGTCTTATTAAGCAATTTTTTTCAATTGGTAAACTTCAAATGAACCCAAATTCTTCGCCGGTTTTAGTTAAGATTTCACAAGCGTTTAATGAATTGAAAAGAAATATATCGGATGGACGTGAAAGTCTAGCGTTTCTATTAAGTAATTCGAAGACATTGAATAGAGATAATTTCCGTCCAACTTTAAATGATCTGGGTAAGTTTGAGGTTTTTCAAAATGATGCAACTGAATCTGCTGAGCAAAAAGCGAATAAAAAATTGAATGAATTATTAAGTAAGTTACCAAATAACCAAAGAATAAATATTTATAAAATAGTCAGAACGATTGATAGTTCTGGCCAAGTGATTAGTGCTCAAATAATGGAAAACCATTCATTATTAAATTTAAATCAGTTAAGCCAAGGATGGAAAGAAATATACGAAAGACTTTACTCAGGTGCCTTATCAGAGTTATCTGAAGTTATAAATAAGGGATTAATTCAAAATCGCGGAGCTGGTGATCATGTCCTAACTCAATTTATTGAAAGTAAAGTTAGAAATTTATTTGCCGTTTATTCAAGTCACTATAATCAAAAGTCCTTTCAAGATGTGCAAATTCTGGATTATTCAGAAATTGATCCTCAAATGAAAATAAAACTTATGGGTTTAGTTGAACAGGCAGCTTTAAGTCTAAAAATGGATTCCTCTTCTGGGTTCTTGCAAACATTATCAACGATGAGAACAGATGCAAAGAGCCAACTTGATGGGATAAAAAATTTCATCTCATCCAATTCCAATTCCTATTCGTTTGCTTTACGAAATGAAATAGGAAAAATATATTTGAGCAATCAAGTTGAGATGGCTCTATTGGAAAATCCGACATTAAGTCGAGATAACCTTTTAATTGGTAACATATTAGATGAGAAAGGAAACAAGGTTTCTATACTTTCCGTTGATTTAAAAAATGTGAAAGATATAAGAAGTTTAGGCCCTACAATTTCTTCTATTGCAATGAAATTTAACTATGCTGGGACTATTCTAGAAAATAGCGGCCTCCGGCAAGTAAGAGATTCTGAGATCCCAACTAAATTAGTAAATGCAGCTGCAGAATTTATAAATACCTACGATCTTTATCGTCGGGACTCTGACTCATTAAAAGATGATGTTCGAAAAAAATTAAAAATGCAACTCGATCAACTTCAAAAAAAATGGCAGGATTCTGGATCAACAATAGAAGCTAGTGCTATCAAAAATAAAATTGATTCGATCTTCGAAGAATTATTGAATGAATATGCATCTCAATTAAGTTTACTTCGCAATAAATATCAAAATAACCAGCAGCTAAGTGAAGTTAAAAATACGACATATTCAGATTTGTCAGCTCGCTCGCGTGAAGAAGCGGCAAGATTATTTATGGAAGTCGTTAATATGGAACTAGTTGACAAACCAAAAGTTAAATCAGTGGCAAATGCATCTCTTTTAAATCTTCTTTTTGATGTTGAAAGTATTCAGCATATCGAAAAACGAATGCATGATGAGTGGCGCTTGACCCAAAAGGGAGTGAGAAGTGTCCGATATATTCCTATTAACGGAATTGATGGGATTAAACCTGTAAATGAAACAAATTTTTTAGCTGCCTCTGAGAATGTTTCTGGAAAAGTGAGGGAGGGTAAGAATTCGGATGGATTTAAAAATTTTATTACAATACAAGAGTTAGAAAATTTATCCAGTACACCGCAATTTGATAAATTAACAGACAAATCCAAAAAGGAAATTCTTGATGTTATTAAAGTATATCAAAATCAAAAGGATGTTGTTTTAGCCAATATTCTCAATTTAGATGCTGATCAAATTCCTGAGGGAGCTAATCGAAATGGAATGGGTGCTGTTCAAGCTTTTAAAATTGCACTTGAAATTATTAAGAAGTTATCTACGGAACAAAATAATAGTAAAGATTTAGAAATTATTATTAAAACTAAGCTCGCAGAAATGGCCGTTAAATGGGAAGAGTCAAATAGAGGATCGTCTGATGCCTTAGCTAATGCACGAAGTGGGTTTGACAAGTGGGATTCCTTTTACCGAGGTATGAATATAAATCCATTAAAATTAGCAATTGAAATTTTAGGAGCTCGACAAAGTGCCATGACGATTAAAGATCCTCTAAATTCAACTAAGAGTATAAAGCCGGAAAAAATTGCTGGTGCAATCAAATCTTTATCTGAAGTTATACTAAAACTGGAAACTACGTCTACATCAAGTGCATTAGCAAGTAAGACGAAATCAATTGAGGTAAAGAATGAAAGCTCGAGAAGTGGCTCAACTAATGGAACTGTAATGTCTTGTTTCTCACTTTTTAAAAAATAGGATAAATTGTTATGCTGAAAATTCAATCAACTTTATTTAAATTAATTGTCGGAGTCTTGTTGATGCAGAATTCTGCATTAGGAGCTCTTCTTGTACTTAAACCAGGTGAAAAGCTGGTTGTCTCTAAAACAGGTAAAGTCATAGTTCCAGATCTTGAAGGACGAAAAGATCAAGTTGTAGAGGTGGGTAATAAAATTGATGGATTAGAATGGGATGAAAAACAACAGAAATTAATTCCCGTTGAAGGCAAAGAACAACCCAATATGATTTTTCTAGGTGATATTTTAGATAGAGGAGAAAGTCAATTTGCACTAGTAGATGGAGTATCCGATTTGATTGATCAAGGTAAGGCAGATTTAATTTCTGGTAATCGTGATATAAAAGTAATCAATATGATAATTGATTTCCCACTTCTTGAAAATTTAAAACATGGCAAATATCGTCAATGGTTGATAAAAAATTATTCTAGTTTTCCAAATGCAATTCAAAATCTAGATCTTAATAATATTGCAGATATTGAGGAACAAAATAGGATATTACAGTCTGTTAATACCACATATAATAAGGTAAAGTTTTACACAGAATATCAAGGATCTCGAGATGCACTTAAGTTTTATAAATTAGAATTGACAAAAAATTTGAATAATTCAATTCAAAAAGCGGAGTCTGAAAATAAAAATATAGTAGAGATTTATCCAGGTCATAGTGTGACCTTGAAAGTTATTGAAAGAAAAATTAAAATTCTTGAAGAAACAATTAGAGTTTTAAATGAAGAGCAAGTAGCATCTGATGGATTACTTCACTTTCAAGATGGTACAAATATTACTCCAGAAGCAAAAAATAGGGGTCTTGAAGTATCGAATAAAAAGCTGTTAGCATTTCAAAGACTTCTAAATGAATCTAAATCCAAAAATTTATCGATGGTTCAGATTAGAAAACCTTGGACTATGTCTTTAGATGAGGCTAAAAAATTTATTTTCACAGATGAAAAAATTGGTGAATTGTATTGGCGTGAATGTCTTCCGGGTGGAAAAATTTGGGAAATGAACCGTAAAGCAAAAATAGGAATTAAAGACGTCGCAAATTTTGCATTTTTTATGCATGGTTTTCTCACTCGGTTTAATTATAATACAATACCAGGAGTCCCACAGGCTATAAAAGATCTTGAAGAGTATTTTAAACTATCAACACAATTTGTTCATGATCAGTTAGATCTTATTGAATCACAAATCAATCGTTCTGGTGGAGTTAATTATCAAGCGAAGAGTTCGATTGGAATATACACAGATGCATTTTATAATCCTGATACTGGTACTGTGCTACCAAATGATCAGAGTCCGATTTATGGTGAGCGTTCTAAAGAAGGAGGGCAGATGCGCGCCATTGCCGAAGAGTTGATGCAATTGCATGTAGCTCAAGAGAACATGCACTTTAACATCATGGGACACACTCCTGCAGGTCAATTTGGTCAAGTACTTCGAAACCGAGTTTATAAATATATTTCAGCTGTTTTGGATACATCTTGGCAAGACTTGGGAAAGAAGTTTGTTAGTGTTTTAGATAATGGAACTCTAATCATGCTAGGTCGTATTAGTATTGGAGAGAACGAATATGATATGGATGTCCGTGTGAATCCCTTCGTTAGATCGAAAGTAGGTTTAGTACTTTGGGGGCCCAAAACAGAAATCTTAGCGGATGGAAGTCCAAATCCAGATTCTTTGCATAATTACACTATTATTGGCTATTTAACAAAACCAACTAAGAATGGTCAGAAAAATAAAATAACCAAATATGTTCTATTTAAATATAATGGATATAACTTGGACTACAAATTAATTTCACCTCGAACACTCAAGGAGAGACTTGCCAAAGGTAGTTTAGAAGTCTTCAAAAAAGAAGATCTTAAGAGTTTGAGAGAATCAGAAGAAAAGGAGTTATCAAAAGCTAAAAATTATTTTGAGATAAAACAAATACAGAATAAATACAAAAAATTATACTTGAGTCATCTTGAGCAAATGAAAAAAATTAATCCGACCTTGGTAATAAGCGATGCTGTGTTTCATAACCCTGAAGGGCTTACAGAAGAGTTTGAACGAAATATCAAAGATTTAGATATATCTTTGAAAAGTAAGTATCCCAATTCAGAGGCTAATCTATCCACAGCAACATTAATTGAGAATTTAAATCGTGAGAACAAAAAAGTATTAAGTGTCTTTGGTGGATCCGCCTATATGCTAGATAATGCATCTCTTCCAGATGGTGGAGAGGCCCAATTGAATAAAAATCTTATGGAGCTTTTTCGTGTTTTTGATAATAAGTCAAATCGGTTTTTCGTAACAGATGGAGCGACACACGTAGGGGTTGAAGCACTGGAACAAGACATTATGAAGGAGATAGGTGTTCCAGTACATGGTTTTATTCCAACGTATACAGGGCGAGGAGATGAGGTCTATACAGGTCTTCAATCCTATACAAAAGTGAATGGTGATTGGAATTTAGTACCAAAAGAACATTTGAGTGTTACAAAGGCAACAGGTGGTGTTGCGTTATTTATTAGTGGAGGCGGCGTAATTCGGGATGCTATTATTCAAGCCATAAAGACAGGAACACCATTTCTTCTCTATAAAGGAAATGGTGGGTTTTCTGAACATTTTGCTAGAGCCTTTTCGGGAGAAAGATCATCGGACCCTAATTTCCCGAATGATAGTAAGCTTAAGGCAGGAATTGATGTTGCCATTGATTACATTAATAAAAATAACTTATGGGCACATGCTGATCTGATTAAATCGAGAATTGTAACTAATGCTGAAGAATTATCTGATAAACTAACAGAATTAGGCTTTGAATCAGTACTTAAACCTAAGCAAAATAATAAAATTATTGAGTTAAGTAAAGAAGTAAAGAAAAAAGCTATCCCCATTACTAGTTCTAAGCAATGTTTACATTTATTTAACTAAAACTCAATCACCTGTTAAGTATCAGATAGAAATCATTCAAAATATCATGGAATGATTTCTGTCTGAACTACCAGAATATATTGAATCTTAAAACAATAAACTTCCTTCAAATAATTTTTTCCTGGAAAAATCTTGGAATATAGATGTGAATTATGCTTGCTTTCAAGAGGCATGAGAATCTATAAATTTGTCAGCAGTATTCATTTATATTTTAATTTTAGGTGAGACATACGTATGAATTATTTAGTGATCGGTCAGGGTGGTCGTGAGCATGCTATCATAAAGGCTCTTAAGACCTCCGAAAGTGTTAAAATGATTCACGCCATTCCTGGAAATCCTGGTATTGCCAAAGAGGCGACTTGTCATTCCTTGGATTGGAAAAATTTTGAAGACATTTATCAGTTTTGCCGAAACCAACAAATTCATATTGTTATAATTGGCCCTGAGGATCCTTTTGTTATGGGTTTAAGTGATTATTTACGCGATAGGGATGTTCTTGTGGTTGGTCCTTCAAAAGCTGCTGCCCAACTTGAGGGTAGTAAGGTTTTTGCCAAAGAGTTTATGTTGGAGTTCGGAGTTTCTACGGCAAAGGCTGTGACAGTGAGATCGGTAGATGAAACAATAAAGGCGGCTTCAGAGTTTACTCCTCCCTATGTTTTAAAAGCAGATGGACTGGCTGCGGGTAAGGGAGTGGTGTTGTGTAAAACACTGGAACAACTGAGCGAAATATCAAAGCAATTCTTTGAACAAAAATTATTTGGTCAAGCCAGTGAAAAGGCTTTATTGGAACAGTTTTTACCTGGGTATGAGTTGAGTTTGCTTTTAGTGACCAACGGAAAAGAATTTCAGCTATTACCTTTAGCGCAAGATCATAAACAATTATTGGATGGCGATCAAGGACCGAACACTGGTGGAATGGGGACTGTGGCTCCAATGACTATACCAGAATCGTTAATGAAAGAAATTCAAATAAAAATTATTGACCCCACATTAAATGGGTTGGCCTCTCGTAATTTATTTTATCGAGGTGTTATTTTTCTTGGATTGATGATTACAAAAGAAGGACCAAGGCTCTTGGAGTACAATTGTCGTTTTGGAGATCCAGAGACACAAGTTATAATGCCTCTATTCGATGGAGATTGGGGAGTCGTATTCCAGCAGCTCGCACTCGGTAAAATAATAAAAATGTCTTGGAAAAATAATTTGTATTCAACCTGTGTGGTCCTAGCAGCTCCCGGTTATCCTGATTCTCCTGAAAAAGGTGTTCCAATTGATGGAAATCCTTTGAGTGAGGACTCTTCTGTAGAAACCAAGACTGGTATTTCCGCTAAAGCCTACTTTATTCATGCAGGAACGCGACGCTCTTCCGAAGGACAATGGCAAACGGCAGGGGGGCGTGTCTTGTGTGCGATGGGAATTGGTCCGACAAAGGAAGAGTCTCGAAAGCGTGCCTATGAGCAAGCTCAGCGAGTTTCATGGAAGGGATTGCAAAAAAGATCTGATATTGGCTTACGTTTGAATATCTAATTTTTTAAAAATGGAAGTTGGTTTTAATAATTTAATTTTGAATCGATCTTTTTTGTCTTGCTTAAATCTGATGGTAAGAATCAACAGTATTTTGTATCAATCAAAATATTTTCAAGCAGTTCAAATGAATATTAGGATTCGTGCCAAAATCACCGTCTGAAATAATTTTTAATAATAGGTTTTTAGGTAATGGAACGTCAAAATTTTCATTTTTTAATTTATTTCTAATTTCAGTTGAGGAAACGCCTCCATCTTCTGCGTCAAAATCTTTGGCAGGGTGAGTTTCATTGGTTGTTTTATCAACGAGTTGGTTAGGTATGTCACCTTTGTCGTTGCCCCTTCTATTGATAAGCCACTCTTTTATGAAAATATCAGCTTTCAAATAAAAAAAACCTTCTTTATAGTCAGACCTGGCGTTATCGCTACCAATTATCCCAACAGGATGTGCTTTTTTTGAACTTAATGTGCTTAAAAGCTCATCTAAATAGGTTCCGTTGGGTTCGATGAATTGTCCATTAGCCAGTTCACCAAAATCAGGAACAATAATTCTGGGTTCATTCTCAGTAATCATCTGAGACCATTCCCATCTTTTTCTTAAATCTGAAACTCCAGGTTTATAGAAGGCATTATCGTTTGGAATAAAAAGGACGTAGTCAAGTTTACCTTCTTTAAGGGCTGCCAATGCTACTTTTAGATGGCCAAGATGAGGTGGGTCAAAGGTTCCATGAAATATTCCAATTCTTAAGCCAGATAGATCAATCTTATTGAGAATTGAGGAATTAGCCGTTGGAGCTATTATAAGACTTAATAACAAAAAATGTTTAACAAGTGTATAAAATATTTTCATTTCAAAATCCTCTATTAATTAAACAGTGCAGAGTTGTTTTTTTCTAATGATTTTAAATTTATTGAATGCAATATTAAAGCCGAAACAAGCGCAAAATAGATTTTTGAAACAGGAAGTATTAACACTACATTCTTATGAATTTATAAATTATGAGAAATAATAGGTAAATTCAGCTGTAAAGTAATTTGAATGACTCATGCTATGAAATATTATAGGAGGGATACAAAATGTTAGAGTTAAAACAGTATCCATCCGTGAAAGATAAGAATAAATATTTGGAGCAGCTCGATTTTTCGAAACTAACTTTAATTGTTTCAGATCTTTCTTCTAAATTATATTGGCAAGATTATCTGATTCAAAAAAATGGATTTGTTGCTGGCCCACAAGTTATGAGAGCTGAGGATTATTGGAAGTTATTACTGCAGCGAACTATTCCTGAGGTTGAATTCGTGAGTCGCTCCTGGATGACGGCTTATTTAAAACAAATTTTAACGCACGAATTATTAGATTCCGTAGGTCTTCCCCATGCGAAAACAAGTACTGTGATAAAAGTCATGAATGAGTTTTTACCTATAATTTCCCATCCTGATTCGCGAGAAATTATGCAACATTGGTTTGACGACGTTCAGTCTGGTTCCTGTTCGTGGAGAAAATGGTTTGAGTTATCAGAGATTATTTGGGCGACCGTTTCAAATAAGAAACAAATTTTGGTAGAGTGGGCGGCGAGTTTTTTAATTCAAGCTCAGAATTTTGAAGTTTATTGGAATAGAAATCTTGTGGTTGATTTAGGCCCAGAATTAAGATCCATTGAGGCAGAACTTTTGCAGGTGCTATCTTTAAAAAATCAAGTTCAAGTGCTATCTCCTAATCCTAGCTGGATTACTGAATTTCACTGGATCTCCTATCCTTACAAACAATTTTTATCCAGAAGTTATAAAATCGAAGATCTTAAAGTAGAGACCTCATTTGAGGCTAAGCCTGTGGGGTCGAAATTTTTCAAGCGGTTTGCGTCGACTCTTGGTGAAGTGAAATTTGTTGTCGGTCAAATTCAGGAATGGTTAGCAGCGGGAAGAAATCAATCAGAAATTGCAATCATTGCACCAGATATTGAGGACTACTGGCCAGTGTTGAGCATTCATTTAAAAAAAGAGGGTTTAATCTTTGAAAAACCCGAAAAATATAAAGTGGGAAGTATTGGTTCGGTGATCGCATGGCTTTCTTATTTAAAAAAACAAAAATTCAGTTCCTTGCAATTTTCAGAGCTGCAACTGTCTTGTTTTCATCCGATCAATCAGTTTGATTTAATAAACAATGGTCATTTAAATAATGACTTATTATTGAAACAACAAAACCCTAATAGTATTGAAATAAATCAAAATTTAGAAGCCACTGCTTCATTTGAAACACTTCGTTCGCAATGGTCCAATAGATCCTATGAAAATGTTTTGGTAAAAGATTCTCAAAGCAAATTGACAGCAGCCGATTTTATGGCATGGGCTATTCAGGCTTGGCCTCATATTACCTTATTACCTTCAATGGTCTTTGAACTTTGTCAAAAATGGTTATACGAAGCTGAAAATTTGGGGCCACTCTCGGCGCAGGAATGGATCGGGTATATACAAGATTTTTTAAATTCTCAAGAATGTGAAACCACCTCGGTAGCATCAAAGGCCATAGGAGTTTATTCTCTCATGAGCGGTATTCCAACCAATAAGAGTTTACATCTTTTTTTAGGTTGCTCTGAATCACAACTGAAATCAACACGAGGTTTAGTAAGTGGTGCAGACGTGCTGAGTTTGCAACATCACACGGGTCACTTATTGGCGCACCCAGATCGCGATTTTAGAGAGTTTCAATTGCGATCTCTCCAAGAGCTAGGAGAAGAGCAATATTTTATATTTCCGGAGTCTGATTTTAGTGGAGCCGAATTAGTTCCATCTATTTTTTGGATGAAAGGGAGAGAAGAAGAAGTTCAAAGAAATGGATTTACTTCGAAACACTTTCACCAATTGGATTTATGGAATCCGGGTCTATGGGAACAGGAAATGCTGAAGTTCAATGAGAAAAAAAGCGAAGAAAATTATTTAATAAACGAAAAATTGAATCATAAAATTTCTTTTTCGCTGTCGCCTGCTTCACTTAAATCCTATGTAGAGTGTCCCTTTAAATTTTTTGCAGAGAAGGGTTTAAAATTAACTGACCCACAAATCGTGGATTTAGATTTAGATGCCAGAACGAGTGGATCCCTTCAGCATAAACTTCTAGAGCTTTTGACGGCTGAGCCTTTTGATATCAGAGCAAGACGAGATCAACTGACTGAGGTAGTTGAAAGTACTTTAGAAAGTCAAAAAGATCATTATTACTCAGAAAAAACAAAAGACCTTATTCGAAAGCAACTTCATCAATTGGGTATTAAGTTTCTTGAACACGAAGATATTTATCGCAAAGAGTTTCCGCGATTTTATACCTTGGCTTGCGAAGCATGGTTTCAGAAATCCATTGAGGTGGATGGAAAAAATGTCAATATAAGAGGTAAAATAGATCGCATTGATATGTCTGTTGATGGCTCTGAGGCCATAGTAATCGATTATAAAAACGATATCAAAAGCTATAGTCATGCTCCATCTTGGATTAAAAATTTGGAATTTCAGATGCCCGCTTACGTTCAAGCACTAGAGACAGGAGCGGCAAAATCAGAAACGAGTCAAAAGATTAATCCAACTCCAGTTGTTGCAGCACACTATTATAGTTTGCGAGATTTCACGAGAAAAGGATTTACTTTAGATGAAGCGAATACTGGAGTGATTACACCTTTAAGCACTACGGGAACAATATCTAAGGAGACGAAGAATCAAATTATCGCTGAATTTCAAAATATATTAGTACAATCAGCACAAAAAATTATAGACGGCGATTTTCGTGCCATTCCTCATCCTAAAACAGATTGCAACAATTGCAACTGGAGAAATCTATGTCGAACGCGCCAACCGAATTTGTAAATACCATGGTAAAGGCCGGTGCTGGTGCCGGTAAAACCTATGGTCTCATTCACAAAATAGTTGATTTGGTTAAAGAACATACCAGAAAAAATTCGAAAGCCTTACCTCGTTTTGTAGTAACTACGTTTACACGAAAAGCCACCCAAGAAGTTCGAGAAAGACTTTTATCTAAAGCACTAGAGTTGAGAAGAGAAGATCCGGAATTTGGTGATTTATTTTTGAATTTTTTAAAAAGTTCAGGTTACTTGATGGTGTCAACTATCCACGGCGTGCTCAATCTTTTCTTAAGACAGCATGGATCTGTGATTGGATTGGATCCTGACTTTAAAGTGGCACCTTTATCTCAAACGCTTTTAACAGAAGTGCTACACAATCTTTTACTTGAAAATCCCAACACTATTAATTTAGTCAATCGATATGGTTGGAGAAATGTAAAAATAATTTTATTAGAGTACCATCGGTCGACCATCTTAAATCCAGACATCGAAGTACTTCCTGAGTCTCATTTTATTCAATATTGGGAGAAAAATTTTAATAACCTTAAAAATCTCACATCTGATCTCACCAACTACATTGAACCATTATTGGCACAAGCAAAAGGAGAAAGCTTACCGCGCTTTCAGGAGAGCTTGAGAGCGATTCACCGTGTTTTGAATGAGGAGATAGATTTGTGGAAACGTTTAAGTCTTCTCAAAGAGATTTATAAAAAAAGTCCTCGGAATCTTGGTCCGTTAAAACAATGGGATGATTCTTATAAAGAAATGCGCACTCAAGTTATGGGAATTTTATCCGATTTGGATGAAGATTTATTAACTGTGAAAGAAAATTTTGTAATTCATCATCAGGATAAAATTTACTTTCAAGAACTCGGGGCTCGATTTTCGGAGTTATGGTTTAAGAAAAAAATTGAACTAGGTGAATTAGAAATGGAAGATTTAGAGTTGTTAAGTCTCTATATTTTACGCCATTTTTCAGATCAATCCAAGAGTTTTTCTGATTCCTGGAATTACTGGTTTATCGATGAATATCAGGATACCAGTCCAATCCAAGTAGAACTTCTCAATTATTTGATTGGCCCTTGTCCTCATTATGTTGTCGGAGATCCACAACAATCGATTTATTTTTTTCGTGGAGCACGGAGTAAGGTTTTTCACGAAAAACTTAATTTATTTAAAAGAACAAGTGCTAAAATTGAAGAAAAAAAGGTGAATCGTCGTTCGCAATCACCAACACTTTATTTTATCAATGATTTAATGGATCTTGTGAACAAACATCAATTTTCTCCCATGGAATCTTTAAGTGAAAAGGACTCACCCGAATTGTTAGTGGGACATTTTTATTTGATTTCAGAGTCTCATGAAGAGCTTCATTTAGAACACCTCGTAAAGACACTCTTCAAACTGATTCAAGAGGGTGTTGACCCCTCAAACATTGCAATTTTGTGTCGAGAAAATAGTGAGCTTCAGCGAGTTTTTACGAAAATCAAATCAGTAGGTTTACCGGCCCAGGTTTACTCAAAAGGGCGTTTTCTAGAAGATCGACAAGTAAAAGATGCACTTTGTTTATGGAATTTTCTGATAAACCCTTTCAATGATATCAATCTCATTGAATTATTAAGATCACCTTGGTTTTTCGTTCCAGATCAAATACTTTTAGAAGTGGGTTTTGAAAAAAAATCCCACCTTTGGAATCAGATAAAAACCTTAAGTAATAAGACGATTCAGAAACTCAATCAGAGTTTGAATCAATTATCAAAAGAAAGTCATTTTTTAGTTTGGCAGAGTCTTTTACTTGATACTCAGGCCTTTCATCAATGCACCGAGCTGGATTCCAGTGGTCGCAAAGAAGCCAATTTATGGAAACTCATAACACTAATCCATGAGGGAATAAAAACAGGAAAGTTGGATTACACAGATCCGCTTAAATTAGATTTGCAAATTGAAACAAACAATGAAAACGAAGCCCAATCGATTAGAGATTCTCATCAAATCCAACTCATGACCATTCATGGATCAAAAGGTCTTGAATTTGATCATGTGATTTTGCCTTTTTTAAATCATTCACGAAAAAAAGAAAGTGCCAGTTTTTTTACAACTGATTTAGAAACTCAATTCTGGTCTCATTCTTATATGAATGAAGCGACACGTACGACTCAAAACCATTATTTTGCAAGAACCGTTATGGAAGAAATTAATTCACTTTTAGATGAAGAAACAGAACGGCTTTTTTACGTGGCGATCACAAGATCTAAGAAAAGTTTACATTTCTTTTGTCCTAAAAATATAGAAGAAGTTTCTAAAACGGGGTGGTCGCGCCACCTCCAAAGTTTTTTATCCAAAGAACCAGGTCAATATACAGCTAACTCTGGAAAATATAAGTTTGAAATAATAATTTTAGATGAAGAGCAGGTGAGCTCATCAGAGTCACCTCTTTATCAATGCGAAACCAACTCTGGTGAGGTTAAAAAACGGATCGAAGAAAAAACTTATTTCAAACGCGATAAACTAGAACATGATCAGAACGAGTTAGGCAATTATACTCGTATTTCTACCACGGATCTTTTAAAAATGCATTTAAGTGGTTCAACTTCTAAAATTTTAAACTCTTTAAAATCAGAAACGGAGAGTCCCTTAAACGACTTGGCTTCGATTCGGAATTTAACTGAATGGGATGGTGTTCCGATCAAAAAAGGCATTCGAATTCATCGAGAATTTGAATGTTATTCGATATCAAATAACAACCATTTACTTTCAAATAATTCTATTAAATTTTTAGAATCTGTTTCTTTTCCACTTTCTGAGTTATTGTTAAGAGGCCAGCCAGAATGGCCTTTTAGCGTAAAAATTGCTGATTTACTTGTAGAGGGGCAGATTGATCTTTGGGGGAGGGATGAAAAAAATCAACTTTGGATTGTTGATTACAAAACTGGTTCTGCAAAGTATTATGAAAAAGCTTTTTTGCAAATGCACTTCTATGCTTTGGCATTACTTAAAACTCAACAAATAAAATTGAATGAATCTGTTTTTTTAGTGGTCTGTTATCCCACTCTTGAAAAAAGTTTTATCAGGGAAATTTTATTTAAGGACATATTATTATTTGAAGAAAATCTTTTCTCTCAATAATAAAAAAATGCAACTTCAAATTTTAATCACTTTTTCATTTATTCTAGGGTGTGCCCACAACATGAGGACACACCCTAGTTGAATTAATAATTTCAAAATCGATAATGACCGATCACACTCTCAATCCCATAACTATTCTTGAGTTTGGGAAGCAACTTCCGTAAGTGGTTCGCGAAATTTAATGTCCTTTCGTAATTTCTCAATATAAACTTGTAAATTTCTTTTTGCAGTTTTAAAAGCATCGCGAACAGCTAATTCAACATCGTCATGTCTGCCGTCACGTTCTGGTTCTCTCGTGATAGCGATAACACTACCTGGAATATGTAAATCGATATGGACATGGTATACATTGCCATTCAGATGACGCTTATGCGGTTTTGAAATTATAACATGACAAGACGTAATTCTCTCAAAACACTTTTCAAGCCTCTCCAATTGTTCCTCAATGATTGGGTTTAAATCTGGATGTTTTTCGAAATTCTTATAGTCTACTTTTAAAGGGACCATAAATTCTCCTTTCTTGTACTTATAGCATGAACCTTTTTCAGATAGTTTCAAGGTGAGTGGGGGTATTTACTTAATTAAGTGCCAGATTGTCTCACAAAAATGAGACAGTAAAATAATTAGCCATGATTGAAATATTATCTCATAGTGAATTGTTTTTTTTGTTAATTGGGGGTGATTTTTAATCACCCTGTATTATGAATTATGCAGCTGCATTTTCGACTAGTTTGTGACCACATTCACCACAGAATTTTTGATTATTATTAATAAGTGCTTTGCATTCAGGACATTGAGGGTCTGAAGAAGAATTAGCTCCAGTTGCAGTGGGAAGTGGGAATTCTGGTTCTTTAGGGTTAATTGAACCGATCACGTTCCACTTCGATATTTCTCTTAAAAATCTCCAAGCTAGAAACGTTTTTTGAAAATCATCTAAATGAAACGTTATAAAAAATTTACCATCTGGTCCCTGAGCTCTTTTCGAAAATAAGCCTTTGTTTTCTAATACCTGCCAATGACTTGCTACAACGGATAAATTGTAGGTGACTTTTAAATGCTCGAGAAGGTTATTTAGTTCAATTTTTACCATTCCTGATTTATCGGGTGTGATATCAGCACAAAGAGTTACAAGACCACGAATAATATTAAATATAGGTTCTTCATATCGAAGAATATCTTGCTTTCCACTTTTAAAGAAATAAAATTGATAGAATTCAAAAAATGACTCGATGACTTTATAGTTTTTATAATAAATTTTAGTTAGTTGCTCTAGTACGACTTGATCTTCTTCTACTTTTTCAATTTTTAAATCAGCATATCCAAATTTAGCGAGCAAGTTATTCACTGCTTCAACTTTTTCTTGCGATAAATTAAATATTCGGTGAGTGTATTTTTTCATGACACTCCAATCGACTTCCATGGATTGATCTGACATTAATTTTCCAGTATGTTTTATCGTATGAAATACTCCACCAAAGAGTCTTGGTATTAACTCTGGTGGACATGGAGTTTGATCTTGCTCAATTTTAAAACTTTTCAACTCGTTAATAAGAATTTTAAGTTGTTCTGTCATTCCCTTAGTTAAAGTTTTGAAAAACTGAGATGCTCCTTCAAGGGTTTGTTTTGCCGAGTCAATTGGAATTTCAAAAACTGATACTTCTGATAAAGCCATTGCGGAATAAGGATAGCGACTTGTAGAAAAGAGTGCTATTTCACCCGTTACAAATGGAGCATTCATGATTTGAATATCAAGACCTTTACCTCGTGGTAGAAAATATTTAACACGACCCGATTGAACAAATAAGAGTGATGTGACGGGTTCATTTTCAGAAAATAAAACCTCACCTTTTTTGAATTTTTTAGGTCCATTTTGTGACATATCAGCAAAACCTTTCGTCCATAATTCTAAGGATCGCTTCTTTTTCGGTTTAGCCTTGAACTAACTTTAACGTTTTAGTAATTCTTATATTATCTCATTTTGAGATAGCAGTGAGATTCACATTGACCCCATGTGTTGAATTTGGTAGCTCCTTACAATATGAATATAGAAAATATGAGTTCATCCATTGAAGTGCTTTCTCCAGAAGTTATAGATCAAATCGCTGCAGGTGAGGTGGTCGAAAGACCGGCTCATTTAGTCAAAGAACTAGTTGAAAATAGCATTGATGCTAAGGCAACTGAGATTTCAGTCGATTTTTCAAGCGGAGGTCGATTTGTTAAAGTTACAGATAATGGTCTAGGAATTTCACCAATTGATTTACCAAAAGCATTTCTGCGATTTGCCACTAGTAAAATTAAAAACTCGGATGATATTTGGCGATTATCTAGTTTTGGATTTAGGGGTGAGGCCTTAGCTTCAATTTCTTCTGTGAGTAAAGTGACGGTATTTACATCACAACAAACTACTGGAGAAGGTTATAGAATCACCAGTAGTTTTGGAAAGCTATCATCACTCGAAACTGTTAGTCGATCTCGAGGGTGTACTGTTATTATTGAGGAATTATTTCAAAACGTTCCGGCTCGGCTAAAATTTATGAAGAGTGAAGTCGCAGAGTCAGGTCAGATTAAGCAGACATTAAAAGCATTAGCAATGGCTAATCCACAAATTGAGTTTCGTATTTTACAAGGGGGTAAACTTCTTTACTATTGGCCCACAACCACTTTAAAAGAAAGAGTGGAAGCCATTGTAGAAGTTAAATCTTTATATGAAGGTTCCGCTTCAAGAGGAAGAGTTAAAGCTCGTGCTTTTTTTTCTGATCCACATCAAGTCAGTCGTGTTTCTAAAAATCTTTGGTTTTTTGCACAAAATCGTTATATTCAAGATCGATCTCTTCAGGCCGCAGTGATGGAGGCTTATCGCAATCTTTTAATGACTGGTGAATTTCCATTTGCTGTTTGTTTTTTAGAAACCGATCCTTCTGATATTGATGTCAATATTCATCCAACAAAATCTCAAGTAAAATTTGTCAATCCCCAAGAAGCATTTCGAGCAGTACAAGCGGCTATTCGTGAAGTTCTTGTAAATGCTCCCTGGCTTAAAAAGGCTGAGAATGAAAATGCAACAATTCCATCTTCTGGAAACCCTAACTTAACGAAAAATACTCCATACGCTCAACAACCTGTGAATATGTCATTTGAAGATGAGGCTTTTCAAAGAACGCAGTATCGAGAAAAATTTGATATTAATCTGGATTTAAATTTTCAAAATAACGAAAGTTTTATCACTGAAAAAAATCAAATTTTAGACCAGTCTTTAATAAATCATGCCGCCAATTCAAAATTACATGAGCATGCACCATCATTATTTGAAGCTTTGGATTTGACTCCTGCTGTAAACAATTCTCATTTCAGTGATTCAAAAAACACAGGTACAAACCAAAATGAGATTAAAACGCAGAATGACATTCAAAAGCAGAGTGCCCCCACAACAAAACCGCTAGTTCGACATTGGAGTTTGCTGCAAGTGATAGGACAAGCCGGTTTAACATACCTAGTTTGTCAAAGTGAAAAGGGAATTGTTTTAGTGGATCAGCATGCCGCTCATGAGAGAGTGGCTTTTGAACGATTAATGAATTCTTGGAAGGGTAATAAAATACCGATTCAACAATTTTTATTTCCTCTTCCCATTGAACTTAATGAAGAAAAAATTGAAGTGATTCGCAATCGATTGGATGATTTTTTGAAATTGGGAATTGAAATGGAAGAGTTAGGTCCGACAACAATTGGAGTAAAAGCCGCTCCAGCTTTAATTAAAAATAAAATTTTAGTTGAAGAAATTGAGCGTTTTGCCACACAAGTTTTGGAGTGGGGAGATGCGGACCTAATGGAAAAGGCGATTGCTGATATTTGCGCACGAATGGCTTGTCACTCTGTGATGAGAGCGGGCCAGAGCCTGTCGCTGCCCGAGATGCAAAGATTGTTGGAAGAAATGGATGAATTTCCACTTTCGTCATTCTGCCCACATGGGCGCCCTGTCAGTGTTCATTATTCCTGGCCAGAACTAGAAAAAGATTTTGGTCGTAGAGTTTAAGAATGAAGGTTATATTTGTTGTTGGTCCCACCGCTTCAGGTAAGTCAGCTTTTGCTTTAAAGTCGGCACTTCAAAATCAAGGAGTGATAGTCAATTGTGACAGTGTACAAGTTTACTCACATGTCCAAATTGGCGCAGCTAAACCATCTCAAGAGGAGTTGCAAAAAGTTCCGCATTATCTTTATGGACATGTATCACCACCAACCGAATACACCGCGGGCATGTACAATCGTGATTTTTTTAAGCAAGTTAAAGTTTTAGCAGAGCAGGGGGTTGAAAATATTTATGTGGTTGGTGGAACAGGATTTTATTTTCAGGCTATTGAAAAAGGAATGTATGATGTGCAAGAAAGCTCAAGAGTTGTAAATGAAGAATTAGAGCAATTGGCATCAACACCTGAGGGCTATCAATCTCTGATTGAAGAGCTACAACAATTTGATCCCGATTCTGCATCCTTATTTCATCCCAATGATCGTTATCGCATTTTAAGATCCATTGAAATTCTCCGCACGAGTGGACGCAAGCCCAGCGAATTACGAAAGGAGAAGAATCAAGAAAAGGTCCCATTTCCGTATCCTTTAGAAAAAATTGGAATTAATATGGAACGCTCATTGCTCCATCAGAGAATTCATGAGCGGGTGAAGAAAATGTTGAAGTTGGGACTCATTGATGAAGTCGTCGAGCTAAATAAATTTAAATTAGATAATTGGACGCCGCTTCAGAGTGTTGGGTATAAAGAAGTACAGCAATATCTAAAGGGAGAAATTCATTCTTTCGCTGAATTAGAAGAGCAAATTCTCATCAGCACTCGTCAACTCGCCAAACGCCAAATCACTTGGTTTAAACGAGATAAAAATATAGTCTGGAAAAGTTAGCCATTTAAAAATAGATTTAGTATATAATAAATTAATAAATAGTGAAAATATATTTAGTTCGTTCCTTTTACGTTGTTATCGTTGTAATTTTCTCTTTACATGCAATTTTTCTTCATCAGAAATTTCATATTGGAATTTAGCAACGATGTTTTGACTTTTTCTTAGCTTACAAGATCATTTTATCCCTCAACCAATTACAGAATTTAAAAAAATATGGAGCGTCTAGTCCATAAAAAATAAACCTAAATTGTTTCTATAATTAATTCTCCCATCCATCTTTGGATGAGAGAATTAACCGAGCCTGATTGATATCAATATTATATAAGAGAGGACCGATATATTGCCATGATAACACTACTTAAACTTAAATACCAAGAAAACGAAACTGATAATTAATTTTTTCGATGGTAAATTGTCCTGGACCGTATGCCTCCTCCCTAGCTAATTCTAATATTTTAATCAATTTTGCGTATTCATTTTCAAGATTCTTATTATGCTCTTGAACTTGCTTATCTATTCGATAGACTTTAAGAAGTTCAAATATATCTTTATTCATTGCTCCTATGTCATCACAGGATTCTAGAATATTACCTGTTCTTTTCTCGTATTCACAGACATCGATGACATTGTCTGATCCAAATAATGTATCAAAATTATGTTCGTAACCTTCTTGATTATGACCACAATGCCAAATCTGCAGCATAGAAATTTTATTATGAATACCAATAAATATTTTATTCCACTGAATTGATAAACTATGAAGGCGTGGCGCATTTTCCCAAGTTGCCCCCAATCCAGAGGTTACGTAAATATGTATAATATCGCGATCGATCTCCTGCAAGACATTGCAACTTTTCTCTCCATACGGTAAAGATGAAAGAGTTTTTATTTTATTAATTAGACTCTCTGTTTGCATACCATAAAATGATAACCCCCATAAATAACTTTCTAAATTTTCTCGCGCCAATGCATTGAGCACAAATATTTCAATCCTTTGAGCTTCAATTTCTTCATCAGCACCTTTTATTCCTAAGGCTTCAGCACCTACCTTTTCCACCAGCTTATGAAATACTTCGTGAATAAGCAGTGCAACAGCTCTTACCTGAAAATCAACAATATTCCATTTTAATGATAATCGTTGAGTTGAAATACAGAGGGCATTTGGAAATATTGTATTATGGAAAGTTGCGTCTACAGGTTTATTGTTTTTATCATAGCAAGGAGAATTGCTGTGAATTTCTACTGTTTTAATAGTTTTAAAAATTTCAAAAATATTTGGTTTAACAGTAAAAAGCTTTTTATAATTAAGATCTTTATCCTCAAGTTTAAGAGTATAAAATTCACGAAAAGTTAAGCTGTAGTTTAAATAGTTTAAGAAATTGAAAGCTACACGCTTTACGTCTAACGAAAGATTATTTATAATCTTGTCCTCACTGACAGCGCCTGGATTAACAGAGTTACCACCGCCGCCCCTATCGCCAGTTCCTGCACAAACATCATGTCCAGTTGTTGAAAAACTCAAAATTGCTACTAATGACAAAATTATGATCAAATGGGCTTTGTTTAAAGCCACTGTAATCGATTTCATATTCATTACTCCTGTTAAATTGTTTAGGTTCAAAATCTGTACCGAAATATAACAGATCTAACGCAAAGCGATAGACTTTTGATGTAAAAAGTTACCTGTAATTCTATACCTTGTAGTAAACTAAAATAGTTTAACTACTAGATATTTGGTTAAATTGGCAGTCTGCCAAAAAACAGGAAATGAGATTTATACTGTGTTATCACTTTTTGAATTTATAGAGCGTGGTGATTAATGTTGGTACAAATTACGTCGATTTAGTAAGTGGGAGCATGAGACTAGACCAAGTTCATCTCTGCTACTTTCAATTCCACCAAACATATCGTTCTCAAAGATACTGCAATACATAAAGGGCACGAGTAGTCGGAAGCTTTTGCAAGAGAGCGAGTCATTAAGTAAAAAGTATTGGGGACAGCATCTGTGGGCTAGAGGAAACTTTGCTGTGACTGTAGGAAATGTGAATGTCGAAGAGATTCAGAAATATATTGAGGAACAAGAGTTATATCACAAGAATAATTATTTCAAAAAATCAGAGTTTTGACTTTTAAGTTTTCATCTGCTTTGCAAGCGTATAACCAAACTAGCGGTTAAAGTCGGTAGTAGTTGATATTCAATGTAGGGAAGTCTAAAAATGGATAGGTAAATCTTCGAACTAAAAAAGATCCAGTAAAAGTTACTAACTTAGTGAGCAAATTATAAGTAGATCTATTGGCGAAAGTGAAACAAAGTCGCCAATAGAATTAAATGTTTAATTTTAGAATGAAACTTGGAAAATATATTAATCAATACTCACGATAGAAAATTTCTCAGGGATAAGCGCGTGTGATGGAGCTAAGTATACCTCTTTTGTCGCTAAATCTATAAGTTTAATTAATTTATTATATTCTAATTCAAGTTTCTTATTAACTTTTCCGGCTTGTCGATCAATTTTATCAACTTTGAGCAAATCCAATATAACTTTGTCTATAGTAACAACTGTTTCACAAAACTCTAAATCACTATCATTTATTCTTTTCTCGTATTCACACATATCAATGGATTTATCTATGCCAAACAAAGTATCAAAATCCACCTCAACTCCAGTTTGACTACGGCCATTATGCCAAATTTCTAATATAGAAATTTTGTTAGAAATACCCATAAATATCTTGTACCATTGTGTTGATAAGGCATGAAGATGTGATGATAATTTCCAGCTCTCAACCATGCCAGACATTTGGTATAATTTAGTAAACGATTTATCAATTCCCTTTAAAACAGTGTAACTTTTTTCTCCATAAGGTAACAAAGAAAGTCCTGTAATGCTATTTCTCAAATTTGCGGCAGTTATTCCCCAAAATGATAGATTTAACATAAAACCGTCTAAATTTTCTCGAGCTAATGACTTAATAACTAAATTTTCTAATCTTTGGGCCTCTAATTCTTCATCTTCCTTATTAATACCTAATGCATCTGCTCCAACTGACCTCACTAATCTATGAAATATTTCATGAATAATAAGAGCAACGGATCTTATTTGAAAATCAACTATGTTCCATTCTGAAACCAGCCGTTTAGTTGAAAGACACAAAGCATCTGGGGTTTTTGTATTATAGAAAGTTGAATCTACTGGTTGATTATTTTTGTCATAACAAAATGAATCTTTGTGCACTTCTATGACTTTAAGATTTGATAGAACATCAAATATATTTGGCTGAACAGTAAAAAGTTTTTTATATTTTATTTGATTTTGATAATCATTATCATCTGATTTTGGTATGTGCTTTGGTCCAGAATAATAGGGTAAACTAACATTTATAGTACTACTATAAGTTAAACTATACTTGAGATAGTTTAAAAAATAAAAAGCTACACGCTTTACGTCTGACGAAAGATTATTAATAATTTCAACTTCATTGATAGCGCTTGGTTTAGCAGAGTTACCGCCTCCGCCTCTATCGCCAGTTCCTGCATAGACATCAATTGTTGTAAGGCTCAAAAATGCGGTTAATGTCAAAGTCATGATCAAATGAGCTTTAATTAAAGCCACTAGAATCGATCTCATTAAAATTACTCCTGTTAAATTGTTTAGATTCAAAATCTGTACCGAAATATAACAGGTTTAATGCGAAGCGATAGGCTTTTGATGTAAAAAAATACCTATAAATCTATACCTTGTAGTAAACTAAAATAGTTTAACTACTAGATATTAGGTTAAATTGGCAGTCAGCCAAACAGTAAGAAATGAGATTTGTACTATGTTATCACTTTTTGAATTTATAGATTATCGTGAGTTTATTAAGAAGCGCTTTCAGGAAATGCCTAAAAAAGGTTACGGCCAAGCTCACAAGCTTTCTGTTTTCTTAGGTGTTCATACCACACTCGTCAGTCAAATATTGAAGGGCATAAAAACATTCACTCTTGAACAAGCTTCTGAGGTATGTAGTTTTTTTGGATTCTCTGAATTGGAAAGTGATTACTTTTTATTGCTCGTACAACTGGATCGTGCTGGTAGTGAATTACTCAGAACAAATTTAAAAAGACAGGTTGAAACCTCCAGAAAAAAATCCTTAGAACTCGTTCAACGACTTAAACCAGCTCAAAAATTATCCGAAGAAATGCGAGCAATTTTTTATTCGGACTGGACCTACTCAGCGGTAAGACAACTCTCTGCCCTTGAAGGTATTCATAATCTTGATTCCATATCAGATTATTTTGGGATATCAAAAAAACAGACAAAAAGTATTATTGATATGCTTCTTAAAGCAGAACTCATCAAAGAAGAAAAAGGAAATATTCGCATTGGTCCCAGCACGACTCATTTAGAAGTGGGCTCTCCTTGGGTTAGGGTTCATCATCTTAATTGGCGCCAAAAAGCAATCGAATCTATGAAAGATGATGACGTCGCGAAACTTCACTATACATCGCCCTTAACTATATCTAAACATGATGCTGTAAGAATTCGTGAAATGATTATTCAATTCCTAGAGGAAGTTGATAAAGTGATTGACCCTTCTCCATCGGAAGAGCTTCGCTGTCTCAATATTGATTGGTTTAAATTTGGAAAGTAAATCCCACATATCGTCACTTTCTTGAAATGAACTCACTTCATAATCATTTCTACCTAGAGCAAAAAACCTCGAGGATGCATTGGAGATATCTTAAAATAATTTTAATAGAATCTCTATCAGAGCTTTAATGCGAGGATGAGTATATTTATGTTTGGGATAAACAAGATATATATCTGAGTCTGAGACGAGGCTATCATCAAGTTCGATTTTGATTAAATGGCCTGAGTTTACTTCTTTTTCAACACCCCATTCAGAGCGAATAAGTATCCCATGTCCCTGACAAGCAAGTTCCACTAGTAAATCACCATTAGTGCATAAAATTGAAGGTTGAGGTATCACATTTTGGAGTGTCATTTTTGACTTTAAAAATTTAAGTTTCAAATGGATTCCAATACAGTAAACTTTATGATTTTTGAGATCTTCTACCGTTTTTGGAATTTTATTCTTGGTAATATATAGGGGCGAAGCATAAAATGATACTGGATTTGAAGAGAGTTTTCTTGCAATAAGTGAAGAATCTTGTGGGCTTAAAACTCGCAGGGCTAAATCAATTTCGTCTTCAGTAAAATCAAGATATTGATCAGCAAGAATTACTTGAAGTTGGACATTTGGAAATTTTTTAGAATAAGCATCAATTGCTTTTGGTAAAAGTCGAACACCCAAGGTATTGGGTGCCGTTATTTAAACTACACCAGTAATGGATTTTGAATCAAGTGCAGGAGCAAAAAACTGGTTCGTTTCATTGAGGGCATCGAGTGTTTTGATTACACTTTTTAAAAAAGCTTGTCCATCATCAGTGAGGCGAACAGATCGAGTCGTCCTCTGGAGAAGTTTTGTTTTAACTTTATCTTCCAGTGTAGCAATAATTTTTGTGACTTGAGGTGCCGATACCCCAACTTCAGCTGAAGCTTTTGAGAAGTTCAGATGTTTTGCAACAGATTTAAAAACGAATAATTCAAAATGATCTACCATAATATAAGTACAGTATTAATATTTTAAACTAAAATCAATTATTACTTATTACTTCGTATTTAGAAAGAATGAATTTCAATTTTTGAAATTCACTTCATCGTTATTATCTTCTATATCAATACCAAGTTCTTAATGCTTGCACTAGTCAGTGTCGCGACAGCGACTAGTTAGATACTGATCAAAAACTATTTGAACCTAAAAATCACCAATTTTTTGGGTAAACTGATAAATATAACTTAAAATTATGGAATCCATAATTGGAGAATAAAATGAAGATATATAGTATTATAATTACATTGTTTCATGTTCAACTAACCTTGGGGGTGGATGGAGGTTTTTTTGCGACAAAAAATTTTCAAGATGTTATTCGTGCTACCTCTAAAATAAATACTATAATAAAGCCTCAAGAGACACTAATTGTGTTTGATATAGATAACACTTTATTGAAGTTTTCAACTGATTTTGGGAGTGAACAATGGTTCCTTTGGCAATCTGAAATGCTTAATAATAAATTTGTAGGGCTTCCCTTGGTATCAAATACACTCGCCAATATTCTGGAAGTCCAGTCCTGGATTTACAAACGATATCCAATGGAGATAGTAGATATTAGACAAAAATCATGGATCACACAATTGAAGAAACAATATGCTGGAATCATAGCACTCACTTCAAGATCATTGAATGTTCATGATGCTACATTAAGAGAAATATTTCGCAACAAGCTTAAGTTTTCTTCTGCTTCGGAATTATGTTTAAAAAATGAGGGAAAACTATATTTACCTTATCAATTGGAGCATTTGAACGAAAGTGGACTAACAACGTCTGATGTCGCCAATTTTAAATTAGGTCCTGCTAATTTTGTGGTTTTTGATCGAGGAGCTTTTTTAACTCAAGGACAAAATAAAGGAATCATGCTAAAAACACTTTTACATCGAATGGCTCGAAAATTTAAATCAGTCATCTTTATCGATGATCGACTCAAACATATAGAGGCCATGCGAATGATGGCAAAAAGTGTTCCAGAAATTATGATATACTCGATTCATTTTAATTTATCAGAAACTTGGACTCAGCCGTTCTTAAAGGGTAATAAACTCATGGTCGAAAAACAGTGGTGCGATTTTGCATCGTGGCTCGATAAAGTCGTCTTTAAAGATCCATTCAAACAAATTTATCAAAGTTGTTTCTGATGCAAGAAGATTATGTTGTTAAGTGGGAGTTGGGAGTGCGCTCAACTTTAGTCAAAGATTGATGCATGGAAGACCAACCTAGTTTCAGGTGGACAGCAGACCTCTCAAAAAAATTAATATTGTTTAAAATATCTTGAGTCAATTTTCATTCATTTTTAACCAAATGGATTAGTTGAGTGTTAATTTCTTTGACGATCATAAATTCCATGGCAATTTCCGTTAAAGTTTAAATTAAGTTTTTTATTAAAATAAATTGATACAATTTAAAAATACTATGCACTCACTTTTAAATAACGAAAAATGGGATGAACCATGCGCTCTAAAAACAACCTATTCAAAGTTCTATTAGACTTTTTATTAAGTTTATCAAAGATAAAATAATATTTAAAGTGGCTTCTGTCGCCCATATGATGCTTGAAAAACTCGTCAAGAATTATTTATATATTGTTTCAAAACAGCAAGAAAAAGATTTATAATACCTCTTTCGAAGAGGTGAAGTTTCACAGAATAAATATACATTTTCCTTAATTAAATTAAAGGCAAATGATAATACCTAAACTAGATTTAATCAATACTTATTACTATAAACAAACTTATTCCCCACTGTTATAACTAATATAACTAAAAATGAATGAGGTTCAATCAACCGATTCTTTATAAACATACAACAGAGTTTATCTTGTGAAATCAATTGGAACATCAGTGAATCTCAGCCCGTTGCCCTGCTTAGAATGAGAGACTGAGGCACTTGGGTTGGTCCGCAGTCATCACTGATGAGCTTTAGGTTTTCCAGTTCATGAATGAACCGGAAATATTTCCAATCATTGGCACGACTAGTGCTCTAAACTTCAGTTTTTAAATTGACTAGTTAAAATACTCTATTGTGTTTACTGGTTTTCAATATAACCCAGATTTTTCATAGACATTGAAATTTGAATTAATTTTTCTTAAAAATCCTAATTATATTTTTAATGGTTTAAATTCATATACTCTTTGAAGAGACCTCGTGGTCTGAGAAGGAGAGGT
>Ga0154020_10000420_pt1 | contig 50832 bp, 44 predicted proteins | sample Klosneuvirus_201_FD_109709 | JGI IMG/M metagenome (GOLD analysis project Ga0154020, IMG submission 109709) | Active sludge microbial communities from wastewater, Klosterneuburg, Austria - Klosneuvirus_20160825_MG | ecosystem: Engineered > WWTP > Aerobic digester > Activated sludge | place... | reverse complement strand
TTGTGGGTTGAGCAGCGTGAAATGGTTGGCCAGCCACGCACCAAACGAATACCCCACAACGTGGACCTTGCCCGGACGCCCCGCCTGCAGGTGCGTGGCCACGGCGTGGACGTCACGCATTTCATCCGCCGCATCCGGCCGGGGTTTGTGGCCCTGGCCCTGGCTTGCGCCCACCCCTCGATAATTGAACCGCAGCGTGGACAACCCGCGGCGGGTGATGGCCCAGGCCAGCTCGGCGCACACCGGGCTGTCCATGGAGCCACCAAACACCGGATGTGGGCTGGCAATGAGGCACGCGTTGGGATGGGGCCCTTCATGAAAGAGCCCCTCCAACAACAACCCGTCACTCAGGACGGTGGTCATGCGTTCCAGGAACTGGCCTTTGAGCACCATGGCCGGGGTTATCTCCAAAGCCACACGTGTTGACAACCCGGTGCGCAACCAGTCACGCATCCCGGCCATGTCCTCCCGGTGGCTGGTTCACGGCGTCATTCTCACCCTGCTGGCGTTGCTGCCGGTGCCCCTGTTGACCGGCACGGTGGCGTTGCCGGCGTGGGCGGGGCAGGAGCCCGGCGGGGTGGCGGTGGTCTACTGGCTGGCTTTGGTGGCCCACGCGGGTTTGAGCAGCCTGGGCGTGAAGCTGTTGGAGACACGCCTTTGGGGCACGGTTGCGGTCCATGCGGGGCTGCTGGGTCTTTTTGTGGGCGCCGTGGCTGCGGTGTGGCCCAGCCGCTGAACGCGCGCAGTGATGCAAAAGCGGTGTGCCTGGCCGCGTGACATTTGCCCGTCCGCCGGGAAAGGTTGAGCCCACCCACCGCGCCCAAACAGCGCAAACAACGGGGGACACACCGTGGCAACCGTCAACAAGGGTACCGGCCGGCTTCTGTTCTGGTGCTTGTTCCTCACCCCGTTGACCATGCTGTTTGCGTGGCAGGCGCTTGACGGCTGGAAGAAGGCGGGCACGTTTCCCCACCAGCCGCAGGACGCCACGGTGGAAGCGGTGGCCATGGGCGGGGCTTCGCGGTGGATGCGCCTGACCGCAGTCACGCCGCTGTGTGACCTGTCCATCCGGGAAAAAAACGCGGAGACGGTGGTGCTGGCCAGCGAAGACGGACGTTACCTGGTGCCGTTGCGTCTCAAGGACCGGGAGTTCTGCGCCACCCTGCCCACGCCGCTGCTGGTGACGTGGAGCGGCTCCGGCTCCTACCGGAATGAGCCGTTGCTGGCGCGCGCCCGGCAGGCGCTGAAGGACCAGGGCATCACGGTGCTCAAGGCCGCAGCTGGTGAGGTGGAACTCAATGCGGATCCCCGGGGGAACGCCTTGGAAACCGCGGCAGTCATGATGGTGCTGTGCGGGCTGTTCCTGCTGGGTCAGGGCTTGTTGTTCCGCCAATGGCGCACCGCGCGGGCGGTCCACCGCGGTTCCACCACCGGCGGCGTGGCGTCTTCCACCGCGGCGCCCGGCGCAGCGGATGTGTTGGGCTCGCTGGCCAGCGGCGTGGAAGCATCGGCGCAGGATGTGTTGTTGTCCGGGCCACTGCGGCTCACCGCACGTGCGCAAAGCCAGGGCTGGCGGGCCAAACACCTTGGTGCACCGTTGCTGGCATTGTGCGGCGTGGCCGCGCTGGCGGGTGCGGGCTGGAGCGCCAGCAACATCATTGGAGATGCGCTGGCGTGGAAACGCGGCGTCAAGGTCCCCGCCGAAGCCAAGGGGAAGATCACCCGCTACCAGTTGATTGGCGTCAACACCGACGTGGACATTGTCTACCTGCCGCCGCTGCCGGACGGCACGGTGCCCACCGCGGGTGACAACGTCCAACCCCGCCAGGCCAATGTCTCGTTCATGACGTGGTTTGTGGGTCCCAACACCACGCTGGGTGATGTTCGCGTGCCGGCGGATGATCCAGAGCGCGTGGTGGTGGAAGACGCGGTGACGTTGTGGCCGTGGCGCGCCATCAACCCGCTGTTGTTGCTGTTGCTGGTGGGCCTGTGCGTGGCCGGTGCGTGGACCACGTTCAAGAACGCAGACCGTCTGGTGGCCATTGCCGCGGACCCGGAAGAGGTCACCTTGGAAGCCGCCTCCTGGACCGAGTTGCGCGTCAATGGCCAGCACACCGGTTACACGGTACGCGGGGTGGTGCGTGGCGTCCCCGTCAGTTTCAGCGTGGGGCCCAAGGAAGGGCCACAATCCGCCGTGTTTGCCAACGCGGCAGGTGACCTGGTGGTGCTGCGGGCACGCGCCAATCCCGCGTGGCGCACGCTGTTGCAGGATGACCTGTTTCCTTTTGCGGTGGACAACGCCACCCGCGTGCGGGTGCAGGCGGTGCTGCAGGCCCGCGGCTCCCCCACGCGCATCCGAACCTGACGCCGGGGGTCACTTCTTGGAGGCCAGTGGCGCCAGGAGGTCCTGCACGCGTGTCTTTGGCCGGCCAATGATGGCCTTTTTTCGTGTCACCACCAGCGGACGCTGAAGCAGCGCCTTGTGCTTGCCCAGGACGGCCAGCACCTGCGCGCGCGTGGCCACGTCTGCGTCAGTAAGGGCCAGCTTTTTGAAGAGGCTGTCCCGCCGGACCAGCTCCGTGACCGGGTCTTCAAGTTTGTCCAGGATGGCCCCCAGCGTTTCAGCGGTGGGAGGCGTCTTCATGTAGTGCACAACTTCAACGCCCAGCCCCAACTCTTCTGCAATGCGGACCGCATTGACCGAGGAGGCTCAATGCTGGTTGTGGAAGATCGTGACGTCGCTCATGACGCGTTGATACCCGTGGGGAGGCAGCGCTGTCGACCCCCCGCCAAGGCGCACCGCCGCAAAAAGTTGGGCCGTTCCTCGGCGCGTCAAGCTTGTTCAGCGTGTGGACCTTCTCAACGCCTGCAACTGGCCAGTCACCTGATTCATCCCAACACGCGGGGGCCGCCGTGCTAGGTGGTCCGGCCCAGCCGGAACGACCACGGGAGACCTGTTTGCCATGGCGGGATGGACCCTCAAGGCGCCGCAGCGCTGGCCGGTGTGCGGGCTGGCGTACCTCAAGAACAAGTCGCTGGAATATTCGCTGAACAATGCGCGGCAATTGCCGCGCAGCTACCAGGCCGCGCCGCGTCTGGACGGGGACCACGTGCGCGCCACGTTGACCTGTTTTGACGCGCGCCACCCCAAACATTCCCCACCCGGACCGCAGCAGGTGGACCTGCTGGTGCGGCGCATCCCCCGTCAGACCCTGCTGCAACCGGACTGTTCCTGCGGGCAGTACCAATGTGTCCATGTGTTTGCCCTCCTGGGAGACCTGGCCACATGGCCGGAGTTTGCCCACGCGTTGGTCACCGGCCGGGACACCACGCCGTATCTCAGCGCGTTGGATGCGCGCCGGCTGGGGAACCTCAACAGCGCCGCGGTGGAAGCGCGCCTGGGTGCGTGGACGCGGGTGCCCGCCGCGCGTGCGGTGCAGCCGGTGCGCTACGTGGTGCTGCCGCGTTGGGTTGGCGCAGATTGGGACGGCGAGGCGCGCGAAGATTCGCGGCCGGGGCTGGAGGTGGAAGCCTACGTGGGCACGCGCACCCGGCCGTTGACGTCGGAAGACCTGTGGGACGCGCCCATCTCTGTGGCCGAACGTGAACTGTTGGAACTGTGCGCACCGGTGTCCCGCGGCGTGGACCTGGTGGCCGTGGGGAGCACGGCGTCCCGGGTGTTGTCCCTGTTGGAGACGCGGGATGTCTCCCTGCTGGGTGGTGAGACCAGGAACAAGAACAACACCCCGCTGCGTTTTGAGACGTGGCGCGTGGCGCCGCGGGTCATGAAGCGCCGCGTGTCCAGCCAGTGGATCAAAGGAGAAGCCGCGGCAGAGGACGCCCCAAGCATGGATGCCCTGGTGGCCGAATGGGCCACGCCCGACGGGTCGGTGGTGTCTCCCATGAACCGCACCATGTACTTTCCCGGCCAGGACGCCCGCGTGGTGCTGTTGGACCGGCAGTGTGTGGTGCACGTGGCGCCCGGCGTGGACCCGCAGCTCGTCATGCATTTGCAGCGGCAACCGGTGGTGAAGCTGGATGCCACGGTGACCGCGGCAGCGGTGTGGGGTGCGCTCAAGCAGGCGTGGTCCGGGCGCGGCGTCACACTTCCGGCATTGGACGTGATGGACGTGGGCGTGGAGACCGCAACGTCCATCTGGTTGGCGCTGGATGGCACGCCGCTGCTGGTGGAAGCGCGCCTGGTGGCAGAATACCCCTTTGGCGCGTTTGACCTGCGGCCGGAACAACCGGTGACGGATTTGCGGCGGGACAAGGCGCGTGAAGACGCAGCGCTGGCAGCCGTGGCGGATGCGGGCCTCAAGTGGGATGACGCGCAACGCATCTGGCTGGCGCAGGAAGATGACGCCGCGGCGCTGTGGTTGCACGGCATTGCCAGGCTGGAGGGCGTGGAGGTGCGCGTGTCCCAGGCGCTGGGCGGCGTCACTGTTCGCGGCCCGGTACGTGCCAAGGCCGCCGCGTCCATGGTGGATGGCATGCTGGACGTGTCCCTGGTGCTGCACGTCAATGGCCTGCGCGCGGACATGGAAGACGTGCGCCGTGCGCTGCGGGCCAAGCGTTCCTACGCGCGGCTGGTGGATGGGACCCTGGCGCGCCTGCAGGACACCGTGCAGGGCCTTCTGGGGGAAATACCGGAATTGTTGACGGCGGGGCCGGTGGTGCTTCCACAGCAACGCGTCCTGGCGCTGTACGCGTGGCTCCAGCACCTGGAGGAGGTCACGCTGGATGCCGGCGTGAAGACGTGGAAGGAACGGCTGGACCGGGGCGCGCCAAAACATGCCGAATTGCCGGAATCATTTTCGGCACAATTGTCCAAATACCAGGAACAGGGTCTGGCCTGGCTGCAGTGGCTCACCGCGGTGGGTGCCGGCGGCATCCTGGCGGATGACATGGGCCTGGGAAAGACCGTGCAGGCGCTGGCCTGGCTGAGCTGGCTCAAACAACGCCCGGCGTGGAAGGGACCCGCGCTGGTGGTGTGCCCCACCTCGGTGACGCACCATTGGCTGGCCGAGGCCGCACGTTTTGCCCCGGGCCTGCGCGTGGCGCTGTGGCACGGTGAAGAACGCACACGGACCACAGACGCATTGCATAACGTGGACGTGCTGGTCACCACCTACGGCGTGTTACGCCAGGACGCAGTGTGGCTGTCCCGTCAGACCTGGAGCGCTTTGGTGTTGGATGAGGCGCAGCAACTCAAAAACGCGGATGCGTTCACCACGCGCGTGGTCCGTCAGATTTCCGCGCCGCAACGCCTGGCGTTGAGCGGGACGCCGCTGGAGAACCGAGTCATGGACCTGTGGACGCTCATGGACCTGGTGAACCCGGGCATGTTGGGACCACGCGCACGTTTTGAGGCGGTGGTGGAGCCGTCCATCATGCGCGAACCGGGCGGCTGGCACGCGCGGGACCTGGTGGCGCGGGTCACGCCGTTTCTGTTGCGTCGCACCAAGGCGGCCGTGCTCACGCAGCTTCCGCCCAAGACCGAACAGGACCTCCACGTGCTCCCCACCCGTCAACAACGCGGCATGTATGACGCGGTGGCGGCGCTGGCCCGCAAGGACGTGGCGCGTGCATTGGCCCGGCAGGGCTCGGAGCAGGCGCGCATGACCGTGCTGGCGGCCATCACGCGCTTGCGCCAGGTGGCGCTTGACCCGCGCCTGCTGGACCCCACGGTGCCCGCGGAACACGGCGCCAAACGCACCGAGTTCCTTGCGCTGGTGGAGCGGCTGGTGGCGCAGGGACGGCGCGCGTTGGTGTTCAGCAGTTTTGTGGAGCTGCTCACGTTGTGGCGGCGGGACCTGGCGGACCTGGGCGTGCACCACGGCTACCTGGACGGCGCCACCACCAGACGTGAAGCGGTGGTGCAGCGTTTTCAGGAGGGGGATGCCCCGTTGTTGCTGGTGAGCCTCAAGGCCGGCGGCACCGGGCTCAACCTCACCGGCGCGGACACCGTCATCCTCACCGACCCATGGTGGAATCCCGCCGTGGAAGACCAGGCCGCGGGCCGCGCACACCGCATGGGACAAACCCGCGCGGTCACCGTCTACCGCCTCATCACCCGCGGCACCGTGGAGGAACGCATGGTGCAGCTCAAGGCACGCAAACGCGCGCTGGCGGATGCACTGTTGATGGATTCGGTGGTTCCCGTGGACACCACGGACACCAGCATGTTGCTTGCGGATTGCGCGCCGTAGGCCGGGTGTGCCGCGCCACGCTCCATGGCTACCGGGTGCACTCCAGTTCCAGTTTGGAAATGCCGGCCATGGTCTTTGTCAGCAGGGATGGGTCCGCATTCAGGGCCCCGTACTCTTTCTTGATGGCGTCATGAAAGTCTCCGTCGCCCGTACAAAACCGTGCCGCGTCGCCCTCCTCGTCAACGGAGTACCAGGTGGCCCTCCCGTTCCCCAGCAGGATGGCGCGGGTATCACCGGTGTGGGCCATTGCGACCTCTGGAGGAGCCGGGGAGACCGCGCCCCGGCGTGATGCCAATTGCTGGAGAATGGCTGCCCAGGTGACCCCACCTCCCTGGCAGCCACGTGTTTCAAACACTGTGCGTGTTGTTTCGGAATTGCGGCCAACCCCAACGGTGAAACAAGCCGGGGCCGGGCCGGTTGACGGTCGTGTTGCGCTCCCCATGGGCGGGGGGACAGGCACCTCGGCTTTTGGGCACCCGGCAAGGGCGCACACCAGCCACACAGACCTGCAGGTCAGCCAGCGTTGGAGGTTCATCAGGGCCCCTTGGAAATCTGGCAATGGCGCACTCACCGCACCGCGCGCAACACTTCCTCCACCTTGGCGCAAAACGCCCGCCGCGCCTCATTCACCCCCGCCACAATGCGCGGCCGGGTGGCCCGGAACCAAGCCACGCGCACCAGCTGCCGGCGCAGGCTCAACCGCTCGTCGTAGCGCAGCGCCACAAAGCCACTCAGCGGCGCCAGCACCGCCAAAGCCACGCCGGTGGGCCAACCCAGAAACACGCCGGCGGCCGCCGCTTCGGCCAGGTAGCTCACCGTCATGATGGTGGCCCCCAGCAACAGCTTGATGGTGCTCACCACATCCAGCTCCCCGCCGGACATACGCACCGCCAAGGGCTTCACCAGCCGGTAGGGAATCCACCCCAACACCGCGCCCACCAACGCCAGCGGCCACAACGTGAGCACGGGAAACAGCGCCAGGGCCAACCGCCCCAGCGTGGGTGCGCGCGTCTCTTCCAACGCCCACGGGTTGTCCACGCCCAACGTTTGCAGCGTGCGCACAAAACGGCGCGCGGTCTCCAGCAACACCCCCGCCTGCTCGGGGTTGGACACCACCAGCGCCTGGTACGCCGCCGCCAGCTCCCGCGCGCGTGCCTCGCGGCGCCCCATGTCCCTCACCGCCGCGGCGTCCGTCCACGCGGCCACCGCCACAAATCCGTTCCACAGCTCATCATTGCTGGCCTGCAGCGTGACGGCGGCAAGTGCCTCACCCAGCCGCGTGGTGAGCGCCTCCACCGCCGCCCAGTTGTCCTGCTCATACGCCTGGCGGAACTCCACCACAGAAAACGGCGCACCCACGCTGGCCGCCACGCCGGAGCGGAAGGTCTCTTTTTCGTCGAACAGCAGCCCCACCGGGAGGATGTTCAGCCCCAGCTTCCAATCCGCCGCGGCTTCCGCCGTCAACGCAATGCGCGCCGCACCCGTCTTCAGCGGCTTGAGCTGGGGATCGTTGTGGCTCACCCCCTCGGGGAACATGGCCAGCCAGCCCTTGCGCGCCAGCAGGGCGCGGCACAGGTCAAACGTCAGTTCATTCTTGGACGTGTCCCCGCCGTCCTTGACACGGAACACTGGAATCCCGTTGAAAGATTCCATGGCAAACTTCCCCGCGGGATTGGCAAACAGGGTGGATTTTCCCAAGAACGCCACGGGACGGTTGAGCGCCAGCCGCAGCACCAGGGGATCCATCAACCCGTTGGGATGGTTGGCCACCACCAGGCAGGGTCCCTGCGCGGGGATTCGCTCGCGCTGGTTGACGGCAATGGCCCGGTAATACAACCGGAGCAGCCACATCATCACGCCGCGGAACAACGCCGCCATCACGTGGCCGCCTGGGGCTTGAGCGTGCGCCACCCGTAGAGCCACACCAGCGTCCCCAACAACAACGTCACCGGCACCACGCTGATGGCCAATATCAGGTTGCCCGTCCAGTCACTGAGCAGGCCCACCACAAAAGGACTCACCGCGTCCCCCAGCAGGTGGATGCACAGGATGGAGAACGAAAACGCGCGCGCGCGCAACGCGCTGGGCACACAGTTCACCAGCACGCTGTTGATGGGACCGTTGTAGAACCACATGAAAAACTGCGTGAGCAGGATGAACAATCCAATCATCCACGGCCCCGTCACGCTGATGCCCGCCACCGCCAGCACCGTGGCCACCGCCATGGAGAGCCCGCTCACCGCCAGGTACGGGTTCTTCACCTTGTTGGCCAGCCGGTCCGCCAGCAAACCGCCCACAATGGTCCCGCCCAGCCCGCCCACCACCGTGGCGGTCCCGGTGATGGTGCCCGCCTGGTCCAGGCTCATCCCCCGCATGCGGGACAACAGCGTTGGAAACCAATCCGCCAGGGCGCCTGAGGCAAACGTCACCAGCGTGTAGCCCGCCACCGTGATGACGTAGGTGCGGTTGCGCGCCAGCTGCCGCAGCGCGTCCGGCCAGGACGGCGGTGCGGCCCCTTTGTCGTCATCAAACGTGCCGCGGCCCGGGTCTTCAATCTTCAGCGCTGCCACGGCGGCCAGGATGCCCGGCAGCCCGCACGCCAGAAACGCCACGCGCCAGCCGTACTTTTCTCCCAGCACACTGCCCACGGCAAAACCCACCGCCGCACCCACCGGAATTGCCACATAAAAAAACGTGAGAATCCGGTTGCGCTTCAACGGCGGGTAGAAGTCGCTGATCAGCGACGGGGCAAGTGTGGCGTAGGCCGCCTCGCCAACCCCCACCAACGCACGGGCAAACAAGAACGACCAGAATCCAACCGCGCCGGCCGCCGCCGCCGTGGCCAGGCTCCACAACGTCACCCCGCCGGCAATGACCCACTTGCGCGGAACCCGGTCACTCAGGGAACCGAACACCGGGCTCATCACCATGTAGACAATGACAAACGCGGTGAGCGGCAGGGACGTCTCTGCGTCCGTCATGCCCAGGTCCGCCTTGAACAGGTCCTTCACGGCGCTGGGGACGTAGCGGTCCACGTAGTTGAGCAGGTTCATCACCGTCAGGACGCTGACGGCGTAGAACGCGCCACGCGGGGAGGCACTGGGAGGTGTTGTCATGGGGACCGGCCGGAAGCCTAGGCCGCACCGGGGACGCTAGCCAGTTCCCCGCCCCCCACCCCGGCGGAAACCGGAGGCGGGGCAAAGAACTTGCTCCAATGTCCCGGGGGCGCCACCATGTGCGGTGACGTCTGTCCCAGTCTGGGGAGGTGCTGCCAATGTTGGGGCGCGTGTTGGTGTGTTTGTGTCTTGCGTGGGGGGCCGTGGCGCCACTGCACGCAGATGAACCGGTCCCCGGCGTGGTGCTCAAGGGCGCCACCGTCAAGGATGACCGCGGCCGGGCGTTCAAGTTGCGGCGCGGTGACAAGCTCACCGTGCTGAGCATCAAGGGAGACCGCGCGCACGTGGCCACGCAAGGCAAGACTGCCTGGGTGCCCGTCAAGCTGTTGCTCATTGCACAACCCAAGGACGGGTCTACCCCCGCGGCGGACCCGCAGCCCGGGCAGGACCCCGCGCCCACCCCGCAACAGGACCCCGCTCCGTCGTCAGACCCGCCCGCGCCCAACCCTGGCCGCAACAACCCGCCGGTTGCGGCGGCAACGCCCGCACCTTTGGTGGCACCGGCCACGCTGGCGGTGAACTCGGATCCTCCGGGCGCGGCGGTGAGCGTGGATGGACAGTCCATGGGCGTCACGCCGCTGGCCGCAACCTCCGTGAGCCGCGGAAGCCACCGCGTTGAACTCACCCTGGACGGCCATGAACCGTTGTCCCAGGAGGTCCCGGTGCGCGGGGAAGTGGTGCTCTTCCTGGCACCGCGTCCCAAGGCCGCGCCCGCCACCGCACCCGATGCAACGGCCACTCCTGCAGCCACGCCTTCGGCAAACCCTGCAGCAACACCCGGCGCAAGCCCGGATCCCGCTGCACCGCCGTCAGACACCCCGCCCCCCGCCGAAGAAAACCCCCGCCGCTTCTGGCCGCGTCTGGTGGCGCCTTTCCCCGTGCTGTTCACCGGCGTGTTGGCCACCGTCCTGGTGGGCGTGGGCGTTGCTGCCGCCGTGTTGTGGGTGGCCAGCGCCAACGCCATCCTGCTCAAGTCCACCGGGTTCAAGTTCAAGGATGACCTGTCCAACACCGTGGCAGACAACGTGGCCCGCCGGGAAATCCTGGCAGCGGCCGCGCTGGGCACCGCCGTGGCGCCCTTGTTGGGCCTGGCCCTGGGTGCGTTGGGGGCGCTCACCGCCCTGGCCATCATGAACCTCTGACACAACACAAACGCCTGGCCCGCCCCGGAGCCCGCCCATGACGTTGTTTGCGCGCTGGTGGGTCTCTTGCGTGTTGTTGTCCGGCGCGTGTGCAGCCGCGCCCCGCCCGGCCACGCCACCCAAGCCCAACCAACCCGCACCCACGCCAAAACTGGCCTACCAGGTGGACTTCCGCCGGGTGTTTGGTGGGCACTCGTCCACGTCGTTGTATGACTTCCGCGTGGTGGACCAGACGCTCATGTCCCGCGTGCTGGTGGAAACCGAGTTGCTGTCCAACGTGGACCAGAAGACCATGGAGCCCTGGCTGCGGCGCCGTTTGCTGGAGGCCATGGGTGGAAGGGGCAGCATGTTGGTGGCCGCACCGCTGGCGCCCGGCGTGGACCCACGGCATCCCTGCCCCGCCGGTGGTTGTTACATCCCGGCCCCCACCGCCGTGCTGCGCCATGCACGTTTTGTCTCCAGCAAGGACGGCGTGCTGGTCCGGGTCCACCCGCCGGACGGTGACCGCGTGGTGGTGTCATTGTGGGATGACCCGGACGCTCCATCCGTATGTGGCGCGGAGTACAAACTCACGGTTGGCTTTGTGGAGCTTCAGGGCGTGCTGCACCGCCTGCTGGACGGCGCGGTGGCTGCCAACATTGAAGAGCTGGCTTTGGTGGAACCGCCGCCCAGGCCGGACCTGACGGTGCGCGCCCCCGACGCCACGTTGGACCCCGCGGCGTTTTGCAGCGTGTTGCGCATTGCCTTTGAAACCCAGCGGGACTTTGCGTTCAGTGACCACCGGTATGACACCGCGGCCCACACCGTCCTCAACGCCGCCCTGCTGCCGCTCTATCCCAAGCCCGCCGCTGCCCCGCCGTGAACCCGGGCCTGGACATCCCGTGGGTGGCGCGTGATGCTTGTGGCGTGGTGTTCAAGCGTCTCGTCGGACTGGGATTGTGGATGGTGCTGGTGGTGCCGCTGTGGTCCGCGTGCAGCAACACCGCCGATTGTCCCGACGGATTTGGCTCAAAAAACGGCGTGTGTGTGGCCACCTGCAACACCACCCAGCAATGCGCCGACGGGCAGGCCTGCCAGGATGGTTTTTGTACCTCCACCCAGCAGGACGCGGGGCTGACTGGCACGTCCTCGTCTTCGGCCTCCAGGAGCGGCAGCAGCACCACCACCGCCTCCAGCGCCGTCTCCCGGGCCTCCAGCAACGCGGTGGGGTCTTCATCCTTGCCATCTTCCGCCGCTGGCACGCCCAGCAGCAGCACCAACAGCACAACCAACAGCAGCAGCGCGTTCCAAAGTTCTTCGGCGCCACCGCTGTGTGTTCCCGCGCAGTGCAATGACAACAACCCCTGCACCGTGGACACCTGCGGCACCAATGGCGGCTGCCTCAACACCGCCACGCCCGGTGAACCCTGCACCAATGACAACAACGCGTGCACCAATGACATCTGCTCGGCGCAGGGCCTGTGCACCCATCCCCCCCGCACCGGTGATGCGTGCACCACGGACAACAACCCCTGCACCACCGACGCGTGCGACGCCACCGGCGCCTGCGGGCACACCGCAACCCCCAACGCCGCGTGCCCGGATGACGGCAACACCTGCACCAATGACGTGTGCAACAGCGCCGGGACCTGCACCCACCCCGCGCGTGACGGCGCCACTTGCCCGGATGAAGGCAATCCCTGCACCACGGACACCTGCAACGCTTCTGGGCAATGCATCCACGCCGCGCTGGCCAACCACCAGGCGTGCCCCGGCGGTTGGTGCTGTTACGGCGCGTGCTTGCCGGTGGACCATCCGGACCACTGCGGCGGGTGTGGCATCCGCTGCGGGGCGGGACGGTCCTGTGTGGCCAACCCGGATGCCGCCTTCAGCCTGTTGTGCACCTGCGTGGGCAACGCTGACTGCTACGCCGGCTACGGCGGTGCCGCCACCTGTTACACGGCCAGCGGCCTGTCGTTGTGCAACTGCCAGTGCGCTTCTGGAACCCAGTGTGCTGGCCAATGTGCCGGCGGCCAGACCTGCAATGACGTCCCGGGCCACAACGCCTGCTACCCCTAGGTTGAGCCAACCCAAGCCAGCCCCCTGCGGCAAGTGAAGCGCCAGAGGGTCCCTTCATGCGCGGCGTGGCGTTGGCAATTGTGTTGGTGGTGCTTGGCTTTGGAGCCTGCGGTCCCGCGGCGGAGTGCAACGCCGGAGACGCGCAGCGCTGTGCATGTCCCCAGGGCGGATCCGGCACCCAGGTGTGCGGTGGAGACCAGAGCTGGGGAACCTGCAGCTGCACCCGGCGCAACACCGGTGGCGGTGGAAGCACCAGCAGCTCCGGTGGCACCGTGGGCCAGGGAGACCTGGGCGGGGAGTGTTATCCCAACCAGACCTGTGACGCCGGCCTGGAATGCCGCGGCGGAATCTGCGAGCAAGCCCCCCTGGGCAACCCGTCTTCGTCCTCTTCAACCTCGGCAGGCGGCGTGGGTGCATCAACCTCCAGCGCGTCGTCATCGTCGTCAACGTCCGGTGGGCCCACCTCGTCCAGCACGTCTTCCTCCAGCTCCAGTTCTTCGTCATCCTCATCGTCATCGTCGTCGTCCTCTTCTTCCTCGTCCTCCTCGTCCTCATCCTCTTCCAGTTCCAGCGGCGGGGGCGTGGTCAACAACAACGTGGGCGCGGCGTGCACCGTGGACCTGCAGTGTTTACTGCCCTCACCCACAGCCAACACCTGGTGCGTGACTGCATTCACCGGCGGCTATTGTACCGGCGCGTGTGCCACCCACGCGGACTGCGGAACAGGTTCAGAATGTGTCAATGCCGGAACAGACGAACAGGGCGCGCTCATTCTGGTGTGTCTCAAGTCCTGTACCCGAGGGTCCAACACGGGCTGCCGCCCGGACTACTTTTGTGGTGGCCTGGAAGGTGAGACCACCGCTGGGGCGTGCGTCCCCCGCTGCCAGACCAACGCCGACTGCAACAACAGCACCTGTGACACCTTCACCGGCGAATGCATCTGAGCCTGTACGTGGTCCACCGCGCGGTGTAATCACCCGCCGCTGCCATGACCCAGGCCCAGACGCTTCCGTCACCCACCCACGTTGCGCCAACCCCGCCCCTGCGTTCCCTGGGCGGCTGGGTGGTGGCGCTGCTGGTGGCCTACGCGTTGACCTGGCTGCTCACCGGCGCGTTGTGGCGTTGGATGACGGTCACCCTGGGCATCACCCCCAGCCCGCTGCCGCAATCCCTGGTGCCCCGCTACGCGTTGGCGTTTTTTGTGTTCTTCATGCCCATCCTCTACCTGCTGCCCTGCGCGTTGGCCGGCCAATGGCTGCGCCCCAACGGCAGGACGCTGGCGCTGTACATGGGCACCGCATTCTTTTTTGGCGGCGGGCTGGAGATGACCATGGACCCCGCGTGGATCCTGGTCCTGGGCCGCCCCTGCTACCTCTATGACGTCTTCCCGGTGCATGACGGCGCCACCAGCGGGTTTGGCGCGGTCATGTGGCCCATGTACGGCTTCTTTGTGGCCATGCTCCACCTGGCCATCCATGACAGCCCGCGCCTGGGCTTCCTCAACGGTCATTGGCCACGCGCCGCGCTGCTGGCGGTGGACGCCATGCTCCTGGAAGTGGCGGCCAATGTGTTTTCGCTTCTGGGCTTTGGCACGTGGCTGTTCCGCTACCACGCGCCGGATTTGCACCATTTCACCACCATTGAGGCTTTTCCCATCTATTTGTTTGGTGGGTACCTGGGCGTGCGCGTCCTCCACGCCGGGGAAAGCCACCCCAAGCGTGCGTTGTTGGGCGCGGTGCTTTACACCGTCACGCTGGTGGCGGTGTTTGGCCTCAACCGCAGCTGACCGCCAGAGACCACAACTCCGCTGGACCAATCCCAAGAACCGGGTGGTCAAACAAACCACAGGCGCTGCCAGGATGCAGGTGGGTTTAGCCCGGCCCAATGGCCACAGTGCTCCAACAATGAACGGACGGTTTGGCCGGACCGCCAACATTCGCAATCCACGGGGCGGGCCCCCAAGGGATGGGGCGCGTCACCAAACCCCGCGCGTTGACCTGCTTGCACGGTGCGCGCGCCTGGGGCTACCACCACCAGAATCCACGACAAATTCAACGAGGTCGCCCTTGGCGTTACTGTTCCGCATCATTCCTGCGGTCATTCTGGTCTGGGCTGGCCCGGCATTGGCTGCGCAACCCGCCGCCGCCCAGGTGCAATGGGTACAGGACACCACGGTGCCCTGGAAACCCAGCGAACTGGTGGGTCTTGCAGCGTTCAGCGCTTCAGACGTTTGGATCGCCGTGGACGGAGCCCACTGGCATTTTGACGGAAAGCAGTGGACCAAACCCACGGACAAGGCGGCCGTGTTTCTCTTGGGAGGCGGGAAGTCTGGCTTGTGGGGGATGGGCCCCACCGGCGGCTATTGGAAACACCAGGCGGCAGGGTGGCGCTCCACGGGGTTTGAGCCCGGGGTGTTTTCCACGCACATGTGGGGTTCAGGGCCCAAGGACGTGTATGCCGTGGGAGCCGAAGGGTGGCTGGCCCGTTTTGATGGCACGGCCTGGACCACGTTTGAAGACGTGACTCCGGCGCACCTGCTTTTTGTGGACGGAACATCCAGTTCAGATGTCTGGGCCGGCGGCCTGCAGGCGCTGCTGCACTTTGATGGGAAGCGCTGGACGGCGGTGGATGGTCCAGGCACGTACGTGGTGATGGGCATCCGGGCGCTGGCCAAGGATGATGTCTGGGTGGTTGGGGCCATCAAGGGCGCGGATTTTTTGGGACACTATGACGGGCGAACGTGGAGCTACGCGCCGTTTCCAGACCGTTCCCCCAGGTATGTCCTGGATGGCCGCGCACCGTGTGATGTGTGGCTTTTGCGCGGCAATGAAGTGCTCCACTACGACGGAAAACAGTGGTCCCCCGCAACCGGCAACCTGGTGGCACCTGGCCGGGAACCGGAGACGCTGTTCAGCCCCGCGGTTGGCGAGGCGTGGGTGGTCACCAGCACGGGCGAACTGTTCAAGACCAAGGGCGTTGGCGGCGGGGGCACGTGTGCACCTTCGGCGCAGCGCAAGCCGGTGATTGCCGGCACCACCGGGACAATGCCCCCGCCCAGGGACCTCAAGGCGTGGCGCGCCAGCACGCCGGGGCACCACATGTCAGCCGCTCCAACGGCGCTGTGGGGTTCTGGACCGGACCAGGTGTGGGCCGCGGGGCAGCGCAACATGCTGCAATTCAACGGGACAGGCTGGAACATTGTCACCGGCGTGAAGCGCAAGTTTGGACACATACGCTCCGTGGCCGGCACGGGCCGCACCGACGTTTGGGCCGTTTCCAACGACAAGGCCAGTGGTGCCGGGCCGGGTGGGGCCATCCTGCATTTTGACGGCCAGTCCTGGGAGAAGGTCTATGCAGCCAAGGAGAGCACAGAGGACTTCCGCGCGGTCTGGTCTTCGGAGCCCAACGTGGTGTGGGTTGCCGGCGTCAGCAACATCCTGCGTTTTGAACCGCGCACGCGGGTGGTCACCAAGGTGTGGGACGGCAACATGGCCGCGTTCTGGGGCAGTTCTCCCAGTGACGTCTGGTCCGTTGGAGCCAACGGTGCCATTGCCCATTATGACGGCACCCGGTGGTGGGTGACTCCGTCCGGACAATACGCCGAGTTTACGGCGGTACACGGAACGGATGCCGAGCACGTCTGGGCCGTGGGAATGAAGGGCGCGGCCGCGTTCTTTGACGGCAAGGCGTGGAACACGTTGGACGTGGGGCTGGGAGCCGTGAACCTGGTGGCCGTCTGGGCGCAGTCCCCAAGCGCCGTGTGGATTGCAGATGCGAGCGGCAACATCACGCACTTCAACGGCTCAGCGTGGATTCCGGAAGTGACGCTGCCTGGAACAGTTGCACTGTGGGGCACGCCAGGAACCCTTTACGCGGCAACAACGCTGGGCGTTTTGTCCCGCGCCCTGCCTGCGCCCGCCAGTCCATCCCCACCTGTGCCCCCACCGCCGCCGCTGGTTTCCGCGGACGTCACCGTGCGCGCCGCCAAATTGCCCGCGCCATCACCCGTGGTGGATGACCCGGCCGCGCCACCGTGGGTCCAAGCAATGCAAAAGGCCCGCCGCCACCTGGCCAATGCAGAGACGCAGGCGCTGTTGGATGCAGCGCTCAAGACACATGACGCCGCGCCCAGCGAGCGTGAGCCGCTGGAGTTGCTGGCGGCGATCTACGACGTGCGCAATCAGGAGGCTCCCGCGCGTGAGGTGTACGCAAAGCTGAAGGCGCTTCCGCCCGCCGCCGCCAAGCCACCGTCACCGGAGACGCCCGTGGACCCCGCCGTGAAACCCGGGCGCACGGCGTACGTGAGTGGTGCACGCATCAATGTACGCGCCACGCCGGATGCGGCGGCCACGCTGGTGACCAAACTGGAGGTCAACACCGCGGTGAAGGTGGTGGACCTCCAGGGAGAGTGGGCGCGTATCAGCCCGTTCATTCTGGCAAGTGGTGCGGAAGCCAAATGGGGAGATGGTTTTGTGAAGACCAACCTGCTGGCCAGCCGCCGCTACAGCATGGACGAGGTCATGAACGCCGTGGACGTGTTGGAGCGCGTGGGGGACCTGCAGGGCGCCACACGCATGGGACAACGCGCACGTGCCATGAATCCCGGGGATGATTCCGTGGTGCCCCGGTTGTTGCGCCTGGCCGCGTACTCCAATGCGTTCACGCTTGCCGTGGACCTGGCAGAAGGCATCAACCCATCGGTGAAGGCCACACTTGCACCCAAGGAATTGTTTGGGTTGCCGGATGGAGAAACCGGGTACAACCCGCAACGCAGCCACCAGACGTGTGACCCCCTGGTGAAGGACCTGGAGCGCCGCTACGGGGACCCCACCAACCTGGCCCAGCACGAAAACGACGAGGGGACCTTCACGGTCTATACGTGGGCGTCGGCGGCGGCCGAGTTGACGCTTGTGTGTTTCAGTGACCAGACGGTGAATACGCTGCACGTCAAGAGGGGCGGCGCCGTCAAAGCCAAACGCAAGGGAAACAAGAAGTGAGCGGCCCGTTGCGGGTCACCCCGCGGCGGCCTGGACCTGCGCGTTGACGCCTTTCTCCGCGGCGCCAAAAAACTCCAGCAGCACCGGGGCCGCCGCCTTCTCACCCAGCTTGTGATCCTGACCGGGAATCACCGTGGTGGTGGCGCCCGCAATTCCCGCCGCCACCGTCTTGGCCGCGTGGTGCATCCACGGAAGGCTTTTCCCACCGGCACCCACCCGCACAGGAATGTGGATGTTGGCCAGCACATCCTTGAGCTCGGCGGGGAGTGGACCGCCACGTTGCGTGTCCCCCAACACCGCAAAGTCATACCGCAGCGTGGGCGCCACCGCGCGTAGCTTGGGCCACACGCCCGGAACCCAGCGCATGATGGCAATGGCAAACGCCGGCATCCCCACCACCTTCATGAACAGCTTCACCGCGGCGTTGGGGTTGCTGTTGGCCAGCATGGAATCAATCTGCTCTATGAAATCCGCCGGGGAGGGATGATGGGTCCCATCCAACGCCAACGGCGGCTCATACAAAAACAGTTTCTTGACGTTGACCCCATGCGCCACCGCCCGCGCCGCCAGCACCGCGCCAGAGGAAATCCCATACATGGCCACCGAGCCACCGGCGGCGTCCACCAATGCCTGGATGTCCTCCAGCTCGCGCGCCACGGCGTAGGGCGCGGTGTTCCCGCTGTCCCCGCGGCCCCGGCGGTCATAGTGGATCACCGTGAAATGCGCCGAAAGCAACGCGGCCAGCTTGGCCATGGGACCAAAACCCCGCCCGCAAAACGCGCCGTCCACCAGCAACAGCGGCGGGCCACTGCCCAGCTGTTCGTACGCAATGCGGGTGCCGTCTTTGGAGGTCACCGTCTTCATGGCTGCACCTTCATTGCCGTGACCACCGCACCCAGCTGGTCCAGGCCCGCGTTGACGCCCGCCTGGTAGCCCCGGCCCATGTGTTCCTGACGCTGCTTGGGGGAACCAAACAGCGTGTGGACGGTGACCGTGGTCCGGCCGGCGTGTTCGGCAAACGTCACGGTGACCACCATGGTCTCTGCGCCGGGGCTTTCAAATGTGTTGGAATAGGAGATCTTCTTGTTGGTGATGATCTCCAGATATTCCCCGCCAAACGGGGTCATGAGCTGTCCCTGCCCGTCCTTCATGGCAAACCGGTAACGGCCACCCGTGCGAAAATCCATCTCACACAACGCCAGCGGGCACCCCGGCGGGCCAAACCACTCCAACACGTGCTGGGGCTTGCTGTGGGCCTCAAACAACAGCCGCGCGGGCGCGTCAAAGACGCGGGTGATGGTGACTTCACGGTCTGCCGCGGGGTCAGCGGCGTTTGTCTTGTTTGCGTGCATTGCTGTGTTTCTCCTTGGCTTGAAGGACCTTCACGTACGCATCCAGCCGGTCCAGGCGTGCCTCCCAGAACCGGCGGTATTCCTCCAACCACGCCGTGGCCTCCTGCAGCGGCGCCGCGTTGAGGCGGCAGGGACGGAACTGCGCATCCCGCCCCCGTTCCACCAGGCCCGCGCGCTCCAGCACCTTGAGGTGTTTGGAGATGGCCGGTTGGCTCATGGCAAACGGCTCCACCAGCTGGTTGACGCTGGCTTCCCCCGCTTGCAGCCGCTCCAGGATGGCCCGGCGCGTGGGGTCCGCCAGGGCGGCAAACGTCAGGTTGAGCTGGCTGGATGACGCACCCATGGTGGGGACCTCGTTTTTGTATAACGACTTGGTTATATACGTTGGACCAACTTGCGTCAACACGTTTTTCTCGGATCCATCCGGAGCAGGTTCCCTCGCACCCGGCCGCGAGGGGGATGCGCCCCTCAGGAGGCCGTTGGCAGGACGGCGCCTTCCGGGATTGGGGTGGTGGGCTGCAGGCGTGGTTGGGCCAGAGCCATGACATTCTCGACGCCACCCGGCACATTGGCCTTCTGGGCACGACATACCCCTGGTGGACCACCCAGTGAGCGCGTCCTTCTGCGCCAAATCAATACGTGGTGTAGCCGACCACGGCGTGCCCAGACATCACGCTCACCGTGGCCGGACCGCCGCCCATCAACGTGACCCGCGCAAAACGGCTTTCCAGGCGCGTGGGGCTGGTCGCGTCCAGCAAGCCCATGTACGCGGCGGGCACCGTGATGCTGGTGGTGCCAATGGACAGGCAGCGCACCACCACGCGGCTGACGGCGGGCGGCGGCAGGGCAAACGGCGACAGACCAGCCGTGGGCGCATCCGTGCTGGTGAGGGTGAGCATTGACCCAGAGGCACTCCCCGCCTGGCAGCTCGTCGCCGCGCAGGACACGGTGAATTGCGCCTGGGGCAGCACCGCGTTGAGTGTTTGGACGCTTTGCAGCTCGAACGCATCTGCCACTGTGCCTGTCCCGGTGGTGGCCGTGAAGGCAGTGTAATGGGCTGAAGCCTGCACGGAGGCGGTGAGCGCAATGTCATCTGAAAGGAACCCTGGATCGGGCACGGCAGGGATGACCCCGGCAGCTGCCAGATTGACGTGTACTGCGGTGGGCGGGAGCGTTTCGGCAACAAATGACGGATTGCCAAAGACAATGGTGTTGGCTCCCGCCCGGGCCACAATGGGAAACAGGCCGTTGTTTCCCGGGTTGGTGGCGCCGGAAATCGTGAGGAACGCGCCGCTGGTGTTGGCGGTGTTGAACGTGACGTCAGCATCGGTGAGGACTGCCGTGCCGGCTGCCGGACCCGCCGCCACGGTGCCGCCAGTGCTCTGTGTGGCGGCAAAGGGGCAACTGTAACCCGCACCGGCGGTGAACACGCATTGCGGCAGTGACGGCGGCGTGGTGCCCGTGGCGGTCAGGACCACGGCGCCTTCATCCAGACCCACGTCTTCCAGTTGCGCTTGCGCCGGCGTGTACTGCCAGGCCTTGCAGCCCAGCGGTGAGCCCGGTTGTTCTTCCATCACCGGCGCCACCGCAGTAAGTGACGAGGAGAACCCAATGTTCAACTCCAGCCCCTGCCCGTAGAACGTCCCGCTGGTGCCGGGGTTGAGCACCTTGGTCTCAAACAGCAAAATGACGCCGGAGAACGTCTCTGGGCTTCCGGAGGAACTGGACGAGGAAGACGAAGACGATGTGCCCGCCGCGCTGCTGCTGTCCACGCCCGAGGAGGAAACCATCACCGAACTTCCCTGCGCGCTGGATGCAAGGACCGAGGAAGACCCGCCCACGCTGCTGGCTGCCGAGGATCCGGTGGCGCTGGAGGCCTGAGAGCTCCCCGTGGAACCCGCCGACGAGGGTTGCGTGGACGTGGCCTGGGAGACCGCGCTGGACGCCTGGGCGCTGCTTCCGCCGGCGCTGGAGCCACCGCTGCTTGCGCTGCTTGAGGAGCGTCCACCTGAGGTTGTCCCCGAGGATGATGACGATGACGACGACGGGTTGGGGCATTGGCAGGCACCCAGCGCCGAGCCGTCTTCATTGCATTGCTGTGCGCCTTGGGCCCCGCCCACGCACGCGCACGCCACCTGCGCGCCGGGCGTACAAACGGGATCCTTGGGACAGCCCAGCGTGGACAACACCACCACAACTGAAAGATGCGGCAACCAGGTCAGCTTCATGCGTTCGCATATACGTGGCGTGTTTTGCTTGGGCAAACCGGGTGGCGCTGGTAAGCGCAGTGGACCGCGTGATAGTTGCGTTCCGTCATGTCCACGCGTCCCATCCCTGCCGGGAAGTTGTCTGTCACCGTCAAACTGGTGGCGGACCTGCAAAAAAAGGCCGACCACGCCACGCCCGTCACCGGCAAACCAACGGTGGGCTCCACCACCGCTCGGGTGGAGGTCAAGACGGAGGTTGAGACCGGGGGCGCGGCACCCAGGGCCGCAACGTATGCCGGCGCAAACGGGACCGTGTCCGCCCGCCAGGCGCAGCACATCTCTGACGGAAAAGCTGGACCACCACCCACCAGAGGCGGCGGCGTGCTGGGATTCATGCTCAACCAGGCAGGGGCCATTCCCGCGGCCGCAGACCCAACCAAGGCCACGCTCAAGGACCTCAGCGCCCACGTGGGCCAGGAGATTGTGGTCACCACGTGGGACAAGGAGGGCTTTGCGTCCCTCAAGGAAGCCGCCCGCAAAGGTGATGTGGCAGACACCAAGGCGTTCCTGTTGGGCATCACCCCGGAAGGCCTGGTCCTGGCTGACGACGTCAAAGGAAAGAACAAACGTGTGCTGCAAACAGAATTCTGGGCCGTGGCGCGCGTGACGGTGGGAGATGCCGCTGTGCTGCAGGACCCGGCGTGGGCGTCCACCTACAGCTGAAACACCAGGTTCTATTTGCGGTGTTTGAAATAGATGTCCCGTGGCCCATGAACGGATTGGTCCACCGCCCGCGCGGCGCCCCATTCAAAGCCTTCTTTCATGGGCACGTTGCGCGGAAGCCGCGCCTCCACAAAACTCTTGAGCTGCGCATCCTGACCCACGTGGCCAAACGGGTTGAACGCGTCCAGGCCCAGGCCGGTCAACATGGGAACCACGTCCGCCTTGTTGATGTAATGTTTGTACACGGGGCCATCCACGTAGCTGGAAGAGGCGCCGCCATACGTCTCCACAGTGATGCGCCCCAACAGCTTCTGCACGTCTGCTTGCGGAAGGCCCTCGTCTTCCAGCGCCTTGGAGACAACCTGCAGGCTGCGGGCAACAATGAGCGCCCCCTGGCTGTGGCCCACCAGACGCACCGGTTGGTCATTTTGCAGGGCCTGGGCAATCACGCGCGCCAGCGTATCAATGGCCGGGGTGTCCCCGCGGTTGAGCTTGTTTTGGACACATTCCAGAAGGTCCCGCGCCATGCCCTGGGTGGCGTTGTGGATGCCCACCACCGAGGCACCGGTGTTGGCCAGCCCCTGCATGTCCGCCTGCTGGAGCGCCACGTCCGTCATGATGCCGTTGATGAGGATGACCTGTTGGGTGGCCTTCACCCCGTTGTTGGGAAGCAGCGGCTCCACCAGGTCCAGCGGCGTCACCGGGGAGAACACGCCCTGTGCACCAAGGATGGCGCCGTCATGCGCGCGGTCATTGGCGCGCGTGGGCTTTTGCATGGTGACCACCATGTTGGATTCACCCTGGTCCACCACACCGCTTCTCCCGCGCGCCACCGTGGCCAGGCTTGCGGCAATGACCGCCTCCTGGCGCTGCTGGGCTTTACCCTGTTCAATGAGACCGGGAAGACGCAGGGGCTTGCTGGTGACAACGCTCATGTCCACAAGCGTAAAGGTCACGCGCCTTCTTCACAATGCAGATCATCGTCGAGAATGCTCGCATCCATGCTGATCCAACTGTTGTGGACAACACACCGCAGGCAACGCGCATCGCAGCGCGTGGCATGGGGTGTGGACTCCCCAGACTCCAGGGATGGAATGCCCATACCCGCCCCGAATGGGGTGTGGACCCCACAGGGTTGGCGCGTGTTGGCAAGAGCGGGGCCAGCGGAAAAGTCGCTGCGGCGAAAACGGCTGAAGGGCAGCCTGGTGCCCTTTGCTCGCATTTGTGAAGGCGGATTGTTTCCAGATCGCTGCGGTGTGGTGCTTCACAAAAGCCTGGCAAGGAGGAACTCGGCGTCAACGTGTTCCCCAACGCGGAAACTGATGTCCGCAACCTTCACAAACCCGTACCGTGCGTAGAACCGTTGGGCGCCAACGTTTTCACTGTAGACGGAGAGCTGGACCTCATCCGCGTGTTGCAGGGTGAATTCTGCCATGGCCCAGTCCATGAGGGCTGCGCCAATGCCGCCGCCCACGGCATCAGGAGCGGTGTAGAGTTGTTTGAGTTCCATGACGCTGCGGCCGCGCGCGTGGTTGGGGTAGCCGCAATCCAGGCCAATCTTGCAGTACCCAACCAGCCGGTCTCCACGGTGCGCCAGGTGCACACGGCGCCGTGGGTTGATAATTTCCGACGCCACCACCTCCGGCGCGTAGGTCTGGGCAAGGAATGTGGAGAGGTCCGCCTCACGGTACAACGCACCAAACTTGGCGACAAAACTTTCCCGCCCCAATGAGGCAAGGGGCCCGGCATCCACCAGCGTTGCTGGGCGCAGGGCCAGGGCATGCGCCGCAGGCACGCTCAGGCCACACCCTCGGCGTTTGCGTCCATTGCCGGGGGAGGTCCATCCAACGGCGCCACCGCGCCACGCCCGGCCAACGTGTAATCCGCCGCAAACTGCGGCCACACCGCGCCGGTGGCCGGGTCCACCAACCACTGCGGTACCAGCTTCACCGGCACCCGGGTCACCCCCGCCTGCTGCGTGGTGCCAAACACCCAATCCATCACCGGCGAGGTCACGCCGTGGTTGGAACGTGGGTCTCCATAATGGTGGTGGAAGTGATGGCGGCGCGCCCAACGTCCAAACGCCCCGCGCGGCGGATGCGTGTGAAGACGGCGGTGGAACCATTCGTAGGCCAGGTACATGCTGGCCAGTCCCAAGGTGTATGACGCCGCCACCGGACCCAACCACCACCAGCCCAACGCCGCCACCGTGCCCATCACCGGCACGGCCACCAGCGCCTTTTTGGCGGCCGGTGCAAAATAGTTTCCCATGGAATGGTGCTGGCGGTGTTCGCGCGCAAACTGCGTCATGCTGCGTGGGCTGTGGCCCACAAAACGGTGCAGCAGGTATTCCAACACGCCCCAGGTGGCTGCGCCCAGCAACATGCTCCCCAACACCGCCATCAACGTTGCCATCATGGTCTTCCTCCCAGTTGCACCGCGCGCTCCAGGGTTTCCTGGGTTGCGCCCAATCCCATCAGAACCACAGCCGCCTGCGCCCGGACCAATTGCCCAACGTCCAGCGCGCCCGGCGCCAGCCGCATCATCTTTTGCATGGACCACACGCCCTGCACCGCGCCCAACAACAACAATGCGGCCACCGGCGCGGGTTGGCGTGTTGCCAGACTCCCCTGGTCCATGGCGTCCTGCAGCGCGCCCACCAGGACGCCCACGCCGCTGGCGGCCTGCGCAAACACGCCCAGCGCCAGCTCCTGCTGCGGCACCAGCACGCGAGGATCCGCCATCCCCAACGCCACCAACGTGGCCTGGTGCGGAGCCTCTTGGGCCCACGCCAGAAATGTCTCCACGCACAACCACACCCGCCCCAGCGCCGCGGTCCCCGCGGGGACCCCGTCAACGGAGACGCGCGCGTCAAACGCCGTCACCGCGTCCTGCAGCGCGCCGCCAAGCTGGGCCACCGCGCGGCCAAGCAACGCGGCCATCAACGCTTCCTTGGACGGGTAGTACCGGTAGAGCGCGGCGGGCACGTACCCCATCGCCTTGGCCACGCGTTGCAGGGTCACCGCTTCAACGCCCTCGGCAACCACCAGGTCACGCGCCGCTTCCAGGATCTCCTCACCGCGCAACGCACGGGTGCGTTGGCGGACGGGGGACTGTGGGGCGGAAAAGTGAATCATGTTCACAACAGTGAACGTCATTCACTGTTTTGTCAAGACGGGATCTGGTCTCCTGGACACATGGATGATTTTGCTTGGTTTTATGAGTGGCGTGAGGGCTTGAGCGTGGGGGGCCTTCTCGCGGCCATGTTGCGTATACGCAACATCCCAGCGCGCAACACCCCCGCCCCCCGGAGGCATCCCAGTTCACGGCGCACTACGGTGAGCACGCGTTGGGACAAGGAAGTGGAGTGCGCGTGGACAGCCGCCTGGTGGCGCTCAATGACCCGGGTCTGGTGTTCCTGTTGGACGGCGTGTTGTCCGTTGAGGAATGCAACACAGAGATGGCCCGCATGGATGCCGAGGACGCCCATCCCATTCGCAGCGGCGCGGCCCTGGGGACAGAACGCAAGAACGCCCGCGTCATCCTGTTCAACGCCCCGCTGGCGGACCGGCTGTACGCGCGCATCCACGCTGCCGTGCCGCAGCTGCTGGTGGGGATGTCACCGGTGGGGTGCAATGAATGCATCCGATATTACCGTTACCGGCCTGGGGACTTTTTCAAGCCGCACCAGGACACACACTTCCAGCGCAGCCCAGATGAACGCAGCCTGTTGTCCGTGGTGGTGTATCTCAACGGTGGCTACACGGGCGGTGACCTGGTCTTTCATCACACCAGGCAAACGGTGACGCCGCGCGCCGGCCTTGCAGCGGTGTTTGGTCACCGCATGGTGCATGAGAGCACGCCCCTGGTTTCCGGCGTGAAGTACGCGCTGCGGTCCGATGTGATGTACCGGACCACGGGTTGAAACGTACGTGGAAGATGCAGCTCCGCACCAACGCCCGATTGATTCACAATGCACGCAGGCTCGCCAGACGGCTCGCCCTCCCATGCTCCCATGCTCCCTGAGGTGCCCGTCTATGGATACCCACCAAAACGCTGACCAAATGAAGCCACACCATCACCCGTGAGGCGGGGCACCACCTGCGTGCGTCCAGTCATCACCAACAACATGTCCACGCCGCTCCCCTCCACGCGCGGGCCGGAGCCGGCCTGCCAGCCCACGTCCTGCGCGCAAAAGGTGAACCCGCCCGGCGTGCCAAAAAAACGCATGCTGCGCGCCTTGCTCAACCGCCGCAGCACAATGTTCACCGCATCCGCTGGGAAATTGCTTGGCAGCCCCAGCGGCACCCGAATGTCCAGACAATGCACCAGCGTGTCCATCAGGATCCCCGCGGGCCCCACCCCCGGGTACACCCGGCGGTCCTGCGCGTTGGCCCGCAGCGACGACGCCACCTGCGGCGCGGTTCGGGTCTCCCGGGCCGCCGCGTTGTCAATGGCGCGCGAAAAACTCCCCGCTGCACGCAAAATGTCCCACGCCAGACCCGCGGTGCTTTTCTCCAGGCTCCACACCAGATGGGACGCCACGTGGGAAACCTCCCAACCGCGCACCAGGCTGGGCTGGTGCCATTGTGCGTCCGACAGAACTTCCAGTTCGGCCGCCAGGGCCAGGCGCTGCGCAATGATGGTTGGGAAGAGGTCTGCCATGGACAACACGCCTAACACGCCGCTGGGGCGTCACGCGCGGGGCCCCGGCCGCTATGGAGATGGACCGCCGGTCAAGGCCGCGCCTGACGTCACCGCGCCATCCGCGCAGGTGGCGTGCACCGCTGCGGGGCGCCCATCCGGGCCCAACACCCTGAGTGTGCCGCGCGCCACCGGCCCCTGGTACTCCCAGAAATACGCCGTACGCCCCGGGAACAACACCGGCAATGACGCCAACACCTCCGGCACGCTGCGGTAGGAACCAAACACCACGGGGTTCTTCAGTTCCGGATCATTGCGCAACAAATCCCGCGGCAACATCAACCCGGTGGGCGTGGCCAGAAACACCACCGCGTTGTCCAGTTTGACGGCGTCAATGCAGCGCGCCAGGGAGGTCCGCTCGGTGATGCGTTGCGCGTAGATGGGTTCCTGGATGGACAGTTGCCGCAGCTGCACGCCCACCAACACCATGCCAGCGACAATCGCCAACGCGCGGCGGGACAACAGCTGCGTGGCGCCGCGGGCAAACAACACCGCCAACGGCAGCACCATGAGATAGGTGTAACGGGGCCCGTAGGAATTGTAATGCGGCGGGCTGAGCGGGAAGAGCAACACCCAGAACCCCACCGGCAACACGGTCACCGCCATGGCCAGGTCAAACAGTTTGTGGTTGCGCGGACCGGGGCGCAGCAACAATCCCAGAAGCACCAACGCCGCCAGGTCCACGGGGTACATCCAGGTCTTGAGCAATTCCCGGTATTCCCACAGCAGCGGAATGCGCGGCTTCATGGCCTGGGACGTAAATTCCATCTTGGTGACGGCGGGGTCCGCCACCTGCTGCACAAAATGTGTGAGCTGCCCGGTGCTCCAGACGTTGTGCGCCAGCAACGGCAGCAATCCCAACAACACGCCACCGGCGCACCACAACACGCTGGCGGGCCGCACTTTTCGCAACGCCACCGCTGCAACCAGCAGCAGCCCCGGCCCCAAGAACGCAGACACCGCGTCCTGAGGGCGAATGGACGCCATGTAACCCGCAAGCACTCCGGTGAGCGCCCAGGCCCCCGTTTGCCCCGCCACCGCTGCAGTGCCCACGCCGGCGCGCAACACCAGCACGGCCAACATCAGACACGCGGGGTGTGGAAAAAACGACGCCCCGTTGAGCAGCACCATGGGATTGGTGGCCAGCACCAGCGCGGCCAGCAGCCCCGTGGTCCGGTCCTGGTAGACCCGCTGCACCACGGAAAACAGCGCGTAGACCGTCACGCCGCTCACCACCGGGTTGGCCAGGAAGGGCAATCCCAGCGCAGAGAACGGCGCCATCAACGCCGGCCATGATGGAAGATACGCCGACACCCATTGGCCATTGAGGATGAACTGCCAGAACGGCCGCACCATCTCCGGCATGGGCGGAGGCGTGAGGCTCAGGCGTCCCTCAAGCAGACGCTGGGACACCCAGACGTAATTGTATTCGTCACCGCTGTTGGGGAACCCGCGCAGGGACACCACCGCCAACAAGGCGCACCCCACGGCGTTGAGCAGGGCCAACGCCAGGGCCACGCGGTCCATCCCGGCCACGGCGGTCCACACTGCGGTGCGCGCACGTTGGTGCCACATCACTGGCGCAGAGACTTCCGGAGGCGTTGCCACGCTGCCTGCTTACAACGCCGGGCTTGCGTCCACCAAAGGGCCACGCGGTTCATCGGAACATGGTTCGCCCCGTGCCTGCGTGGTGGAGAAACCTGCGCCCGGACCGCGTCCCTCGTCTCAAAAGACCCATGGCGGCGTTGGGCCTGGCAACCGGACGTCATGGCACATGCGGTGCACGTCAGGCGTCAAGAGGTGACATCATGGAAACCAAGCTCCGCCAGAGTGGGTGGCAACAAGGCTGGGTGGCCGTTGGGCTGGTGCTCCTTGGCGGGCTGGTGCTGGCCGCTTGTGCGCCGGGCCACGAACGTTTCACCGATGACGCCCCAGCGGGCTTCTGGTTTGGCGTGTGGCACGGCGGCATTGCGTGCATCTCGTTCGTCCTCAGCCTGTTTTTGGACAACATCACCATCTACGAGACGCACAACACGGGTGGCTGGTACAACTTTGGATTCCTCCTTGGCATCAGCATGGCCATGGGCGGTGGCAGCCGGGGGGCCGGCCACGGCCACCGGCGCGTCACGCGGAGCCGCAGGGATGCGGAGAATGCGGAGTTGGCCGCGCTCATTGAAGCCAAAATCAAGCGCCGCATACGCGCCTGGGCCAATGCCGAACCGGATGAGGACTGGGATGCGGTAGAAAAAAAGGCCGAGGCAAAGTTCAAGGAAGCCGTGCGCCGCTGGGCCAATGAGCCCTGAGGCAGTTGCGTCACGCCAAGCCGCTTCGGGGCTCACCATGGTTATGTCGTGCCCAGGAGGCCAATGCGCCGGATGGCGTCGGGAATGTGGTGGCGCTGGCCCAGGCAAGGTGGTTGGGCTGGTTATGGGGGCGCGGGGTGGGGACCCGCTTGAGGGCCAAAAACATGACCTCCTAAAACGGCGCGGGCGCGTTTGAGGGGTCGGTGGACCTCGACGCTCCCACGAACGGCGCTCCAATGGGCGCGGCTGTCGTTCTATGAGACAAAATGTGGGGGTCAGTTTTTCACTGTCATACGCTGGCTAGCGTATGACAGTTGTTTTCCTTGAGGGACACCCGGCACCCGGAGCGCGGGCATTCAAGCGTGTTCCCAAACAGTCCCCCCATAACCAGCCCAACCACGCCTGCAGCCCACCAACCATCCCACGGTAGACCTCCATTCCTTCCAAGGGCCTCCTGGGCGCCGCATCATCCTCGCCGACGCAGTGCGCCCGCGCGGGAAGGCTGTTCTTGCAGGGCTCTACTCAGTAACCACCGCCAGAAACGCACTGGCCAGGTCCGCATGTCCGGACGCATTGGGATGAAAACACGTGAGATCAAAATAATTGGGTCCACTGGGATTGTGGCACACGTTCTGGGGCTGCGTTGCCGAAAACCCGTGCCCACAAAACGCCTCTTCCATGAACACCATGTCCACCCCGCGCGCCACGGCCATCTGGATGTACCGCGCATTGGCCCACGCCACGGCGTCCGGCAATCCCGCGGTGTCTCCCCAGGTGGCGTTGTAACCGGCCTGTGCAGCCCCCGGGCAGTTCTCCACATCCCCGGTGCGGTCGGTGAATTCATAGTTGTTGGTGAAAATGACGAAGATGCCGTTGGGAAAACGTCCCGGCTCCTTGAGCCACGCCAACGCCTGGTCCTGTTTGAGCACCATGGCGTCGAGCAACGCCTGGACCTGCTGCTCGGTCTGGCCGGCGGCCCGGGCTTCGGCAATGGCAAAGATGTCATTGCCGCCCATGGTCATCACCACCAGCGTGGTCTTGTTGCGCTGGTCCAACGGAAGACAATCCTCCAGTTGGGTGTTGTCCTCCATGAGGTCATCCGTCCGGGCGCCCCACTTGGCGGATGCACAAAAATCCCCGGAATCACGTTCCCCCGGCATCCCGTTGAGCGGGTTGGACGCCTTCCACGTGGCGGATGGCGCCTGCAATGCAAAACGCGCAGCCAGCTGGTCACTCAGGACCGTCCGGTAGTAGCTGGCCGAGGGCGTTGGCGGCGTTCCCACCGTGATGCTGTCCCCCACAAACACCACGCGTTGCACGCCGGTGATGTCTTGGTGGTTGGTCCCCCGGCAGTGGGACGCCACAATGGCCCCCGCCGGCATGCCCACGCGCGCGCACAAACCGGGATCCACCCCGCCACTGCTGCTTGTGGTGCTGCTGCTGCCCGCCGCCACCGAGGAGCCGCCGCCCACGCTGGACCCCGTGGAAATGGCAGCGCTGCTGCCGGCAGAAGACGCGCGGGAAGACACCTGCGCGGACGAAGTGGACCCGCCCATGCTGCTTGGACCGCTGGCATCGACGCTGCTGCTGCCACCGCTGCTGCTGCTGGATGAGGTGGATGGTCCTTCTGGTTGCGCGGTTGGCACGCACCCCACAAACAACACCCCCAGGAAACAAAGCTGACGCACGCGCATGGTGGACACCAGAGTCCACGTGCGCGCGCCTGTCCATCCGTTGTTGGTCCGAGGGGAGCCCCGCCGGCAGTGACGTCAGCCCTCCATGCTGAGGGTGACGTTTCCCACCTTCTGGCCGGACTCCACGTACTGGTACGCTTGGCTTATTTGCGACAGCGGGTAGCTGCGGTCCAACAGCGGCGTGAACTGCCCGCGCTCGGCCAGCTGTTTCACCACCGCCAGGCTTGCCGGGACATCCAGCGGAACCGGGAACACCACCTTCTTTCCCAACAACAACGGCGTCACCAACGCCAGCGGTGGGTTTTGCATGCCCGGCCCCAGCTCCGAGGAGATGTAGACGCCCTTGGGACGCAACACCGGCCGGCAACGGGAAAACGTGCTCTTTCCCACGGCGTCAAAGACAAAATGATACCGGCCGGTGCCGGCGGTGAAGTCTTCCCGCGCATGATCCAGCACGTGGTGTGCGCCCAGCGCCCGCACGCGGTCCATGGTCTGTGCGGTGCAAACGGCGGTGGCCTCCACGTCACGGGCGCGGCAAAGCTGGACCAGTGCGGAGCCAATGGCCCCACTGGCCCCGTTGATGAGCACCTGCTGCCCAGCACGCAGCTCCACCTTGTTGAGGAAGTTGACCGCGTAGTGGACCCCTTCGCAGCACGCGGCAGCCTGGGCGTCATCCAAGGAGGCAGGGGTGGTGGTGATGGGTTTGCTGGCGGCAATGGCAAGAAACTGCGCGTGGGATTGCAGCCCGGTGTCATCAAAGCCCATCACCCGGTCCCCGACGACAAACCGGGTGACACCTTCGCCCACGGCCACCACCTGGCCGGCAAAATCCGTCCCGGTGGTGGTGTGCCTGGGTTTGAACACCCCGGTGAACAACCGCATCACCCAGGGCTTGCCGTGCAGGATGGCGGCATCGGTGCGGTTGACGGTGGCGGCCTTCACGCGCACCAGGATTTCCCCGCGTGACGGCGTGGGCACCGCAACGTCTTGAATGCTCAACACGTCCGCCGGGCCGTATCTCTCACGGCAGGCCGCCTTCATGGTGGACGGTATGTTCATGATGCGGCAGCTGTCTGGCTCCACAACTGGGCATCCAACGCGTGGGCCAGCGTGTGCAACAGCGAGGCATCCGGCATGCCCAGCGCTTGGATATCGCCCGGGACAACGCCTTGCAGCCCGGCCCACAGGTCCGCGCTGCCGCGTGCCATTTCTGCCGTCACCGCGGCGCGCTGCGTTTCATCCAGGTGCTCCATGGCCCACGCATGGACGCGCCAGGCCAGGCACGCATGCTGGTGCTCCTCGGCGGCCAGGCGGGCCAGACCATCTTGGAGTTCCGCGGGCCCGCGCTGCGCCTGCGCGCCGCTCACCACGGCGGAGAACGTCTCATGCACACAACCTTCCCGCACGTTTTCCAACGCCACATCCAGCAGCGGGCGCAGCGGCTGGTGCGCACCGGGGGGCGCGGTGACGGTGGGGGTGGTCCCCGCCGGCAGGTGGGAAAGACACCACGCCGCGTGCCGCTGTTCATCCCGCGCCGCCCTGCGCGCGGCGCGCACCAGCGACGGAGGCGCACCATGAAACTCCAGTTCCCGCGCCAGGCGGATGAAGGACTCCACGCTGGCAGCTTCCATGGTCAGCGCCTTGCGCCAGTATTCCTGCGCATCCTGCGCGCGCGGAAAGAACGCCTCCAGGCCCTGCGGACGGCGCCCTTCCACGGGAAGGCACGCCATGGGCGGTCCTGGATAGGCGCAGTTCACCTCGGCGTTTCCGTCGCTGTCCAGACCCACCCAGCAGGACACCACGCCGGGCGGGCAGGCCATCATGCAGTCTCCATCCTCCAACGGGGTTCCGGCACCTTGTTGCGCCAGGGTGGCCTTGGCGTTGTCATTGGCGGCAACTTTCACCCGCACCTCGGTGGGACAGCCGCAGCCCGCACCCACCGCGCCCGGCGCGGCCAGCAGCAGGGCGCCTTTGAGGACGCGCGCCACCTTCCTGGACAACATCCCGGCGGTTTGAGGGGTCATGACCGCTCCAAGCCTAACAAGGCCAACCCAACGTTCAAGGAGATTGTTCCCACACCACCAACGCCATGGTGAACAATGCCGGAACGGCCTGCGCCACCACCGCCAGGGTCACCGGCAACACCGAGGCCACCGCCAGGGCGCCCGCAAACACCAGCCACATGGAATACAGCGCCACCGGTGAGCCCACGCCGCCCGCCAGCACTCCAGCAAAGCCGGCCGTGAGCCCCACGCCAACCAACAACGCCACGCCCAGCAGGCCCAACACCAACGCCGTGATGGACGCCGCCGCCGAAAGGCCCCAGACCTTGAGCAGCCCCATTGGAACGGTGTTCTGCAATCCCGTGACCCAGGCGCCCAACATGGCCGCAAACGGCATGGCCAACGCCAGCACCACGGACGTCACAGCCTGCGCTGGGACGGCGCACAGGCAGGCCGCGTAACACCAGACGCCAAGGACGCTGGCGCCCGCGCCCACACCACAACACGTGGCTGCCAGCGGCAAGGACACCACGGCCGCCGCCAACATGCCGCCACCGCCGCACAGCGCACCCATGGCGGAGGTGGCTCCAAAGACCGCCGCCGCGGGCCTCCACCACCATCCAGACGTGGGTCTGGGCTTGGGCCCAGGGTCCGGTGGCGGCGGGGTGAAGATGCGTTGTGGCGCCACCAGTTCCGTTGACAGGTCCTCTCCGTCGGTCGGCGGTGGTTCTTGCGCGTCCAGCCCCGTGGACGGCGTTTCTTCATCCGCCGGCGCGGCGGGTTCTTCCGTCACAGGCGTGCTTTGCGCCGTGGAGACCGCCGGAGCCAGCCACAACGCGCTGGCCGTCAGGAGCAGCAGTCCAACGTGTGGCCAACGCCTGGGAATCCACATGGGTGGTGATGGATAGCCTGCACGGCGGGGCACAACATCGGACGTTGGGTCAGGACAGAAGATCCGCCACCAGCTTGGCCGCGTTGGGTTCTTTGACGCGCGCCCCAAACGCGTTGAGGTGTTCCTTCATGGTGATGGACGGGCTGAACCGGCCGCGCGCCTTGAGGGTGCCCAGCTCGGCCAGGGCGCGTTCGCCCACGCCCATGTCCCGGTGCGCCAACATCTTGCACAACAGGTCCGGCTCCTCAGGCAGCGTGTAGTGGCGCAACAGCGCGTCACACGCGGCCTCCAGCTCCTCCTGCGTGGTGGCCCCGCGCAACCGCTCCATGCGCATCTTGCTTTCCATGGCGCCACCACCGCCTGGCCCAGGACGTCCCGGTGGCGGCGCACCAGGGGCACCCCCGCCGTTGAACAGCGCGTTGAGGCGGTCAAACTTGGCGCCGCGTTTTTGCCCGGGCTGCGCGGGCGTGTTGCCGGCGGACGGGACAAACGGACTCTCCGGGAACTTGGGCGGGGGCATCTTTGGGCTCCAGACACGCGCAGTGGCACGTGGGCGCATGTATGTGCGGCCGTGACCGGGGATGCAAGTTTGCCTGCCGGCATGTGTGCGGTGTCCACGTCCATGGGGCCAGGAAGTGTCATGCCCCCGGCTTGTCATGGTTGGATGGAGTCCATGGTGCGCAAAACATTGGCCAACACGTGCGTGGTGGGCCTGATGATGGTGTGGGCCAGTGCGTGTGTTCGCGTGGTGGGGCCGTCCCCGGCGGATGCGTCTGTCCCGGTGGCGTTGGCGGTGGAACGTCTGTCCCTGGAATCCACGCCGCTGGATGGTGGGCCCACGTTGCTGTTGGGCTACGGCGGGGGCTTGCTCACCGTGGAGGGGCGCGGCTTTGACCCCGCGCTGGTGAGCGTGCGCCTGCAAAACCAGCAACTGCAGCGTGTCACGCGTGACGCGGGCGCAGCGCCGGCAGCCTTGGACGGCGGGCCGGTGGCGGTGGTGGTTGCGTTGCCTTTGGTGAAGCTGGAGGGACAGGTGGAGCTGGTCCAGGACAACCGTCGGGCCACCAGCGTCCAACATGTTGCCGTGTTGGGTCCCGGGCACCCCCCGCGCGCCGAATTTGTGGGAAACACCGATCCTCAATTCACAATTTTCCGCGCGGGGGCCCGTGGGTTGTCCTGCCCGGCGGAGTTTGGATGTCCGGAAGAACTCACCATGCCGGGAGCTTTGGCCCTGGCCTTTGGCGTGACCAGCGGAGTGTTGCTTGCCCCGGAATTCCATGTGGCGGTGCTGGGCCTGTTTGGTGCCACCGAACAACTTGGCACGGTGGGCGGGATGGACCTGTCTTCCCGCGTCACAGCACTGTGGCCATACATCAACCGGTTTGACCGACGTGGCACGCCACAAACCGGCGTGGTGTTGCACCGCTATGCCACCTACGCCGACCAGACAGCCGCCAGTGAAGTGCGCAACGTTTCATTTGCCTCTCGGGACGGTGGAATTCTTTCTGGCGCGGCGCCGTTTGTGCTCCCCGTCTCCACCGCCGTGGGCCTGACGGCCTACCCGCTGCCGGATGGACGCCTGGGCCTGCTGGCCGGTGTGCTTCCGCTGCCGGTGGTGCTCAACCCGCCGGTGGCGGTGGGAGCCACCCATCCCGGAACGTATTCGCCCGCCGCACAGCAGCCAGAGGTGGTGTGGCTGGAATGTGACGCGCAGCCAGACACCCACCAGGTCACCATACGCCATGTGGCCTGGGCCAACCGGGATGGTGGTTTTCCCGTACGCGGTGAAACCCACCAGGTGCCGCGCACCCGCGCGGACGGGGGGGCCTGTGAACTGTTGGCCCCCGCGCAGCAACCGGCCTGCGTGGCCCTGGCCCAAGGGGACGCCCAGGCGCTGGTGCGCTGCGTGGGTGACGTGGACGGAGGCTGCTGTGACCTGATGGACAACCTGGCCTTGTGCATCCGGGATGAAAGTGTGGGGGGCTGCCGGGACCTCACCCTTGCGGCAGCCGCTTGCTACACCACCCCCGCTTGTCTGGACGCCCTGTCCAACTATTTCCAGGGAGACCAGACGGCGTGCCTGGCCAATGTTGCGTGCGCCCGCTCCGCCACCTGCGCCAACACGCCCCGCTGCGCCGCAGCACTGGCGTGTGGGGATGATCCGGGGTGCGCCGCCGCATTGACCCAGTCACCACCGTCCTGCCAGGAAGTGCGCGGCTGTGCGGGCAACGCAACCTGCCGGGACCACGCGCTGTGTGACCAGCAGGGCTGCGCCGGCACCAACACCTGCCTCAAGGCCATGTGCCAGGCAGACAGCGTGGGCCAGCTGTTGCCCCTGAGCACCACCGAGCTGCTCCACGCACCGGTGCCCTCCCCTGACGAGTTTTTTGCGTCCCCGCAACCCGCGTGCGCCGTCAACCTGGACACCGGCGTCCCCCGGCTTCTGGCGGATGACGTGCGCAGCGCCGCGGTGGTGGTGGGCTTTGGGACCAACCCGCGCCTCATGACCATTCTTGGCATCTCCCGCACGCTGGCCCTGTTTGAGCTGGACTCCTTTGACCTCACGCTGGCGCCGGCGCGCACGCGCTATGGGCAACTGGTGAGCACCGGCGTTGCCGAGCTTGTCTTTGGCATCCCCGAAGAAGGCCCGCGGTTGGACCTCCTCAACGGTGACGGCGTGCTGGTCTCATCGCTGCATGTGCTGGGGATTCCCGCCAGCGCCTACGCACTGCCCGCCCAGGACGGCCGGATCCTGTCCTTCCACAGCAACCACATGGTCCTGGCGGACAATGCAGGAAACGTCCTGGCCATGCGTTTTTTCCCGCAAAACACCTTCACCCCTGAACCTCCCGCCGTGGCCGGCGCGCCCCCCGCCGCCGTGTGGGCGGTGGTGCCCGAAGAAGACCGGGCGCAGTTGCGCCTGGTGCAGGTGGTCCTCAACCTGGACGCGCCCCAGCCTGCGGGACAGGAGCTTGGCGCCCCCTTGCCCCGCGGCCTGCTGTCCCAACAGGACGTGAGCACCCTGGCCGCCGTGGTGGCCTTCCACCAGGACACCCTCTACGTGACCCAGTGCGCAGACCCCACCTGTGAGGCCCCCACGCTGGGCCGCGTGGCCGTCCTCACCGGGGATGAAACCCTCACGGTGCAACCGGTGGACATTCCGCCGTCTTTCCTGGTGGCGTTGGATGGCACGTTCAACGTGGGACTTGCGCAGCGCTACGAGGGCGAAGGCACGCTCTCCAACGCGCTGCTGGTCAACCTGGACAACGACCAGGAATCTGACCTGGTGGTGCGCAACGCGCAGCAGGGCACCGTGGTGAGCCTGGTGGCCGCCACGCCCGCGCCCGGCGGTGGTTTTGTGGTCATTGCCGCGGTGTATGAACCGCCGTTTGTGAACGTGCGCGCCGTGGTGGGCTGGATTTCTCCCGGCGCCAACGGCGTGATGGACATCCTGGCCCCGGCGGACACGCTGTCCAGCAGCGTGACGGTGAGCCCGGACGGGCAGCGGGTCTATGTGGGCCGGTTTGAGCGCATCACCGAACTTTCCATTGCGCGTGACGTCACCATGACCCCACCCCGCACGTTTGTGGTTGGCACCCGCGCCATTGACGTGGACGGCCGGCCCAACACCATGGCCATGGACAGCGAGGGAACCCGCCTGGTCTTCACCGATTGGGAAAAGCAGACCGTGGGCCTTCTGGAATAACGCTGGACGCCTGTTCCACAACACAGCGCAGTGTGCTGCGTCCTGACGCCACCACCGCCCGCACCACACCGGCGTGCTCCACCACGCGGTAACGGCCGTCTTGCTGCAAGGCCACCTGCACCGGAGGTGGCTGTGCATGCGCAACATCCCGCAGCACCATCTCCAGAGCGTGGACGTCCACGTCACAACCGGTGTCCTTCCCCGCATTGCGGGGGACCACCACGCGTTCCACTGCAACATCCTGCGCCGTGATGTCTTCATATCTGGCCAGGTGCTGAAGCGTGTCCTCCCAGGGCTGCGGGTCTTGTTGGGATGCGCGGTCCCACAACACCACCGCCTGAATCTCCGGAATGGGCGGCTTGCCTTGCAGTTTCAAACGTGGCGCACCGTTGTACGCGGCAAACGCCGCACGCACGTCCCTCTTCTTCGTCACAACAAGCCGCAACCGCGGCGGAACATGCGCCACCATTGGGAACCACGCCCCCAGCCCGCGCAGTGTTTCCCCCAGCGCGCGCTCCAGCACCACGCGTTTTTCCGCGGACAAACCCGGACGCACAAACACCTTGAGGTCCAGGTCACTGCTGTGTGCGTGTGAAGGCCCGCCTTCCCGCAACCACAACCCCGTCTTCCCCGTGAGCCGGCGCCCGGTGCGCGTGGCCACTTCAGCACGCGTCATCACGCGGCTGCCATGGATGACCGCGCCCACCAGGTGCTGCTTGAGCGTCTTGCGCAACGTGTCCACCACGGCGTCACGCAGCGCCGGCGTCAGACCCACCACCACCTCCCAGTGCAGCGGAACAATTCCCGGCAGGGTGACGTGACCAAGCGCTTGGGCCTTGGCCCGTGCATCCAGATAGCCGTGGTTCCCCGGCGGCAGGTGGTGCGCGGTGGACATGAACACATCCCAACGCGCGTGGTTCTCCGGCGTGGACTGCGCGTAACAAAGTTGCGCCAGTGTGTTGACCTCCATCCCGGGACGTATCACCTCGTCAAACCGGCGCGGGGCGGCCTTGCGGTGAACGCGCGTGGGAAACGCGCGGGTCCACGCATCATGGAACGCCTGCACCACCGGCACCGCAGCGGCGGGAATCTCGTCCACAAAATCGGACTGCAGCGCGCGCCACGGTTGGGCCTCGGCGCGGAGCAACGCGCGGGTGTAGTCCACAAAACGTCCCGGAATGTCCAACAATGGCGCCGGACAGGACTGCTTCCAGAACGGAAAATCCACCATGGCCCCGGGCGCGCGCAGCTTCCGCGCGGCACGCATTGTCTCCACCAGCAACGACGCCACCGACGGCGTCAGGGCCGCAAGAACAGCCGCAGGGATTCCGGCAAACGCGTTGACGCCTTGCAGGTAGCCCAACACAAAACGTTGCTCATAGCGGCGTGTCAGTTGGCCCAGCATGCGGCGCACTTTGCCGGCCGGCCACATCCCGGACAGCGCAAACACGTCCACCAGGTGGCGCACAAACAACCGCCATTGGTGGTGGTGCGCGCCCACGGTGCGGTGGTTGTTGAGGTAGCGGAAGTCCGGCACATCAAAGCGGAAGAAACGCACCGTGGAGTAATCCAGGAACGTCCCATCCACGGCAATGTTGCCCAGCGTGGGATTGAAACACTGGATGTTCAGCGCGTCTGTCCGGCCCGCGTTGTGTCCCAGGGTGTCCACAAACTGTTCCACCAACGCACGCTGGTGGCGGGGGTTGTGCGCGTCAAAATCTGCGCGCACCACGCGGCGGCCCACAAGATCCAGCATGACCCGCAGCGCTTTTGCATCGCCGGTGTGACGGCGCAGGTGTCCCAGGCGGAACTGGGTGCGGGCCACGCGCACCGCGGCAGCAGCGGGCCATCTCTGGCGCGTGTTGTCCACGGTGGTCTTCCCGGTGGACAACAAGGCCACCACCACCGGCGTCTGGAATCCCAGGCGCGCCAGTTCCAACGACACCGCCGCTTCCCACAGCGCGCGGTTGAACGAGACAAACCCGTCCTGGTGGTACTTGTGTCCCTTCCAGGCAAGCGGCGTGGGGCCCGCGCCTTTGAGCATGAGCTGGTGGGTTCCCTTGGCGTTGTCCACCACACCCAGAAATACGCTGCGTCCATCACCGCGTGCGCCCGTCCCGTCCAACGTGGGCGAATCCTGGTACCGCGTGGCCGCCACGTACGTGGTCTTCTTGCGCGCATGCGTGGCCAGGTTGCATTGCAACAACAGTTGCCGCGCGCTCCAGGACAACCCCACCGACGCCAACAGCACGGGGTCCCACCACAACACGGCTGCATCACGGACCGGCCCCACCGCCACCGGCACGTGGAAGCGCCCGCTGGGCGGCAACAGCAACGGCCGCAACACACGCTGCTGATGGGCCCCACGCCAACGCAGGTACGCGTCCAGCGCCGGCCCCACGTCCTCCACGCGCTCCACGCCGGACAACGGGCTGGGAAGTTCGCGCGCGCCCGCGTCCAACAGCACCAGTCCGTCCGGCGTCACCACAAGGTTGGGCGGCGTGACATCCAGCCGCACACCGCTGCGCGCTTCAAACGCCGCGGCGCGCTTCAGCAACGCCACCAGTGCTTCCGGTTTCCACCGCGCATGTGCACGGCCCAGCAACACCTCCAACAACGTGGGCCCCGCCACAAAATCCCGGACCAGCGCCGCCTGGTCCCGCCGCCACGCCCACACCCGCGGAACCAGGATGCCGTCTTTCCCGCGCGCCAGTCTCCGCAGCACGGCCAGTTCGCCGGCCAGTGCGTGGACGTGCTGGGGCAACGGGTGCGCGGCCTTCACCGCCCAGCGGCCCGCCACGCTGATTTGCGCAGTCTGTCCAACGTGGAGCGCCACTGCGGCGTCCAACGCGGCGGGCTGCAACAACGCCGTCAACCGGGCGCGGTGCGCGGGCGCAAGCACCACCACACCTTTTGCTGCGGCATCCATGGCGTGGTCTTTGGCACGGGCACACCCCCGGCATGCAAGCCTCACGTTGACGCGCCGGGCTTGTGCACCTACCTACAAGGACCGTGAAGGAGCCCGCCGTGGACACGCCAAGCCCGCAAGAGATGGTGGAGCAATGGAAACAACGCGTTGCCACCAGCATGCTCAAGCTGGAAGCAGCACTGCAGGCCAACCCCGCACAGCTTTTCTCCAGGCTGGGTGGAGAAGTGGGCTTTGTGGTGATCCTCCCCAAGGGCCGCCAGCACTGGGCGGTCTACCTGGATGGGGATCTGGTTCGCGTGACGCAACGGGAAGCTGTTGACCCGGTGCTGCGCATTGGCATTGAGCCGCGCGCCCTGCGTTGGATGGTGGAAGGCACCCTGGACGTACAGCAGGCGTTCAAGGACAAACGTGTGGCCCTGGAGGATCCGGACTTGTTGATCCGCCGCTTTGTGGCGTGTTTTGAGCCCGCCGGAAGCGCCCTGGGCCTCAGGCTTGGTGCGTCAAAGCCGCGCAAGACCCGCTAGGCGTGCTTTGACGGTGGCCCATCTCCGGCCTACCTGCTCAGCCCGTCGCGGGGGGACCCGCACTACAAGGAGCCAACGCAATGGCCAACGTGAATCTCAACACGGTGCGGGCGGGTGTTCGGTTGTTGTCCGCGGTGATGAAGGAGTCTGACAACCTGGGCCGCACCGACGGCAAGGTGAGCAAGCGGGACATTGAAAACCTCAAGGACAGCTTTGGTGACGGCGGCGCCTTGGACAAGGCGCTGGACAAGGTCTACCGCTACACCGCCGCCAAGACGGACAAGGCGTCTCCCACCATCAAGGACGTCAACACCGCCCTGGCGGACGCCATGAAGGCCATTGCCAAGGGTGACAAGAACAAGGACTCCAACCTGGACACCCGGGAAAGCCGCCAGCTGGCAGAGACCTGGAAGGCCATTGTGGACTTCTCCAAGGAATACCGCGGCTACGGCATTGATGACATTGTGATGCCCGGCGAGTGAACGTCTTTGGACGGATTTCTGCGTGCATTGAAAACAGGACCCCATGGGTCCTGTTTTTTTTGCTCCCTCGGCGGTTCTCCTTCACTGGATGGTCAAACGCTCCGTGGCTGGCGGAGACACCGGTGAGAACGCCTGGAAATATTGCACCAGCGCTTCTGCATCCCCAATGCCCGTGGTTGCGTTGGTGCCCATGGCGAAGCCACCAAATCCATCCCCACCACCTGCCAGGTAGCTGTTGGTGGTGACTCGGTAGACGGTGTTGGCGGCCATGGGCTGGCCGTTCAGCCGCATCTCAGTCAACGGAACGCGGCTGCCCTGCGGCTGGGAGATGCGGATGACGTAGGTGAACCCCTGGGAGATTTGCAGGATGGTGGCCTGGATGCCCTGCGGCGTGACGGATTCAATCTGTGATTCCAGCACCGCGCGCAGCTGCGCGCCGGTCAGGTCCACGGTGACCAGTTCATTCATGAACGGCTGCACCTCAAACGCCTCGCCGTAGCGCACCTGCCCGTTGCTGGTCTCCGGTCCCGCGGCACCGAACGCCAGGTCCGCGCGCACCCCACCGGGGTTGGTGAAGGCAATTTGCGCGTTGCCGGATTCCGGGCCTGAGGTGGCCCACAGGTGCGCATCCGCCACCAGCGCACCCAGGGACGAAATGCCGCTGGTTTGTGACGCGGCACGCGTGATGTCCTGCGTGATGCTGCCCACAATGACGTCCCCAAAGCCCGCCGCCAGCTGCGCGTACCCGTCCACAAACGCCGCCATCGCCGCGTCGGTGTCGTCGCGCACCACCGGCTCGTTCTCCGCGGTGCGGGTGAGCACGTTCCCCGTCACGTGGTCCAGCACCACGTCCACGCGCGTGACCAGGCGGCCAAAACTGGCGGCGCTGGTGACCAGCTTCCCGGACAGCTCGCAATTGTAGGCGCGGTGCGTGTGCCCGGAGAGGATGATGTCCACCGCGTCATCCATGCGCGCGGCAATGTCCACCACCGCGCCGGAGACACCTTCGCAGCCATCATACGTGCCCGTGGTGTAGCCACCCTCATGCAAAAGCACCACAATGGCCTCCACGCCCAGGCCCTGCAGCTCCGCCGCCACCGCGTTGGCCGTATCCGCCTCATCCAGAAAACGCAGGCCCATCACGCCCTGCGGGTTCACAATGGCCGGTGTGCCCTCCAGCGTCATGCCAATGAAGCCCACGGGGATGCCCTCAAATTCGCGGATGGCGTACGCGGGAAGCAGCGGCGGTCCGTTGCCGTTGTCCGTGCGCACGTTGGCGGCCAGGAACTGGAACTGTGCACCGGTGAACATGTGCCCGGCACGGCAACCCGCGGTGGGATGGCACCCGCCGTTCTGCATGCGCAGCAGTTCGTCTGCGCCCTTGTCAAACTCGTGGTTGCCCACGCCGTTGAGGTCCAGGCCCAGCAGGTTCATGGCCTCCACGGTGGGCTCGTCATGAAACATCCCGCTCACCAGCGGCGAAGCACCAATAAGGTCACCGCTGGACACCACCATGGTGTGCGGGTTGAGCGTGCGGCGGGCGTTGATGTGCGCGGCCAGGTGTGCGGCGCCGCCCGCGTTGATGGTGAGCAACGGAGAAACCACCAGGCGGCCGCTGTTGCCCGCGGGTGGCTGCAGGTGACCGTGGAGGTCATTGAACGCCAGCAACTGGATGGCCACCGGTGAGGTGGCGCGTCCACCGCTGGAGGATGAAGACGTGGACGAACTGCTGCTGCCATTGCCCGTGGAAGACGCAGAACACGCTCCAAGGATGATGGAGGACCAGGCACACGCAACCAGCAGCGGGGACGTCTTCATCCGGGCGGCTATAGCAGGAAGCAGCGGCGTGTGAAGCGCGGCGGAGCCTCGACGGCCCCGCGCGTTTTTCAATGCGCCGGGCGTTTGGTGCGTTTTCCGTCCTTGTCCTCGGGGATGGCCACCCAGGTGGAGATGAGCACCACGCCTCCGGCGTTCTCCAAAAACACCGCGCGGCCCGGAGCGTAGGGATCCTTTGGCTCGGGCTCCAGGCGCCGTCCTTTGACCAGCTGCATGTTGGGCTCCCGCCACATCACCGTGTCCCCGCCGCCAAGTTCTTCACGCGTCCAGTTGGGCCGGGTCCCCAGCTTCTCCTGATAGAACCTGTTCACCTTCTCCCAACTGTCTGGGGTCTCCTTCACAAAGAGGTTGAGCTTGTGGGTGTCCCATTGCCACCCCTGCGTTCCGCCTGGCGGGCCGGGATAGGACGGCACGTCATCCTGGAAATGTGGCTTGCGGCATCCCACCACAGCGCCCACTGCCAGCACCAGCAACGCCGCCAGCACCATGTTGGACCGTTGATGAACCTGTTGCATGGTTCCCACCTCCGTGAAGCTGCTTTTACGGCGTCACTGGCGCCCAGCGCAGCGTGTATTGTTCCGGTGTTCCACCGTGCGCATCCACCATCACCGCCACCGCGGATTGTGGGGTGACTTCCAGCGCCAACGTTCCGGTGGTCCCCGCTTGGACCAGGGCACATCCGGTTTCCATTCCGTCCTGGCACCCGTTGACCCGCGCATACAACGCGGCGCTCCCGCCGGTCACATCCAGGCTCAGGCTGATGCGGGTGACTCCGGCGGGCACCCGGATGATGTTGGCCACTTCTCCGCCGTCACCACCACACGCCCCGGCCATGGTGCCGGCGGCGGGGAACGTTCCCTGGGCAAAGCGCGTGTCCGTCAGGTCCGGCGCGGGCGGCAGTCCGGCACACGCATGGGTCAACAGCGGGTCATACAAATGCGGACTCATCCGAACGACCGCGCGCTGCCCCGGCGTCACCGTCAGGCTGGACAGCAAGGGAAACGTGGGAAACATCAGATTTGAATAATCCGGACAATTCTCCACGGTGCTCCCGCGTGGGCATTCCGGCGTATCGGTGATGGGGTCGGTCCGGCCGCCGGTCAGCTCGGTGGTGTGACGCAGGCCCAGGTAGTGCCCCAGTTCATGCGCCAGCAGGATGCCGGTCTGGTTGCCGTTGCCCAACGCCTCAAGCACCACGCCACTGGCATTGGTCCGGTACACCCCCGGCAACCCGGGAATGCCGCCGGCAAACCCGCTGGTGAAGCTCAGGTCATCCACCACAAACACATTGACGGTGATGCCCCGCGGGCCAGCCTGCGCGCGTTGCCGGCACAAGGACCGCACCTCGTTGCCGTCCTCCACCACGTTGTGTTCCTCCGGGAGGTCCTCAAACGCCACCTCCGCCAGGTTCACGCCAAACCCGCTGGTCAGGTAGCTGCGGGCCCGGGTCACCATGTCCGCAGTGAACCCCGCATCTGGCGCGTCCACCGCCGCCACGCCCACCCCGGGGGCCAGGTGGACCATCACATCCAGGCTCCCGCCCTCCTCGGCACGCGGCTCAAACACCACCGTGACGTGTTCAATGGTGCCGGCAAGCGGCTGCAACATCTCAAAGTTGTTGGGCTCAAAAGTGCCCACCCGCATCACCCAGGTGCCCGGCACCGCCTGGGTGGCCACCGCGTCTGACGAGGGAACCATCATGGCGGCCGCGCCAATGTACTGCGTTCCCGGATTGAGGTCCGCCTCCATGTCCAGCGGGTTGAACAACACCGTGCCATCCGGGCTGGTCAGACGCGTGACACTCAGCCGCAACGCTTCATCATCCACCAGCAACACTGTGAAGCTCCCCACGCCGTCTGGCACCGTGAATGGGATGTCCACGCTCTCCATGCCGGCGGTGGGAACGGGGCCCAAAGACACGCCGTCATACGCGTTGGTCCAGAAACACGCGCCGGTTTGCAGGCTCCCGCTCCACGGTCCTGGGGGCACGGTGGACGCCACACACGTCTCACCCACCGCGCAACTGTTCGCACACAAAGACCGGCACACGTGGTCCACGCAGGCGCCCGTCTGGCATTGCGCGTTGTCCTGGCACAACGCGCTGGCCGGCCGGCCATTGGCCAGCGGCGGAAGACACGCCTTGACCGCAGCCCCCTGCGCCGTTCCCACGGCACACACGCTTCCATTGGAACAACTGGCGTCGTTGTCGCACGTGGCCGTGCAACGCCCTTCGCCACCGGACACCGCCGCCACGCACACGCCGGCCTGACAGTCATTGTCCGCATCACACGCGCCACCGGCGGGCACCGTCTTGGGTGGCGTACACGAAGCGGTCAACGCGGCCAGGAACAACACCACAACAAGACGCATAAGCGGACCCTACCAGCGTCGGCCGCGTCACTCCAGGCGCACCAGGCGCGCGCGGTGTCCAGGAGGCACTGCAAGACGTGGCAGGCACACGGGTGACCATGGCGGTTCAGGCGTTGCTGGGCTGGTTATAGGGGGGCGGTCTAGATGACCTCTGGAGTGCCGGGCAGGCAGCGGGGTTCTGGCCCGGCCATGTTGCGTATACGCAACATGACTCCCAGCAGCGGGGGGTGGCCCCTGGCCCCATTGAACAAAGCGTGTTTCACACCAGTGTCTTGACCAGGCCCAGCGTCACCGCCGCCAGGAACACGCTGCCAAGCCCCGCAATCCAGATGGGCCGCAGGCCCGCCGCGCGGATTTTTGCCCAGCGCAAATCCAGGCCCAGCCCGCCCATGGCCACCGCCAGCATCACCGTGTCCACGGTGACCAGCGTGCGGATGACGGCCTCCGGGAGCACACCACTGGACCGGACGGCCACCATGATCAGGAACACCGTCACAAACCACGGCACCACCGGCGCGCCACCGGTGCTGCCCCGCGCCGCACCCGCGCGGAACACCAAGGACATGATGACCGCCATGGGCGCCAGCAACATCACCCGCCCCAGTTTCACCACGGTGGCCAGGTCCACTGCGTTGCCGCCCGCAACCGCGCGGTCAAACGAAAATCCCGCAGCCACCACCTGGGCCACCTCGTGGATGGAGGCGCCGGCCCAGATGCCAAAGCCCTGGTGGTCCAGCCCCAATGCCTGCCCAACCAGCGGATAGGTCAACATGGCCACGGTCCCCAGCAGCGTCACGGTGCCCACGCCCACCGCGGTCTCTTCGTCCTTGCTGTCCACCACGCCGGCCATGGCCACAATGGCCGCCGCGCCACAAATGGACGTCCCCGCCGCCACCAGCGTGGCCAAGGTCCGGGACAGGCCCAGCTTCTGGCCCACCAGATAAAGCAGCACAAACGTGGACGCGGTGCCCACCACAATGGTGGTCAATCCCGCCACGCCAACGTCCATCATCTGCGAAAATGCCAGCCGGATTCCCAACAATCCCACCGCCAGGCGCAGCAGGTGTTTGGATGAAAACGTGATTCCCGCCGCCAGCACCCGCGGCATGGTCACCACGTTGGCCACCGCCGCGCCCAGGAGGATGGCCCAGATGAGCGGGCTCATGGCGGGCGTCCAGCGCGCCAGCACAAACGCCGCAAGCCCCACCAGACACGCTGCCGCCACGCCGGGGAGGTACGTCTTGACGTTGGCCGTCCAGGGGGCGCCTTGCGGTTTCATTCCGTCCTTCTTCCCGTCTCATCCACGTGACCGCGGGCATTGTGCGTGCTCCAGGCGCGCAAGACCAGGGCCCCTGCAACGCCTGGGCATGCCGGTCTCCTGGAGCGTTGGTGCCAGCCGGCGTCCCAACGGTTCGCCACCCCTGCGCTTTGGCCGTGGTAGACCACGGGGCATGGAACAACACGCGGCCAACCGGCGGTTCTCCCTGGTGTGCACCTGGCTGGAAACCCTGGTGGTCCTCAGCGGTGTGCTGGGCGGCGTGTTGGTGCTGCTCCCGCGCACCGCGCTGTTCACCTCCTACAACGCCACGTTTGCGCGCGCTTTCTGGGGCCAGGAGGTGCTGGGTGGGCCGGCGCTGGAACAACACGCGTTCACCCTGGGGGTGTGTGGCGTGGGCGTGTGCGGCTGGGCGGTGACGTTGTGGTTTGTGGTGCGTGGGCCGTTCCGCGCGCGGCAACGCTGGGCCTTCTCCGCGGTGGCGTATGCGGTGGCGCTGTGGGCGGGGATGGATCTTGTGTTGGCGGTGGCCGCCGGCGTCTGGGGCGAAGCGTGGTTTGCCGCCGCAGCGGGGCTTGGCTTTGGCGTGCCGTTGCTGTTGGCGTACCCGGCGTTCCGCGGCCGCGCCGCAGCTGGCTGAACGGTGTACGCTCAAAAATGTTGCGCCCGGCCGCCAGGCTCGCAACAATGGATGCCATGCCGCACATCATTGAGGCCGCCAAGAGTGGCCGCTCCACCTGCCGGACCTGTGGCGCAAAGATTGAGAAGGGCCTGCTGCGTTTTGGCGAGGAGGTCCCCAATGCGTTTGACCCCGACGGTGGCACCACCCACCAGTGGCACCACCTGGTGTGCGCGGCCAAAAAACGCCCGCACCAGGTGACCGAGGCGTTGCCTTCCAACACCGAGCCCATCCCTGACCAGGCGGCGCTTGACGCCGCATTGCAGGAGGGACTGGCCACGGCCAAGCCGCCCTTTCCTTTTGCCGAACATGCCTCCACCGGACGTGCGCGTTGCCAGGCCTGCCGCAAGGGCATTGAAAAGGGCGAGCTTCGCGTGGCCATTGCGCGTCCCAATGACGGCATGCCGGGTGACGGCGCCATGTACCTGCACGTGGGCTGCGCCCTGGAACACACCAAGGACGCCGCGTTGCTGGCCGCACTGGAGAAACACAGCCGCGGGCTGACCCCCCAGGATGTTGACGCCCTGCGTACGGCACTGACACCGCCGGGCTGACCACGCGCACGACCATTGGGCATTGCGCCCTGGCCACAAGCTGCAGCGGTGTTGCCGTCACGTTGAGGCGGCGGGACCGTGGTACATGCGAAAACACCACACGGAGGTGGCCACGTGGTGTTGTTCCGCCTGGCGGTGAGAAACCTGCTGCGCAACCGGAGGAGGACCGCGCTCACGGTGGGCGCGGTGCTGGTGGGCGTGCTGGCGGTGGTGGGCGTGCGGGGCTTTCTCAACGGACTTCAGGCCGCGCTCATTGAAGGCGTCACCCAAGGCAACATGGGCGCGCTGCAGGTGCACCGCAGCGGGTATCTGGGTGCGCTGGATTCGGCGCCTTTGGGCCGCAACATGGCGGATGATCCCCAGCTCTACGCGCGGCTGGCCGCCGTGGACGGCGTCAAGGCGGTGGCGCCGCGCATCTCCTTTGGCGGGCTGGTCAACGCGGCGGATGAGACGCTGTTTGCGCAAATCACGGCGGTGAGCCCGGAACAGGAGCTGCTGGTCACCCCCAAACGCAAAGAACTGGTGGAGACCGGAAGCTGGGTGCGTGACGGCGAGGCGGGCATCCTCATGGGCCGTGACCTTTGGGAGGCGCTGCAGGGTGGCGTGGGCAAGACCGCGGCGGTGCTGGCCGGGGATGTGGACGGCGTGCTCAACGGCGTGGACGTGAAGATGGCCGGTGGCCTGAAGTCCATGAGCCAGCAGGACCGGCGCATCATGGTGATGCCGCTCAAAACCGCCCAGGAGCTGCTGCGCCTGGAAGGAAAAATCACCGAAATTGCGGTGCAGGTCCACAACCTGGATGACGTTGACGCCGTGGCGGCGCGGATGCGTGCGGTGCTGGGCACCGAATATGACGTGCACACCTGGAAGGACCTGGCGCAATTTGTCCGCGATGTGCAGCGCAACCAGAACGCGGCGCTTTCCCTGGTGACCATGATGTTCATGGTGGTGATGCTCATGGGCATTGCCAACGCGTTGCTCATGTGCGTGCTGGAACGCGTGCGGGAGATTGGCACCATGATGGCCGTGGGCACGCGGCGGCGGCAGGTGCTGGTCATGTTTGTGTGGGAGGCCGTGTTGATTGGCCTGGTGGGTTCGGTGCTGGGTGGGCTGGTGGGTGCGGGGCTGGTGGAGTTCCTCCACGTGCGCGGGCTGGAGCTTCCCGCACCGGGCAGCATGGTTCCACAAATCATACGCCCGTATGTGTCCATGCGCTTTCTGGGCGAGCTGGTGGTGATGGCCAGCCTGGGCGCGTGTGTGGCGTCCATCTACCCCGCGTGGAAGGCCAGCCGCCTGCGTCCGGTGGAAGCACTTTCTTCCGTTTGAAATCACGTCATTGAGGGATGGCCATGGCGGGTATGTTTGGGTTGGCAATCCGGTCTTTGGTGCGCAACAAGCGGCGCAGCGTGTTCACGCTGGGCGCCATCACCGTGGGCGTGGCGGTGGTCATCTTCATCAATGGGTTTGGGTACGGGCTCAGCGGCTTGATGGTGTCCCAGACCATCAACACGCGGGTTGGCGCCATCCAGGTCCACAAGCGTGGCTACCTCAAGGCCAATGAGGCCGCGCCCCTCAAGCTGGACATGCCGGACAGCGGGCCGTTCCTGGAGAAGATCCGGGGCACGCCGGGGGTGACGGCGGTGGCGGGACGCATCCGCTTTGGCGGGACCATGAGTGACGGCGCATCCGGCACCATGGTGCTGGGCCAGGGGCTGGACCCCATCCAGGAGTTTCTCACCTGCCCGGAACGCGGAGACGAGGTCCGGGACCTGGGCACCCACCTGCGCGCAGACAAACCGCGCGGCGCGGTGCTGGGCGGCGAACTGGCGCAGGCGTTCAAGGCCCAGGTGGGGGGATTTTTCTCCCTGTCCGCGCCGGGCCGCGAAGGCGCGGTCAATGCACTGGACATGGAGGTGGCGGGCATCACCCGTGGCGCCGCCACCCTGGAAAACAAGCGGATTGTGAATGTGCCGCTGGCGTTTGCGCAGGAACTTCTGCAAATGGAAGGACGGGTCACGGAATATGCCGTGGCGGTCAAGGACATCACACGCATCCAGGAGGTGGCGGCGTCCCTCAAGGCGCGGCTTGGTGACGACTATGAAGTGAGCACCTGGGATGAGGTCCTGCCGTTCCTCAAGGACACCGTGGAGCGGCTGCGTGTCATCATGACCGGCATCAGCATCACCATGTTTGTCATTGTCATCTTTGGCATCATCAACACCATCCTCATGAACGTGTATGAACGCGTACGCGAGATTGGCACCATGATGGCCGTGGGCATGCGCCGGCGCCAGGTGTTGGAACTTTTCCTGCTGGAAGGCCTGGCCATGGGCCTGGTGGGCGGATTGGCGGGGACCGTCATTGGGTATTCCATCATTCGCTATTATGCCGCGGTGGGCATTGCCATGAGTCCCGCGGGGGCCACCTACAAGCAGCTGGTGTTTCCCAATGCCAGCCCAATGATTGCTGTGTACGCCGTGTCCGCGGCGGTGCTGGGCGCGCTGTTGTCGGCGGCTTATCCCGCGCGCCGGGCATCCCAGATGCACCCCTCTGAGGCGCTGCGCACGTTGTGACGCGCCTTTTGCTGCTGCGTCCTGGGTCCGCCATGCGTACGCGGTGTCCAGGCGGCCACTGTGTCGTATGGCGTCGAGAATGCGATGGCGCTGGCCCAGGCAAGGTGGCTGGGCTGGTTAGAGGGGGGCGGGGTTGGGGACCCGCTTGAGGGCCAAAAACATGACCTCCTAAAACGGCCCAGGCGCGTTTGACGGGCCCGTCGACCTCGCCGACCCCACGAACGGCGCACCACCAGGCACCATGTTCGTTTTATGAGACGAAATGTGTGGGTCAGTTTTTCACTGTCATACGCTGGCTGGCGTATGACAGTTGTTTTCCTTGAGGGACACCCCGGCGCCCGGAGCGCGGGCATTCAAGCGTGTTCCCAAACAGCCCCCCTCTAACCAGCCCAACCACGCCTGCAGCCCACCATCCATCTCTCGGCAGACCACCATCCCTG
>Ga0154020_10000419_pt1 | contig 50921 bp, 44 predicted proteins | sample Klosneuvirus_201_FD_109709 | JGI IMG/M metagenome (GOLD analysis project Ga0154020, IMG submission 109709) | Active sludge microbial communities from wastewater, Klosterneuburg, Austria - Klosneuvirus_20160825_MG | ecosystem: Engineered > WWTP > Aerobic digester > Activated sludge | place... | reverse complement strand
CTTATGTTTTTGAAAATCCATTCCACGACTTTCCGTCAATCATGCAATATAAATTTTTACCCGACAGCACCATTGAAGTTACAGAACGGGGCTTTGTAGATAACAAAGAAAAAGTGCGCGATTACAAAATCAAAAGGATCAATTAAAAAAACGCCCTCACTTGCGCACCACCAATGTGCACAATATTTGAATTAGGAGTTTTTCGTCCGTCGTAATTAATACTTACCTGAATATTTCCTGTTAAATTTCTTTGATAGCTGATGCTCCATGTGTAATTATAACCCGGCTTAAGGGCATTTAACATTTCATAGGCCACAGGAGTATTTTCTAAGTCATTAAAAGTAATGGTTAAAAAATCGGCCCTTAGATTAAAGCTGCCTTTGTCGGCCTGATTAAACCTTGTTTCCAAAGCATAATCACTTATCATGGTTTTCTGAAAGCCACCCTCAGCAATATTTTGCTTTTGAGTGTATTTATAAATTAAACTTAAACGAAATGCTGTATTGGGTTGAAAATTCAATTTCTGTTCCGAGTCGTAAACTTCGATTTTATAATTCCTTGTGCTAAAAAACTGCGAGGCATAAGCCTTCACACCTGCCGAATTACTACTCAAGAAACTCCAGGATTTTAAAAAATTAAGCCGCCATTTAAATTCGTGCGTGTAATTATCCCTCGAATCAAAACCATTAAACAGCAATTGCTTGTTTTTATTATTGAGAAAAGAATAATCAAATCCAAAAACAGTTGCAGTTTGATTAAAAAACAAACTCTGACGTAATGCATAATTCGTTGACAACAGAGTTGTATCGTTTACTGCACTGGTAAAAAAATCGGTATTAAAGAACTGCCCATTGTCGTATGTTTTGTTATCTACCCTGTAAACGGTTTGTGAGACAAAACGCCCTATAAATTTACCGAACTTATTTCCATTTTCCTTCAAAAGAGCCGATGGCCGAATATTAAAAGAAAAACTCAATTGATTTTGCAGCACTTTTACATATTGGTTAGTTGGAGTATATACCCTTATAAATTTTGCCTGATCAGAGTACTGTGCAATTTCAAATTCATTGAGCTCCTTTATCGCATTTCCGTTATAGTCGTTCCAGCCATATTGCCCTTGCCCCGGCGCCACTTCTATATAGTAAAATTCTTTTTTGTTCTCTAAACCATATCCGGTTTCATAAAACAAAGTGGAGGTTATAAAGCCTTTAAATAGTCTTGGACTATACTCCAAGCGGCTCAACAAACTATTGTCGGGTTTTAAAGTTGTTCCTACAACATTTTTCAAATGCAACTCACGGTAAGTGAAGTAAAAAATAATCGGGTGGTTTTTGAGGCTATACAATCCCATTTGGATGCCAATATTCTGCGCATAGGTGCTGTCTTTAATTTCCTTATTGTAAGCTTGTTTATCTCTTCTCTCCCTATAGAATAATTTTATCTTATTGTTTGTTGAATCAGCATTGCTGATACTTGCCTCCCATTCCCAGAATTGATAAGTCCGTGGCATGAGCGTATTGGTATAAGAAGCTTTGAAAATATTATTTTCAAATTCATCGTTTACACTCAGTCTGATTTTGCCGAGCCCTTGTGAAATTATAGTTTTATGCCTGTAAAATTCGGAATTTACAGGCGCATTATTCGTTGTTAAAAAAGAACCGGAATAGTCTGAAAAAAATTTATTCTTACTGAATTTTCCATTCAATGATTGTTTGTAACCATTAAAAAAATGTCCTTCATTAAATGAATTAAGCCCATAAACCACACGGTAACGATTTGTTTTTTCAATACCAATTTCAGCAGAGGCAATGTGCTGGTCGGTATTAATGGCATCAACATATGGTCTGTTCCAGTCGCGTTGAAATTCTATCGACCTGAATCTTTCTACTTGAGTAAAATCTTTCTGTACATACTCGTAATTAAAATTGTAAATAGCTGTAAGTGGAATTTTTCCTGTTGTATCACGGCTTAAGTAATTTTTATTCTGACTTTTTAATTTATACCCATAACCTTGATCGTTATAAGAATCGTACGGACTAAAAGTATTGATGTCGTTTTTTGTGAAAACACCTTCCATATTAATCAAATGGTTCTTATTAAACGCATACTCGAAACCACCCGTTAACATTTGGTGTTGTTTTGGTGTAACTAAGGGTACCAATGGCTCAAAATTACCCTGTGAAACACCTGCAACGGGAGCCACCCATTTATAAACTTTTCCATTTGCGGTAGAGGTAATTTGAATATAATTACCATTACCTGCGCCTACATTTGAAAATTTCACTCTGTATTTTGCACTATCAGGATTGGTGGAGTAAATAAAAATACCATTATATAAAACCGTACTTACCACGGTATCCTTTTTCCAATAAAATACTTCCGAATTATTGAAGGGTGCCAATTCAGCACCACTGTAAAATGCTTTGGTTAATGTATCGCCAATATCATACATCACACTTTTCTGATCTTGCGTTAGGGTTTGTTGTAAAGCCCTGTTCTTGTTGTCTTGCTCACTGAACAAATTAGCAAACACTTTCAGCTTGCCAGCCTCTACTTCCTCGCCAAAATAAACCAGTGAACGGCCATAATTTCTTTCGGCATACTGGAACTCCGCAACAATCCTTTTGTCTTTTGTAATAATTTGTTTGGCTGTAAAAGTTAATTCGGCAGTATTATAATCAATAATATAATCATTCTCTTGTCCGCGTTGCATTAACTTTCCGTCAATGTAAATTTTCTCAGTCCCGGACAAGACAATAATAAAAGGTTCATTATTTGCGCCTGTTAAACGGTAAGGCCCTTGATTATTTTCTGTACCAAATACAACATTGCGTGCAAATTTTCCTTTACTTACAGCACCCGCCAATTGTGTTTTAAAAACTACTGGCTTTTTACCTACACTATCAGAATAACTGTTGGAAATATAGGCACCCTGGGCTCTCTTGTAAAAATTCATGAAATAATTATTCTGTGGTTTGGATAACTGATAATCTCCCACAATAAGTTTGGTGTTATAATTTGATAGCTGGATAAAAACTTTATCAAATTCCTGTAGCTGTGCAGTTGTTCCATCAGCCTGAAAAGGAATGTTGTTATCCGTTGCAGCCATTACCATGTCAATTTCAGGTGTAAGTTTACCACTTACTTGAAGATTTAAGTTAGAATTAACAACAACGTCCTGGTTATTTCCAAAAGTTATTCCTCTGCTGATGCTTCCGTTTTTGTTTAATCCATCGTTCAAAAACAAATTATTGTTATTCGGTGCTTCATTAAAGCTGATTGTATAAGGATTTTCAGGCCGTGATAAATCTTTTGTGACGATGTCGGGGTTTTTGTGATAATAATTTTTCTCGAAATTATATGGGAATGTTTTATAGGCCACTCTGATTTCAGGCGGAAGCGAATCATTCCTGCTAATAATCAAAGAATGATTTTTATAATCAATGTAATATTTTATTGACGTATCACTTACAATTTTAATGGATCCCGGAACCAAACTTAAGCTATCGAGATGAAGGGTGTCGCCGGAAACATAGAATTTCTTATACTTCAATGCCGTATTAATCTGGGAATGGGACATTCCTGCCCAAAGACAAAAAAACAATACCGGCAAAAGAAGGTTTAATCTCACAACTTATAAAGATTTTAAAGATATAAAATAACCCATTGTAATTATTGTCATTGTATATTGCATGAACGGGTATTTCTTGTTCTAAATTGTGCCTTAATAATAGATTTTATGTTTTAAATTAGTGCCCTAATAACAGATATGGCCAGAATTATCACTTACAATGTAAACGGCATAAGGGCCGCAATGGGAAAAGGATTAATTGAATGGATGAAAGTTGCAAAGCCTGATATTTTGTGCGTGCAGGAAATTAAGGCCAATCCGGATCAGGTTGGTGTTTTTGAGTTTGAAGAATTAGGGTATCACCACTATTGGTATCCGGCGCAAAAAAAGGGTTACAGCGGAATTGCCATTTTCTCTAAAATCAAACCCGATAATGTGGTTTACGGATGCGGGATAGCAGAATACGATTTTGAGGGCCGAGTTATTAGGGCTGATTATGGAGATACTTCGGTTATTAGTGTTTATCATCCTAGCGGTAGCAGCGGAGAAGAGCGGCAAAGTTTCAAAATGAAATGGTTGAGCGACTTTCAGAATTATATCAAAAAACTTGAAAAAACAAGGCCAAAGCTCATAATATCAGGCGATTACAATATCTGCCACAAGGCTATAGATATTCATAATCCGGTGTCAAACGCCAATACTTCCGGGTTCTTGCCAGAAGAGAGAGAATGGATGGAACAATTTATCAATTCAGGTTATATTGATAGTTTCAGGTATTTTAATCAGTCACCTCAGCAATACAGTTGGTGGAGTTACCGTGCCAATGCCCGTGCCAAAAACTTAGGCTGGCGTATTGATTATAACATGGTTACGAAAAACTTAGAAAAGAACCTCAAACGTTCTGTCATTTTACCGGAAGCCATGCACAGCGACCATTGTCCTGTACTGCTCGAAATTGATGTTTAAACAAGGAATTTGTCAAAGCAGGTCCTTATCTAAAATATTCAATAAAAAATTAGTTATTTTTATTGAAAAGATTAATTTTGTGAGGTATTAGATTATAACTTTTTAGCTCTATTCTTATGAAGAAAATTTTAGGTGCGTTAATATTTCCGGTAGCTGCATTAAGCTTGTTAAGCTCATGTGGTGGCGGAGATGAGAAGGGCCATGGCACATCAGCCGAGGCAAAAGGTGGTATTTATCTTGGTGGTATTGCCCGTTTAAATGAAGTTGAGAACATAAAAAGCCTTAATCCTATTTCCATCAATGACCAGGTTAGCTATCACATAGCCGCTCAGGTTTATGAGGGGTTAGTAAAATACAATCAGAACGATATGACTTTGATGCCGGGTTTAGCCACCCGTTGGGAGTTAAGCGAAGACCAATTAACTTATACATTTCACTTAAGAACAGGTGTGAAATTTCATGATGACGCTTGTTTTCCTGAAGGAAAAGGGCGTGATGTTGTAGCCGCCGATGTGAAATTCTGTTATGACAAATTATGTTCAACTGATCCTTCAAACAATGAATTTGACGTTACTTTTAAAGATAAAGTTGAAGGCGCTAACGAATCTTTCAGCGCTTCAAAGTCAGGTAAGAAAACCGGTGTTTCCGGCGTAAAAGTTCTTAACGATTCTACTATCTCTATTAAGTTATCTTACCCAAACCCGGGGTTCATGAATATTTTAGCAATGCCGGGTTGTTATGTTTATGCGCCAGAAGCAGCTTCAAAATATGGTGCTGAATTACGCGTTAAAACAGTAGGTACCGGACCGTTTGCTATTGAAACAGTAAAAGAAGGTGAAGTAATTATTCTTAAGAAAAACCCTAACTACTGGGGAGTTGATGAGCACGGTAATAAATTACCTTACTTAGATGGTATTAAATGGACTTTTATCCGCGAGAAAAAGTCGGAGATTCTTGAATTTAAACGTGGCAATTTGGATATGGTTTACCGTATACCAGTTGAGATGTTCCATGAATTAATGGGTGATTTAAATAACGCAAAAGAACGTAAATCAGAATTCAATATTTTCAGTTCTCCGGCACTTAACACCAATTACTACGGATTCAATTGCCAAAGCCCTACCTTCAGCAAAAAAGAAGTTCGTTTAGCATTTAATCATGCTATCGACCGTCAAAAAATTGCCGACTACACCATTCAGGGTGAAGGTGAAGCTGCGTTTTATGGAATTGTTCCTTACACAGAGTCTTTCGAAAAAGAAGGATATGATTATAAAGGACTAAAAGGCTACAATTATGAGCCTGAAAAAGCAAAAGAATACATGAAAAAAGCAGGCTACCCTGATGGAAAAGGTTTCCCTAAAGTGACCTTACAAATTAACAGTGGCGGTGGCGACAGAAATATTTTGGTTGCTGAAGTAGTTCAGAAAATGCTTAAAGAAAATTTGAATGTTGATGTTGAAATTAACACCATTCCATTCCCTGAGCACGTTGAAAACATCCAATCTGCAAAAGCTGATTTCTTCCGTTTCGGTTGGATTGCTGATTATCCGGATCCTGAAACTTTCTTAACATTATTCTACGGTAAGCACGTTCCTGCAACTATGGGTGAGAAGTCTTATATTAATACTACACGCTATATTAATAACCGTTACGACTCTTTATTTAGTGCGGCAGGAAAAATCGTAGACAAGAAAGAACGTTTTGCAATGCTTGCAAAAGCTGAACAAATTATGCTTGACGATGCACCTTTCATGCCAATTTTCTATGATGAGAACTTCCGTTTAGAGCAATTAAACGTTCGTAATCTCCCTGAGAACATCATGAACTTTATGGATTTGACCACAACTTATCTTATCCCTGCCGATAAGATGAAAAAGAAATAATCCCAACTAATTTTTTAAACCCCAATCTCTAAAAAGGTTGGGGTTTTTTCTTTTTATATCATTAAATTTATACTATCGTGGATTATGAAAAGCACATATTAATTGTTGCCGGTGGTACAGGAAGCAGAATCAATAATTCTTTACCTAAACAATTTATTGAAATAAATAATAAACCAGTCATCATTCACACCATCGAGTGCTTTATCGCCTTTGATAAAGACATCAATATCTATATTTCAGTTCACCCAGACTTCATGCAGCACATGCAAAAATTAGCTGCTGATTTTTTTCCTGGGAGAAAAATTCATATTACAACTGGTGGCGAAACGAGATTTCATTCTGTTCAAAATGGAATTAAAATGATTTTATCTGATTCAGGCGTTGTAGGAATTCATGACGCTGCCAGACCTTTAGTGAGTACCGAAACTATTCAAAGATGTTTCAAGGGTGCGGCAGAAAAAGACAATGCCGTTCCCTGCATTTCAATCAACGAAAGCTTACGCCAAATTAATGCAGATAAAAACGCAGCAGTTAACCGCAACGAATATAAAATTATTCAAACACCACAATGCTTTCGCGTAAGTTTAATTAAGAAAGCGCTGGAACAAACATATAGTCCGGAATTTACTGATGATGCCAGCGTATTGGAAAAAGCCGGTCATAAAATAAATTTAGTAGAGGGCAATACCGAAAACATTAAAATAACCTATCCTGTTGATTTGATTATTGCCCAGCACTATTTAAAATGAGCACCGAGGAAGTTGCCGATATTTTTGAACTTACTTCTAAGCTCATGGAGCTTCATGAAGAAAATCCGTTTAAAGTAAAAGCAGTTAGTAATGCCGCTTATAAACTTTCTAAAACCAGAATTGATCTTAATCCTAATCATCCCGAAACAATTGAAACTATTGAAGGCATTGGAAAAGGCATTGCAGCAAAAATTCAGGAAATCCTTATACATGGCACTACTCAGGAATTAGAAGAATTAAAAAATAAAACACCTGAGGGAGTAATTAACATGATGGGCATTAAAGGTGTCGGTCCTAAAAAAGTCCGACAACTGTGGCAAGAACTTGGCATTGAGAGTACAGGCGAATTATTGTATGCGTGCAATGAAAACCGATTGGTGGAGTTGAAAGGATTCGGATCAAAAACCCAGGAAGCCATTAAACAAAATATTGAGTTTGCCCAAAACAACACAGGAAAACTACATTATTCAAGAGCTGAAAAAATTTCTAATGAAATTCTCGACTGGATGAAAAAAAACAACCGTTCTTTTGAAGACTTCAGTTTGACCGGTGAGATGCGCAGAAAAAATGAGATTATTACAAAAATAGAAATACTTGCATCTACTAATAATATGGAGGAAACAGCAATGTTACTCTCCGAAAAAAAAGGATTTATAGCTGACGAATCTATTGAAAATACTTTTTTCACAGAACAAGATTGCAAAATAATTATTTACTTAAGTGAACCGGAGAATTACTATAAAGAACTTTTCCTAACAACAGGTCATTCAGACTTTATTGAAAGTTTCGGAGAACTTGAAGAAAAAACTTTTGAGACCGAAGAAGAAATTTTTGAATCGCGCCATCTTCAGTTTATTGAACCTGAATTACGCGATATTATTAATGTTAATGAGTTGTCTAAAAAAAACAAATTACCTGCATTAATTGAACTCAAAGATTTAAAAGGCATTTTACATAATCACAGTACTTACAGCGATGGCATGAATTCGTTGAAAGAAATGGCTTATTACTGCAAAGAACTGGGTTATGAATATTTAGGCATTTGCGACCATTCTCAATCGGCATTCTATGCCAACGGCCTTAAACCTGAGACCGTCATTGTGCAGCACAAAGAAATTGATGTTCTTAATAAGGAAATGCATCCTTTCAAAATTTTCAAAGGCATTGAAAGTGACATCTTAAACGACGGTAGTTTAGATTATAGCAATGATGTACTAGCCTCATTCGATTTTATTGTTGCCTCCATTCATTCTAATTTAAAAATGACGGAAGAGAAAGCCAATCAACGTTTGATTAAGGCAATCGAAAATCCATATACAACCATTTTAGGCCATCCAACAGGCCGCTTACTTTTAGCCAGAAACGGCTACCCTATTGACCACAAAAAAATAATTGATGCCTGTGCTGCCAATGGTGTTATAATAGAATTGAATGCGCATCCTTATCGCTTAGATATTGATTGGCGTTGGATACCTTATTGCATAGAAAAAGGTGTAATGATTTCGATCAACCCGGATGCGCATCAAAAAGATGGTTATCACGATATGCGCTTTGGCGTTTATACAGCACGCAAAGGCACGCTGGATAAGAACAATTGCTTTAATGCCTTGAACCTAACAGAAATTGAATCTCATTTTAATAAACGCAAAAAATAAATTATTCAAACTAAGTGTCTATACTCAACTCCATAGCTTCATGGTTAATGAAAAAACGGATGCATCAGATAGAACTGTTTGTAAAATATCCGCATGATGTTCAAAATGAGTGGCTGCAATCACTGGTTCGCGATGCGGCAAATACCGAATTCGGAAAAAAACATAAATTCCCTGAAATAAAAAATTACGAGCAGTTTAAAAGAGAGGTGCCATTGCAGGATTACGAAAGCCTTAAACCTTATATAGAACGTACCAGGCGTGGTGAACAAAACTTGATATGGCATTCGGAAATAAAATGGTTTGCGAAGAGCAGCGGCACCACCGATAAAAGCAAGTTTGTTCCAGTGAGCAATGAATCACTAGACGGAAGTCATTACAATGGCGGACGCGACATGGTTACATTGCATTGCATTAATAATGATGAAACACAATTATTCACAGGGAAAAATTTAGCACTTGGGGGAAGTTTCAAAACGGATGATTTCGACGGGCATAACTCTTTTCATGGTGATGTGAGCGCCATCATTATTCAGAATTTACCAATGTGGGCAGAATTTTTCCGCGCTCCGGATGTGAACATTGCCCTAATGGATGAATGGGAGCATAAACTCGAGAAAATAGCCAACAGTATGGCCAACGAAAATGTCACCAGCCTGGCAGGTGTACCGAGTTGGATGCTTGTATTAATGAAAAAAGTATTGGAAATTAAAAATGCAAAGACCATTCGGGAAGTTTGGCCCAATCTTGAAGTATATTTCCATGGCGGAGTAAGTTTCGCACCTTATAAAGAACAATTCAGACAATTGTTTGACAATGAAAAAACAAATTACATCCAATTATATTCTGCTTCAGAAGGTTTTTTCGGTATTCAGGATCAAGTTAAAAGCGATGAAATGTTATTGATGCTGGATTATGGTATTTTCTATGAATTTATTCCAACTGACGAAGCGCAAAGTGATTCCTGTAAAACATTATGTCTTGAAGAGGTAAGCACAGGGGTTAATTATGCAGTAGTTATTAGTACCAATGCAGGTTTGTGGCGTTATCAGTTAGGCGACACTATTCAGTTCACCAATACAAAACCTTACAGATTTATTATATCCGGACGTACTAAACACTTCATAAATGCGTTTGGTGAAGAGCTGATGATTCATAACACCGATCAGGCACTGTACACGGCTTGCGAAAAAACACATGCCATGATTACAGAATACACTGTAGCCCCTGTTTATATGAACGAAAGCAGCGGTACGCATGAATGGCTGATTGAATTTGAAAAAGAACCGAATAATTTTGATTACTTTGCTTATGTTTTGGATTCTTCGTTAAAGCAATTAAATTCTGATTATGAAGCCAAACGCTATAACGATTACATTTTAAAAGCACCTATCGTAAAAGCTCTGCCCAAAGGCAGTTTTTACAAATGGTTGAAACAAAATAATAAACTAGGAGGGCAATTTAAAGTTCCGAGACTTAGTAATAACAGAGATACGCTTGAAAGCATTTTGAAATCATTAAATTGAAAATTTACAGATATATAATTATCATTTTAGCAGTTAGCGGACTGGCATTTATTTTTCAGAAAGATAATGCCTTGTTCACTTTAAAACAAAAACACAATTATTTTACTACCGACAATCTCAATAATATTTATCTGATCAACGGAGAAGAAATCATTAAATATAATCCCGCAGGTAAAATGCTTTTAAAATACAGCAACAAAAGGTATGGCAACATTACTTCAGTGGATGCTACCAATGCATTAAAAATTTTGTTGTATTACAAAGATTTTCAGCAAATGCTTTTCCTCGACAATCAGCTTTCATTGAATGGTGAGGCAATTTCCCTGGAAAAACTCGGGCTCGAACAATGCGACCTGACTTGCACTTCGTTCAACAACAGTTTCTGGGTTTATAGTAAACAAAACAATGAACTCATCCGTTACAATGAAAATTCACAACAAATTGCAAAAACCGGCAACCTTAAGCAATTACTACAGGCCGAACTAAAACCTAATTTCATGATAGAGCACAACAGTTATCTTTTTCTTAACTGTCCTGAAATTGGCATTTATGTTTTCGATATGTATGGCACATTCAATAAAATTATAAGTATTAAAAACCTAACGAGGTTTCAGGTGAGTAATAATGTGCTTTATTATTTCAATAATAAAAAATTCACCTCATACGATTCAAAAACTTTTGATGAAAAATCAATTGAGGTTCCGGACTCTATGATTCAAAACATGCGGATTGAAAAAGACCGTCTTTTTCTTGGGTATAAGGACTCGTTGAAAGTGCTTGATAACCAGCGCAAATAGAGGCATTTTCTATTTTATTTTTATTGCCGAATCCCGTAAAAAACAGTAATTTTGGGGCTTATAAAAAAATTAATGGCAAAATTTAATCCACTTAAAGTAAAAGATATCCGTCGCGAAACTACCGACGCTGTATCTGTTGCTTTTGAAGTTCCAACAGCTCTTCAAATTGCTTATCAATACAAACAAGGTCAGTACGTCACTTTAAAACTTACTATTGGAGGAGAAGAAATCCGCCGCTCATATAGTATTTGTACCAGTCCTTATACAGAAAAAGAATTAAGGGTAGCTATAAAGGAAGTTACAGGTGGGAAAGCCTCAACTTTTATTAATAAATCATTGAAGGTTGGTGATATGATTGAAGTAATGACCCCAATGGGGAGTTTCAACTCAATATTATCAGGCAATAACAAAAAGAAATATGTTTTATTTGCCGGCGGAAGTGGAATAACACCAATGATGAGCATATTAAAAAGTATTTTGCACATTGAAAAGCAAAGTCAGATCACTTTAATATATGCTAACCGCGATGAGAATTCAGTAATATTTAAAACTGAACTTGATAAAATTGCTGTAGACAATGCATCCAATTTTAAAATGATTAATGTTTACGACAACACTTCACTTTCTGTTCCTGATATTCAAAAAGGATTATTAACCACCGAGCGCACAATCGCTTTATTAGAAAGTAATAACGGAGTTACTGCAGATGAATATTTTATTTGCGGCCCAGGTCCTTTGATGGAAAACATTAAAAACGGTCTTGAAAAATTAAAAATAGCCAAAGAAAAAATTCACATCGAATATTTCAGCAGTGTTGTGGAGGCAGTAGCAAAGGCCGAAGGAGAAGGCAAAAACATTAAGAGCCACGTAACAGTTTTACAATACGGCATTGAAACAAAATTCGATTTAGATACTGACGGATCTTCTATTCTCGATGCGTCTATTGATGCAGGCGTTGATGCGCCATTTAGCTGTAAAGGTGCAGTATGCTGTACTTGTCGCGCTAAAGTGATGGAAGGAAAAGTAAAAATGGATGCGAACTTTGCATTAACAGATGCTGAAGTTGCTGAAGGATTTATTTTAACTTGTCAGGCACACCCTATTACCGATAAGGTAACTATTGACTACGACGCTGTTTAATTTAGAATTTTATTCCTAATCCTACACTTAAATGATTTCCATTTAAGTAAAGTGATGATGGTGTAAATGTTTCTTTTAAAAGATAAGGCGAGAATCCAAATCTGAATCCTATTTCTGCAAAATACCCCAATTTATTTGTGTTAGGTTTATTTGTTTGAATACCCAGCGACAAACTCACAAACGGATTTAATTTGTTTGAGAACAATGGATTTTTGAATCTTATATCTGATTCCTTTTTTATTACCTGTTCACCCTCCTGTTTCACTTTTACATTTGAAAGTAAAAAAGTGCGCAGATGATATCCCATCACCAAGTATGGTGCAAATATTGAATTGTTTTCTTTTTTAAATGAAATCCGTAACTGAATAGGAATATCCAACTCATGCATGTACAAGTTATAAGCGTATTTCATCTCACCATCGTACAACTGCAAACTATCAGGTTTAAAGTAATACGATGAAAATTTTAAACCGTGTATAAAATATTCTGCTCCTATCGAAAGGAACATGGTGTGTGAACTATTAAGCCGGAATTCTTCTTTCATAGAAATGATTCCCGACATTCTCTGGGCCACACCTGAAGCATGGTTCTTATTAATTTTGTAAAAACTAATCACCGGTGCAATCATGATGCGAGTGCGCACCGACCTGGCTTTTGTTGTAGTTTGTGCGTTGATATAAAACGGAAAAACAATACCGATAAACAGAAAAAATAAAATACATGTTCTATTGGTAAAATGTTTCATGTTGCTAATTAACTCTGTTCACAGTTGTAGCGTTGGCTTGTGCTGTAGGCATTATTATCAATTCATTGATGTTAACATGGGCCGGGCGTGAAGCCATCCAATAAATAGTTTCTGCAATGTCATCTGGCGTTAATGGCTTAAATCCTTCGTAAGCTTTTTTTGCCCTTGCTTCATCACCATCAAAACGCACTATGCTAAATTCCGTTTCAACCATTCCGGGGTTTACTGAAGAAACTTTAATGTTGTGAGGTAACAAATCGATGCGCATACCTTTATTTAACGCATCCACTGCGTGTTTCGTGCCGCAGTACACATTGCCGTTAGCATAGGTTTCTTTACCCGCAATAGATCCAATATTAATAATCTGCCCTTGCTTTCTTGGTATCATTAATTTAGCGACACACTTAGTCATATACAACAGACCCTTTATATTGGTGTCAATCATTCTTTCCCAATGGTCAATACTTCCATCCTGAATAGGTGCTAAACCTGCAGCCAGCCCGGCATTGTTCACCAAAACATCTATCGCTTTAAAATCGCTTGGCAAATCATTGATATGCTTTTCAACCTCACTTAATTTCCTGATATCAAAACACAAGGTCACCACTTTAATTTTGAACTTACTCTCTAATTCATTTTTAAATTGAATAAGTCTCTCATTGCGGCGGCCGGTAATAATTAAATTATAATTATTTTTAGCGAAGATTTCCGCAGTGCTTTTTCCTATGCCAGAAGTGGCGCCTGTTATTAGTGCAATCATGATTTAATATTTAATTTGCTTTTTCTGTATCCATAAAGAAAATACACAACCAATCCTATCAATAACCAAACTCCAAACCAAACCCAGTTTGTAGCTTCCATACCAGTTAAAAGATAACAACACGATACCAATCCTAATACCGGAATCAATGACAAATTTTTCAAGAATGATAACACGGCCATGAAAATGCACAAAATTAAAAACACCAACATCGGAATATTTTTAGATGCGTTCTCAGCAGATACCGAGAGCTGCTCACTTAAGTAAGATGGATTGACACTGAATAAGGTGATTGCAGCCACCAGTATTATGACAGGAAAAATAAATTTAGCGTTGATATAAGGCAAGTGGAATTTCCCGGGTTCTTTTTCCTTTCGTGGCAAAGTTAAAACTCCGCCGCAAACTAAAACAAATGCGAACAAGGTGCCGATACTTGTAAAGTCTAATACAAATTTAGGATTGGTAAAAAATATAGGAATACCTACAACTAGTCCGGTCATTATCGTTGAGAAACCTGGTGTTTTATACTTAGGATGTATGCTTGCAAATTTAATTGGCAACAATCCATCACGGCTCATGCTCATCCAAATGCGGGGTTGTCCCATTTGAAATACTAAAATCACACTTGTCATAGCTACCACTGCCGCAATAGAAACTACAAACAACATCCATTTGACACCTTTTTTCGCGAATACTTCTGCCAATGGATCAGACACATTTAATTCCGAATAAGAAACCATACCGGTTAAAACCAAAGCTAAAATCACAAAAACAACAGTACAAATTACTAAGGAATAAATCATGCCGCGTGGCAAATCCTTTTGTGGATTTTTACTTTCTTCTGCTAAAGTAGAAACCGCATCAAAACCAATATATGCAAAAAACACAGCTGCTACTCCACCCATTACCCCCGTAAAACCATTTGGCATAAAGGGAGTCCAGTTATCAATGTCGATATAAAAAACACCAACTGCTATCACTAAAACAATAATTGCCAGTTTTATTATTACCATAATGTTGCTGGCATTACGCGATTCTTTAGTGCCAACATATACCAACCAGGTTACAATAATGTTGATGAAAACAGCAGGTAAATCAAAAATAATCCTGGTGCCTGCAACAACAGGCGCGGTTAACCAGGCCTGCATGCCTTCGCCTTCAGTACCTGCACTAAATGCTGATGAGGCTTCGGAATAATTGATAGTGAGCCATTGCGGAAAATGAATGCTAAACCCTTCAAGTAAATTAGTAAAATATCCACTCCACGAAAAAGCCACGTAAATATTTCCAATAGAATATTCCATTAACAAAGCCCAGCCGATGATCCAAGCGAACAATTCACCAAAAGAAACATAAGCATAGGTGTAGGCGCTACCAGAAGCAGGAACGCGGGAAGCAAATTCGGCATAACATAAGGCAGTAAAACCACAGGCAACGGCACAAATGATAAACAGAAAAATAACTCCGGGACCCCCGCTGTAACAAGCCGAACCAATGCTACTGAAACTTCCGGCGCCAATAATGGCAGCAATACCAAAAAAAGTGAGGTCACGAACGCTTAAAACTTTGTGCAAAGCCTCATGTGTTGACTCAATATTACTGATGTGTGTTACCGGTTTTCTTCTGAATACGCTCATAATGATATAAGCTTTAAAGTTAAAATTTTATTTTAACTATTCATCGGGTTTTTGAAGATTTTACGCCGCATCAACAGCTCTAACAGTTACTGTTACACAGTAGGTTAACTGCAAATTGATTACCCAGTGACAGAGCTTAAACAAAGATATAGCTTTCATTACAAAGTTCGCTCCCCCATTATTTTCAATAAAAATGTCAGGCTCTGTTTTGTATTACCAATTGACTATTGATATTAGTTAAAATTACTTTAACAGACCTAAAACTAAAAAAAGATTTACAAGTGCCAAGTTTTGGCACGCACTTGAAATACCTTTGTTTCGTATTTTGGGGCATTAACGCAAGTACCGAAAATGCCGAAAACTTTAATGTTATTGTTGAAGGTAATGACTGGAACTATTATTCATAAAATAATAAATCAATAATTAAAAACACATAATTATGAAGAAAAAAGAGAAATTGAAAGAAACAATTAGCTTAAATAATATATTTGGAAAGCATTCGCCCGGTTTATCTCCATTCAACATACTTCCAGAAAACGGAAAGACTATAACAAGTACTTCTGGGACTCATAAAGGCCAGGAAGACACTCCTACTCAAGGAGGGACTGACAGATCCGGTCATTATACATCAGATATTGCCTGGGAGGACGGTACAGTTACTAAGTATGGCTGGTGGTACGATTAGTTAAAAAAGGAATTCAATTATTTTATCTAACAAAACCTATGATACTTTTACTCTCTGAAGAAAATTGTGAATCTACTAATTTAGTTATAGATTGGTTGATAAAATTTAATGCAAATTATTTTAGAATAAATAAATCAGATAACTGTCAAGTTAAAAGTATCTCAACTTCGAATAATTTATTAAGAATAATATTATGTATTAATAAAAAGTCTCTAGATTTATCAAAGATAAATGCCGTATGGCATAGAAGGCCTGGAATAAATTTAACCCACAGTATTCCAAAATTTAAAAATCTACCTTCAACCATACGCACGCATTTATCAATACACTTATCAGGAGAATTGCATGAATTGAATAACTTTATTCTTTATTATCTAGGGACAAAAAAAACGATTGGCACGCCTGGACTACACCATATAAATAAGCTTAAATGCTTGGACATTGCTAACAAAATTGGACTTAAAATACCCAAAACAAAAATATTTACACGAAAAGACGCAATGCCAGTATTTAATTCAATGATAACAAAATCCATTCGAAATAATCCGATTATCAGATATAAATCGATTGCATCACTATCAGTAACCTCTCGAGTACCTAATGCCCTCAAAAAATCAATAAGTTTAGAATTCTTTCCATCCTTGATTCAAGAAGAAATTATCAAAGACTTTGAAATAAGAGTATTTTTCCTCAACGATTTATTCTATGCAATGGCTATATTTTCTCAAGGTAATCCAAATACTGAGGTGGATTTCAGAAATTTAAACAAAGGATTATCTAACAGAAATTGCTCTTATATTTTACCTAAGTTTATAGAGCATAAATTAAGAATACTGCTACATAAAATAGGTTTGAATTCCGCTTCAATTGACCTAATAAAAACAAAACAAAACGAGTTTTATTTTTTGGAAATAAATCCAGTCGGTCAATTTGGGATGGTTTCATATCCTTGTAATTATTACCTAGAAAAAATAATAGCACAAACTTTAGTAAACTATGATAAAAATAATAAACAAATCGAAAGACATACCAATAAATTATAAGTACATTAAAATACTAAAGTATAATAGCAACAATGTAAACTTGATAATTTGTGATAAATACAATACCAAAAGTTATATCGCCAGTCCATTTTACAAATTAATCAATTTGTCAGGTCCATTATTATAAATTTAACGAAATATTATGACAAGTACTTTAAAATACAATCAAATTGTATTGCAGTGAATGGCATTAGCAGGTCCGCAATCTATGACCTTCAAAACGAAATATTGTATACCATTCCAAATGAGCTTTTTTTATTAATATCCAGAAAATACTTCAGACTACAATCAAATACCATTAGTACTAAGTATGTCAATTTATTTAAAAATTTAATTCATAATGACATTTTTATTATCTCTGAATCAAAAGGATATTTCAAACAGTTCCAAGATTTAGATTTAGTTTGGGATAGCCCGGCTATTTTCACGAATTGTGTTATTTCTCATTCAAATGCAATTGACTACAAAATCTTGAATAACGAATTAGAGTCTGTTGGCTGCAAAGATATTCAAATTCAATTTGACCAATTAATACACTTCACAGAACTTGAAACAGTTCTTAGTAAGTTTGAACGTTCATCTATCAAAAACATTGAATTAATATTTAGTCGGAAGTTTTATTCATTAAACTACTTACACAGACTTACTAAAACTTTTCCGCGCGTTCAACATATAATAATGTATAACTCAAAAACTAACGAATACAGGAAAATTCGTAACGGTGATGTATTAATAACAAGTTTAAAAACAGATATTGATTACGGCTTGTCAAAATCAAAATTATCACCAAATTTGTTTGTTCTTAACCTTAAGCTGTATCTTGAAACACTTTATTGGAACAATTATTACAATAAAAAATTGTTTATTAATGCTAATGGCCATATTATACGTACAATTGGTGACCGGAAAATATTTGGCAAAATCGGAGAAACAAATTTAATTAAGTTATCGAAATCAAGGGCATACACAAAATTCTGGAAAATAAAAAAAAGTAACATATTGGAATGTCGTAATTGTGAATTTCGATTCGCTTGCGTAGATGATAGGCTACCTTTAAAAAAGAAGCAAGTATGGACTTTTAGTAAGGCTTGCAATTACTCGCCCAAATCTATAGAATGGAAAAAGCAGAATTAAACTGATAATCGTATTTTTAATCAAACAAAAAATGCATTCGCTTAATGTTGCAACTATTATATAATAATAAATTTAACTGCATTACCACAAAGAAATAACGAATCAATTATATCATTCTTTATTTAATACATATCTTTATACAATTACGTTATTGAATCCATTCTATGAAAAATATTATTACAGGTTTCTTATTTGTTCTACTTTGTCATTCTTGGAAAACTATTAATTCGCAAAGTAAGAGCCATAGAAGTATTCCAAAACAATTTTTTTTATTAAATCCTGATTCAATAATAGCATTTAGAACAATTGATTCAAAAGCTGGTATTGTAATGAACGACAAGTTAAATTCGAAGATAATTAATTCAAGCGAAAAATTAAGTAAAACGCAAAGCGATTCGCTTTTTGTTTTTTTTAGTACCGCAGAGAATTTTATAGCAAAAAACATAGATTACTCAAATCTTCCCAATAATAATCTTGGATTAGTTTATTATAAAACTGGAGATATTATCGCTAGTATTACAATCTCATTGTCATCAAACATGTTTATTATTTACTTTATAGATTTTAATAATCCGCTTCAAAAACAAAACAAAACAATCTACCATAAATATACAATAGGCTTATCTAATAAGGGCCAAAAAAAATTTAACACTGTTTATCATCTATGGTTTCAGATATGATTTATACATTAATTACTAGTTCGATTTTAGATAACAGCAGCCACTGGTCCGCATTTAGTTTACTGCTTTGCTAGACATTAAGCATCAACGAATAGATGGACCATATTGTTACTATGCACAAGTTTTGTTAAGGCTAACGGCTTAAATTATCCATTCTTTTAAATATTTTGTTTAACAAAAACACATCTTTTACATTCGCTGCCTGTAAAGCGCACATGAATAAAAACGGTATCACCAGTACCCTGTACCTTTGTATCGCACCTATGTTTGGCGAAGTAATGCCAATCACTATTAAAATAAAAAACAGCATACCCAAAAAGTAAACTAAAGAAGAACCGTTACCTCGGTTTCTGTAGGCACCAACTATTAAAATAAGGAGCGCTAAAGCAATTAACAAATTTTCCCCTGAAGCCATCAAATCCATCATATTCCTTGCATCAAAAAAGAAAGGTTTACCTATAGTATAATACAACAAAAGCGGCGTAGCTTTTATCAATGACAAATAAGTTCCTTCCAATTGTTTCACAGGAAGGGTGGCATTGGCTTTAGGCACGGTGTAATATTCCCGGTATTCGGTTACTGTATCGGTGTTATTACTGCAATACAAAGTGTCTTGCTGGTGCGTGTGTTCCCAATACATATATTTTGCCCCTGATTTCATGGTTGCATACTTTTCCTGGCTATCCACATATCGTGTTCTTACAATTAAATTGGTATCGTAAGGCAAGCGTACAAACTTAACACTGTCTAATAAAAAAATGCCGCCATTCGACATGTCTAAAAACAGACGCTGTCTTTCAGCTAATACTTCCGGTACACTTTTACTAAAACTATTTTTCAATACAAAACTTCCGGCACCACCTAAAACAATTAATATACCGATATACATTAATGATTTGTGCTTAAGTGTTGGTAGTTTGTAATACACCAAGAAGTATACCAACGAAAATACCAACAAAGGTATTGTCACATATTGCTTGAACGATAAACTTAAAACAATTAATATTCCCAATTTCACAAAATTAAAAATGTTATACTCCTTCTCTCCTATTACCTTTTTTAAATAGAACAAAAGCATGCCCATACAAAAAAGCGCGGGGCCCTCTTTAAATAATCCGGCCGACCAAAACCACAATCCGGGAAACAACAGCCACACAGCCATCAAATAAATTTCCTTTCCCTTAAACAAATATTTAAACGTTTTGTAAATGTAAGTGATGCCTATGAACGAGAGCAGGCAACTAATGAGTGCATGTACATAATAACTGTTAAACGAAATAAAATGTATAAGGGCATTAAATCGCAGCATTAAACGGTTATCATTGTAAAGCAATTCTTCTCTGTCCTCATCCCATACAGATGTATACTTTAAAAATTTACGGAAGAGCTCTGTGTCCGCTGAATCGTCCTGCAGGCCAAACATCAGTTTTAAAAACTCACTGAAATCCCAATAGGCAACTGACTGAATTACTTTTGAATCGTGAAAATAATGTGCAGTGTCAGAATAATCCACCCTTCCATACAATTTCATATAAACGAAATAAAACGCAGCTAATCCACAGAGTTTTACAATGAAAGCAGAAAGGAAGAATTTAGCATTAAGCACATCGTCCTTTAATACGCCGAAAAAACCGTTCCGGTAAATCCAAAACAAAATGATAAATGTATAAACGATAAACACTATCATTGACCGTAATTCTCGAATGGTTTTATTTCCATGAATCTATCTGGCGTGCTCAGTTTTTTAAATCCATACTTTTCGTAAAGACTATGCGCATCTTTAGTTGCCAGCATAAAACGGCGTAATCCCAAAAATGCAGGATACGACATAATGAGTTTTATTAAATTTTTGGAAACTCCTTTTTTCCTGTATGACTCTAATACATATACATCGGCCAAATAACCAAAAGTAGCGCCATCAGTAATCACTCTCGCAAAAGCAATTTGCAGACCATTGTCGTAAGCTCCAAAACAAACCGAACCATTAATGGCTTTTAAAACAATCTCTTTGGGAATACTTTGAGCCCAGTAACTCTCTTCCGACAAATATTTGTGAATGGCGTTGGCATCCAATAATTCTTTATTATCTGAATAAAGAAAAGAATCTATAATAATTTCGTGAAGCATTTAATTATTATCAACTATTACCAATTGCTTGTTCTTGCTATCGAATGCGAAACGTGTGATTTTTTTAATTCCTAAAGCTGCGAAATCAAATAACAATGGCCAGCCACCTGATTTCTCGTCGTACCTTAACAATTGCGTTCCTTCTGATTTTACAAGTCCCAATTCTTCATTCCATACAAAATCTTCACTTTTGCTTTTATGCTTCGCGTATTCATCGCTCCTTTTTATTAAGGTATTGTATTTCCTGTACTGAATAGACGCAGTATCTTTAATTGCATAAAGAAATACATTACCTAACGTTCTCTTAAATGCCCTGGAAGGATGATCTGCTAACCATACATTGTTTCCATTCGCCTTACAAAACATGCGTAATGAATGCGGATCAGTTAATTTATAATACAACATGGTATCTTTACTTAACCAACTATAATACCCAATAGAATCAATTCCCTCTTCGTAACATTTGCTAATACTGCCGTCGGGATGATATAACCATAAACGTTGTGCCGAATCTGCCTCAACCACCACGCATGAAATAAATTTGCCATCGGGGGTGTAACTAGGAGAGTATTCGCTGACTTTAGTTTTAGTAATTTGCGTACTAACTTGCTTCTTTATGTCGTAGGCATAAACATCTGATTGGTTATCTTCGCGGATGCTCACAAATAATATTTGCTTGTTATCCTGCGAAAAATGTGGCTGATTGTCGTATCCTTTACGGTTTGTAATATTTTTTCCCTCTCCTAACTGGAGCTGATTGCTTTCCTTCTTCAATTTAAACAACCACAAATCAGTTTCCGGCAATTGGGCAAATGCCATTAGAGGCACAAATAAAATAAATGCAACAAATTTATTCCACATCTTGTTTCCGGTATAGATATCTGAAAAACATGTATCCTAAATATCCCCACAATAAGCCGTCGAGAAAACCTACTGCAACATCACTTGGATAATGAACTCCCAGATAGATTCGACTATATCCAACCAGCAAGGGCCATAAGTAAATGGCATAACGGTATCGTGGCCTTACCCAGGCAAACATGAAAATTAAAAAGGAAGCTACACCAAAAGAATTGGCGGCATGTCCAGAAAAGAAACCGAATTTTCCGCCTTTATATTCATCAACAGTATGTACTTTGGATCCAATTTCCACATTATGTGTAGGCCTATAGCGCTGCACTGCTTTTTTTACTAAGGTAGAAGATTGATCGCAAAACAATATAACTAATGCAATACATAAGATTCCTTTTAAAAGAAACTTGAGCTTTTTCAGTTTATAAATATAAATTGCAAAAAATAACCATAAAGGCACAAACAACCAGCCCTCGCTTACTATCCAGAAAAAATTATCAGCCAAAGGCGAATGAAAGCCATTAATAGCTAAAAATATTTCTTTGTCAATGTTCTTTAATGCTTCTAACAAAATTATCTTCTCCTTTTCTTTTTAGAACCTTTTCCGCCCTGGTTTTTCTCTGCCATTACATCATCCGTAACGAAACCATAATCCAATTGCTTCTTCAGTAAATCTGCTTTCTTTACAATGATCATTACTTTATCCCCTAGTGCATATACTTTTCCTTTGTGCCTTCCCACATAACGGTAATTGTCTTCATCATAAATATACGCGTCGTCATTCATGTCGCGCGCCTTAATCATACCTTCACATTTGTTCTCTGTGATCTCTACATAAATCCCCCACTCTGTCACCCCACTAATAACTCCTTCAAATATTTGTCCGATTTTATCCGACATATACTCCACCTGTTTGTATTTAATGGAAGCCCGTTCTGCTTCAGCAGCCAGTTTTTCCATTTCGGAAGAATGCTTGCACAATAATTCCAATTCATCTTTAGAAGCATAATGGGTTTTATTCAGTTTTGCCTCGAGTAAACGATGCACCATCACATCAGGATAACGGCGGATAGGCGAAGTGAAATGCGTGTAATAATCGAAGCCCAGTCCGTAGTGACCGGCATTTTTTGTTGAGTAAATCGCTTTTGGCATACTTCGTACAGCCAGCAATTCAATCATACCTGCTTCTTTTTTGTTTTTTACATCAACCAATAATTTATTGATGGATTGTGCGGTTTTTTGCTTGTTGCCGCCAACATTCATCTGATAACCGAAGCGTGCCACAAAATTACTTAGCTCCTGAATTTTTTCATCGTTAGGCGTGTCGTGCACGCGGTAAACGCTTACGGGCGCGTCGTCCTTCTTAGATTTCTTTTGCTGTGTACTTTCGCCATGTTGACCTATATCACTTAAAAATTCGGAGACTTTCCTATTAGCTAAAAGCATAAAATCTTCAATCAGCTTATGTGCGTCTTGTTGTGTTTTAAAATATACACCGGTAGCATTCCCTTCTTCATCCAAATGAAATTTCACCTCCGCTTTATCAAACACGATTGATCCTTTTCTTAATCTATCGGCGCGCAATTTTTTCGCGAGTTTGTCTAAGACAAGTATATCGTCTTTGTAATCTCCTTCTTCAGTTTCAATGATTTTCTGTACTTCCTCATAAGCAAAACGGCGGTTGCTATATATGACAGTTTTACCAAACCATTGGTCGTGAATCTGTGCTTCATCATCCATTTGAAATACGGCGCTGAAACAATATTTCTCTTCATTCGGACGCAATGAACATGCAAAATTACTTAGTACTTCCGGAAGCATTGGAATACAACGGTCAACCAGATAAACAGAAGTGGCGCGCTGTACAGCCTCTTTGTCTAATATGGAATGAGGTTTTATATAATGAGAAACATCAGCGATATGCACACCAATTTCCCATAAGCCATTATCCAATTTTTGTAAGGATAAAGCATCATCAAAATCTTTTGCATCAACAGGGTCGATGGTCATTGTAGTTATTTCACGGAAATCTCTTCTGTTGGCAATTTCCTTCTCTGTAATTTCGGTAGGAATTTTTTTTGCAGCTTTTTCTATTTCCTCAGGGAAAAATTCAGGCAAGCCGTACTCAGCCATGATGGCATGGATTTCAGTTGAGTGCTCTCCCGGGTTACCGAAAACACTGACGATTTCGCCAATAGGATTTTGATCGCCGGATTTCCACTCTTTAAAGCGCACCATTACCTTTTGACCGTCTTCGGCATCCAACACATCTTCTTTTCTAACAAAAAAATCTACGTGAATTTTGGTTCTGTCAGGAATTACAAAAGCAAACTTTGGCATTATTTTAACGGTGCCTACAAAATCTGTACGCGAACGTTTAATTACTTCCACTACCTCACCCTCTTTACGTCGACCTGACCTTTGCGAGTCGACCGTTATTTTAACCAAATCACCGTTCAAGGCATCTTTCGTTTTTTTGAACGGAATAAATACATCATCAACGCCCTCGCCAATAATTACAAAAGCAGTGCCTTGTTGCGTAAAATCAATTGTACCCGATAAATATTGTTTCGTGCTTTTGTTCTGGAATTTTCCTATTTCAACTTCTTTAATAAATCCTTGTTGCTTTAACGCCTCAAGTACTTCCATTAGTTCGAGTCTGGCGCCATCGGTATTAAGCTCCATGGCTGCGCCAATCTGCTTGTAATTAAAAGATTTTTCAGGATTATGCTGAAGGAAAGCCAGTACTTCTTCGAAGAGGTAAGATTTTTTTTGTTTCTTCTTTTTTGCCATAGTTTACACCTTTAAATATAAGGGAATTATAGCTGCATAGGTTAACGACTTATTAACCTGTTTTGAGTAAAATTAAGAGTGGAATTGCGCGAAATCACCCTATTTAACAGGTGTGGTACCTATTTCCATTGCCTCGAACTTAACCGTAACAAAAGTGTTGGTTTTAGGTTTAAGTACAATGGGTTTGGAATTAACATCATGCCAGTATTTAACATAGAAATTATAAAGATAAGTGCCCGGCTCTACTTCCATTTCATAAGTGCCGGTTTTGTCAATTTCAGGCTGAATAATTTCATCGCCATTCACCCTAAAAGTTAAATGACTAGTTGCCGGTTTCCCCTGAGGATTGAGAAACTTAAAAGTAATTTTTGCTTTTGAACATTTATCAGGTGACGCCTTTGTGATTTTACAAAAACCAGCTTGCGCACTTGAAGTAATTGCACAAAAACAAATAAAAACAAACAGAATTAATTTTTGCATCTAACTAAATTAAGGGTTTTAAGAAACTAAAGCAATTTTTCAATGGCTTTTGGAAAATATTCGTATTCCAATGCGTGAATTTTTTGTGCCAGTGATTCGGGGGTGTCAACATCCTCTACAGGGCATTTCGCCTGCAAAATAACTTTACCTTCATCATATTGTTCGTTCACAAAATGAACAGTAATACCGCTTTCTTTTTCTTTATTTCGTATTACGGCCTCGTGTACATGCATGCCATACATGCCTTTTCCCCCGTATTTGGGCAATAAGGCCGGATGAATATTGATAATTTTATCAGGAAATGCCTTTACAAATGATTCAGGTATCTTGAGCAAAAAACCCGCCAGGATGATCAGTTCTATTTTTTCCGTTTTAAGAAATTCAATGAGTTGTTCAGAGTAATTATATAATGAATCCTTACTGATAATTTGAACATTCTTATTATACTTTTCCGCACGAGCAATAACCCCGGCATTGGGATTATTAGTAAAAACCAGCTTAAATTTGATGCGGCTATCATTGGCGAAATATTTAATCAGGTTTTCGGCATTGGTACCGCTGCCTGAGGCAAATATGGCTGCATTTATCATTTCGGTGTAAAAATACTCTATTACATTTAGAATCCAATTAATTAATTCTTCTTACTTTTGAATAAAAATCAATGAAAAATTATCTTGTAATATTCATTGCCCTCGGCATTTATCTCAATACCTTTGGTCAGGAAAAAATTAAATATGAAGTCGTTTATTTTGAAGATAATTCGACTGAAAACACTCTTGGAAAATTTAATTTAGTGGATGCCGTTGCCGAAAAAGAATTTATTAAGGGGCGTTTAAAAGTGACCAATTATACTGACAAAACGCTTGTTATAAAACCCACTGAATGTGCATTTAGCTCCCCTCAAGGTGATGTTAACTCAAGGGATAAATGGCTGATTATTGCACCGCATCAACAGGATTCAAAAGTAATTGATTCTAAAGGGTATAACATGAAAACCACGACAACTGCCCTAAAAATAAATGGTTTGTACATTTGTAATAAAATTGAGATTAATAAAGCCCAGGAAATGTCTTTACCTCCTCAAAAAGAAGTTAAAATCGGGAATTTTGTTTTGATATTGGATGGTTGGGATAGAGACGGGAAAGAAATTATGATCAAGTATTTAGTAAAATATCTTGGCGATAACGTGGGCATGTTCACTCCAAATAAAGTAACTTTAAAATCTCCTGAAGGGGGAGAATATAAAAATCAAAAAAACAAAGATGATGTTTTTGCGTTTAAAAAATTCGATGATAAACTTGTAGGGTTTTTATATTTAAGCGATAGTAAAAAAGATAATGTGATAAATTGGAATGAGGCCTTCTCTGAAGGAACACTTGAAAAAGCTGAAAATACTACAATAGAAGTTAAAATGAATTTACCTAAAACTAAAGACAGAAATTAATTTTTACTCTATAGCTTTTTAGTACCTTTAACCATGATGCAAACATTCATACATTGGAATCCCGCTCCGGAAATTTTTACAATTCCCGGTATTGACTGGCCAGTGCGTTGGTACGGTTTAATGTGGGCCATGGCTTTTATTGGCAGCCACTTCGTAATGAACCGCATTTACAAGGCAGAAGGCCGAACTGAAAAAGACCTTGATATATTAACACTATATATTATTATTGGAACTGTACTTGGCGCGCGTCTTGGCCATTGCTTATTTTACGACCCGGGATATTATCTCTCGCATCCTATTGATATTTTAAAAGTTTATGAAGGGGGTTTAGCGAGCCATGGTGGTGCATTAGGAATTTTAGCAGGTATGTGGTTGTATTGCCGCAAAACAAAAGAAAGCTGGCTTTGGATTTTTGACAAAATTGTGGTTGTGGTACCTTTAGCTGCTGCCTTAATCCGATTCGGGAATTTAATGAACTCCGAAATAATTGGAGAACCAACTAATTTACCTTGGGGATTCATTTTTGAAAGTATTGACAAACAACCGCGTCATCCAGCACAATTATATGAAGCGCTTTTTTATGCAGTCTTATTTTTTGTTTTGTATTACCTATGGAAAAACAAACGCGAAGTTTTGGGTAAAGGATTTATGTTTGGATTACTATGTGTTTGCCTTTTCGGATTGCGCTTTTTTGTTGAATTCATTAAAGAAAATCAAGAGGCTTTTGAAGACAGCTTAACTTTGAATATGGGACAATTATTAAGTATCCCGTTTATATTGATTGGGGCTTACATGATGTGGAGAAGCAAAAAACAAACAATTAATCCGGTTAAAAATTAATATACCTTTAAATAACCTTTTGCATAGCGCAATACTCGCCTCGGTTGAAGCAGGTAAGGAAATTCTTGAAGTTTACGAAACTGCATTTAATGTTGAATACAAAGAAGATCATACACCATTAACCCAGGCAGACCAACGTGCCAGCGAAAAAATCATTTCAATGTTAGCCGGAACAGGTATTCAGGTATTATCTGAAGAAGGCGAACATTTTGTTTTTGAAAAAAGAAAAAATCTGGAATATTTATGGATTGTGGATCCGCTCGACGGCACTAAAGAATTTGTTAAACGCAATGGCGAATTCACGGTAAATATTGCGTTAATACACAAAAACAAACCCGTGCTTGGAGTAATATTTTCTCCTGTTTTTAAAGATTTATATTTTGCCGCAAATGAAATGGGTTCGTTTAAAATTAACAAACATGATTTTTTACAAATAGAAAATTCAATCAATGAATTTTCACTCGAGAAACTATTAATGCTGGCGAAAAAATTACCACACCAATCGTACCCCGAGGTTTATACATTGGTTGCCAGCCGCTCCCACCTCAGCAAAGAAACTTACGCTTACATTGAAGAGAAAAAACAAAAGCACGGTGATGTAAATATTGTAAACACCGGAAGCAGTATTAAAATGTGCTGGGTGGCTGAAGGATTAGCTGATGAATACCCACGCTTTGGACCCACCATGGAATGGGACACCGCTGCGGGACAGGCTATTTTAGAAAATGCAGGTTGCGAATTAATTGATTTGAGCACCAATTTGCCAATGGCTTATAACCGTCCTGAATTACTGAATAAATCGTTTAGTGCGAAAAGAAAATCTTAAAAATATAAGTCGCTTGTTTTAAGGCGCAAATACCTCATCACCGAAAACATGGCACTGATGCCTGAGATGAGGATACCCAACAATACTATTCCACCGAACAGAATTGCCAGCATGTTTTCATCCTGCAATTGCAATAAATCAGGAATGTAATTGGTGCTCACTACTAAGAATCCCGCCAACAAAGCTCCGGCCAAAATACCCGAAATAATGCCTTGCTTGATGCCTTTAAACACAAATGGTTTGCTGATAAATACGCGTGTAGCCCCAACAAGGTACATTGTACGGATTAGAAATCGTTGAGAATAAATTGACAAACGGATGGTGTTGCTGATTAATGCGATTGCAACAATCATTAAGAGCCCGCTAAAAATTAATATATAAAGACTTATGACTTTGGCATTTTCATTTACTTGCTTAATCATATCCTTATGATAAACTACTTCCTTCACATAAGGTTTTTGCATTAAGTTTTTTTCAATACCAGCCAACGAATCAGCGTGCGCATAATCTTCATTCAACTTCACGTCTAATGCTGACAAAAGCGGATTGTAACCTAGAAATGACACGAAATCTTCTCCAAGATCTGCTTTTAGTTTTTCGGCGGCTTGTTCTTTGGTGATATGATTTATGCTTTTAGCGAATGGAGAGGCTGAAATTTCTTGTTGCAAAGCATCAATCTGCGCAGAGGTGGTAGTGTCTTTCAATATAACCTGAAAGCCAATATTTTCCTTGATGTGTTTAGATAACTTACGGGCGTTCAATACAACCAGACCTAACATCCCCAGCATAAATAGCACCAATGCCAAACTTACAATTACGGTCAATGAAGATTTTTTAACGCGGCGCTTGGCTAATGAATCTGACACGGTATTATTTTTATACGAATTTACCGTGAGAAAGAGTATAATTTCCCTTTGTCTGCCTTAAAAATTAACAGTCGGTTGTTTGAAAGTGCAGGATCTTCGTTAAAAAATCGCTTTTGCAACTTTCCTCGTGCTTTCGCTGGTACCCATAGTATAAAAATGCAAGCAAGGCGCATTCATTTTTACAAGTTCTTTACATTGATGAATGCACCATTCGATTCCGGCTTGTTTCACAGCGGCATCATCTTTACACTTCTCTAATATCCCATAAAATTCGTCAGGAATATCAATTTTAAATATTTTAGGCAGTACTTTAATTTGTGATTTAGAGCTTAAGATTTTTAATCCTGGAATAATAGGAACATTAATATCGTTTTTGCGGCATTGCTCAACAAAATCATAATATTTTTGGTTGTCGTAAAACATTTGAGTTACAATGTAACCTGCACCGGCATCCACTTTTGCTTTCAACCATTTCAAATCGCTATTCATGTTCGGGGCTTCAAAATGTTTCTCAGGATAACCTGCCACGCCAATACAAAAATTCGTTGGGGCAGCATCTTTCATTTCCTCATCGAGGTATATTCCATCGTTCATGCCTTTTATTTGTTTTACAAGGTCGTAAGCATAAGAATGTCCACCCGGTTCAGGCACAAAATTTGGTTCAGTTTTTATACTGTCACCACGTAAAGCTAAAACATTATCAATACCTAAAAATTGTAAATCTATTAGTGCATTTTCAGTCTCTTCTCTTGTAAATCCACCGCAAATAATATGAGGCACAGCTTCTACATCGTACTTATTCATAATAGCAGCACAAATACCAACTGTTCCGGGGCGTTTACGGATACTTACTTTTTCCAGATAACCGCCTTCGCGTTTCTTATAAATATATTCTTCCCTGTGATAAGTTACATCACAAAATGCAGGCTTGAATTCCATTAATGGGTCAATACCATCATAAATACTTTGTATGCTTTTTCCTTTTAATGGTGGTAAAATTTCAATTGAAAAAAGTGTTTTGTTACTTTTAGAAAGTTTATCTACTAACTTCATAATTTTATTGAAAATATATTAATCTAGATTGAAACGGCTTCGATGCCTCTTATTTCAGGAACAGTTTTTTTAATGATTTCTTCTATGCCTGCCTTCATAGTCATATGACTCATGCTGCAGGTTTTACATGCTCCCAAAAGACTAACTTTTACAATATTGTCTTCTGTTATTTCTACAATTTCCACATTACCGCCATCTTCTTCCAAATAAGGCCTTATGATGTTTAATGCTTCCTCAACTTTATTATGTAAAATATGCATAGTTTGTTTTTTTTAATTTAGCTCAACTGCATGCTGAGAAGCGTTTTTAATTGCAACCTGTTGCGCTACGTTTTGTGCCATTTCAGTAAAAGTGATTGCGCTTGCCATATTTGTATTCATTACAGAAGGCTTACCATTATCAGCAGCCTCACGGATACCCTGCACAAGCGGAATTTGTGCAAGCAAAGGAATATTCATTTCTTCCGCCAATTTCTTAACGCCGTCTTTTCCGAAAATATAATATTTGTTATTAGGCAATTCTTCAGGAGTAAACCAGGCCATGTTTTCAATTAATCCCAAAACAGGCACATTGATGCCTTGTAACTGAAACAAAGCGATGCCTTTTCTGGCATCAGCAATTGCAACGTCCTGAGGTGTACAAACTACAACCGCTCCGGTTAAAGGAACCTGACTACATAATGATATTTGTATATCTCCGGTGCCCGGAGGTAAATCAACAATCAGATAATCTAATTCTCCCCAAGCAGTATCATAAAATAATTGTGATAATGCTTTTGATGCCATAGGTCCTCTTAATGCAATAGCCTGATTAGGGCCCGCCATAAAACCAACCGAATTAATTTTTACGCCATAGCTTTCTACCGGCTTCATTTTCGACTGCCCCTCAAACTGAGCAGAACCAGGCATATCGTTGGCAACACCAAACATAATTGGCTGGGAAGGCCCGTAAATATCTGCATCTACTAAACCCACCTTTGCACCTTGTTTTGTAAGTGCCAAGGCTAAATTGGCTGCAACGGTCGACTTACCTACCCCACCTTTTCCGGAAGCAACGGCAATAATATTTTTTACGTCACGCAGGGTAGTTTCGTCTTTACCTTTTTTTGTGGTAACGTTAGCCGTCATGTTTATTTTTACTTTCGCGTCTTTATCAACGTAATGTAAAATGGCATTCATGCAGGCATTATGTATCATATCCTTTAACGGACAAGCCGGTGTTGTTAGGACAACTGTAAAAGAAACGTCCTTGCCATTCACAACAACATCTTTCACCATTCCAAGGGTAATCAAATCTTTTTTTAAATCTGGGTCATCTACATATCTTAATGCATCAATAACCTGTTCTGTAGTAATACTCATTGCAAAAATTAAAGGATAAAGTTAGGTACTTATTACCGAATTACCAGTAAAGGGCTAACTAATTCTTAATACTATAAGGATTATTTAACGGTATCTGTAACAGGAGCTACCGGAGCGGGAGCCTGACCCAGATTGGTGTATTTAAGAGGGTCGTTCATGCTACTATCAATTAAATTAGCCAATGAATCCGACATTCGTTTTGCGATTCTGTCCATTTGGAACCTGTCTTCTGCAGCGGGGCCACAGGAAGTTAGAATTACAGCCGCTACAAACGCGATACTTAATGTCTTTTTCATAAGATGTATTTTAACAGGTTTAAAATTAATAAAATTTGGTGAAAACTACGGTTGCAACTTAAAATCGCGAAAATAGAAAAGCCCTATCGGAAACCGACAGGGCCTTTCAGCTAACTAACTAAACACAAATTCTTAGTGGTGAGCTTCTTCTTTTGCTGGTTCAGCAGCAGGAGCAGCTTCAGTTGTTGCAGCAGCTGAATCAACTGGAGCAGCAGCTTCTTCAACTGCAGTGTTTAAACTTGCTTCTAATGCTTTAGCAATAGAGTCAGCAGTTGCTTTTGCTTGTTCTTCAGCTTTAGCTTTTTCTTCAGCAGAAGGTCCACAAGCAACCATAGTAGCGAATAAAGCTACAGCGATAATTGAAAATACTTTTTTCATTTTTTGAGTTTTAATGTTTGTAATTTGAATGTTTATACCAAAAGGCGTTTTTGGTAACCCAAAATTCATTGAAATTTATTTTAAATTTTGTAACTATCTGATTATCAATGGCTATATTTAGATGTAGGTAAGGGTTACCAGAAATTTAGTTACTCTAAAAATACAAATTCAAAAGAATTCTGAAACTTATTTGGGTTACCTTTGGCCTCAATTAGTATTAATCTATACAGACTTTATGTCGGGCAAAAAAGCTGAATTCAGCGATTTAGAATTTATTGATGGTCTGCGGACCGGAAATGAAGCGGCTTTAAAAGCTCTGTATAAAAAGTACTATAATATCGTTCTTAAAATTGTTGTCAATAATAGCGGCGGAAACGAAGCAGCTCAGGATATATATCAGGAAACCATCATTGTTCTATTTGAAAATGCTCAAAAACCTGACTTCACACTGAATTGCCAGCTGCAAACCTACATCTACTCTGTTGCAAAACGTTTATGGTTAAAGCAACTCCGTAACAACGGGCATTTAACCAAATTAAACAGTGAAGATGATGGCATGGTGGATGTTTCAGAAGAAATAAGTGAGCACTTGCAAAAGGAAGCAGAATTATTAAAGATGACAAAAAGTTTGGAAGAATTGGGAGAACCCTGTAAAACGATTATAAAAGATTTTTATATGAATCGTTTAAGCATGGATGAGATTTCGGAGAAATTCGGTTATACGAACTCTGATAACGCAAAAACCCAGAAATATAAATGTCTACAAAGGTTGAAGAAAAGTTTTTTTGATAAATAAAGAGAGGAAAGAGCGCAATGAAGAATACAGAAATATTTGATGATTATTTGTTCGGTAAATTAAATGCTGATGATAAAACAGAATTTGAAAACCGATTAAATACAGACTCAGTATTTGCACAGGCATTTAATGAGCACAAGTGTTTAATTGAAGCTTTAAATAAGCATGAGGAAAGAGCTGAATTAAGAAAAGCCTTAAAGTCTATTCACGCACAACAATTCGGGAACGAAGCGAAAATTTTACCATTTAAACAGGAGAAATTTTACCAGAAACTCGGAAAAAATGTGGCCATGGCGGCAGGTGTTGGATTAGTTGCAGTATTAACCACTTTGGCATTATTAAGCACAGGTGGTTATTTCCTTACAAAACAAAATAACGACATAACAGACCTAAAACGTGAAGTAAGCGAATTAAAATACACACAGGATAACATTGTAGAAGTAATGGTGAAGGTGGCAGAAAAACCAAAATACGCTCCTGCCAATTTTGAAGGTACCGGTTTTGCCATCAATAATGCAGGCTACCTTATTACAAGCTGGCACATGATTAAAAATGCAGATTCGGTTTTTATTGAAAATGACAATGTAACGCGATCGCTTACAAAAATCGTGTTTAGTGACCCTGCCATTGACATTGCGGTATTAAAAATTGAAAATTCAGATGTTTCTAAAAACTGGAGCATCCCTTTTGTTTTCAGCAACCGTAATATGGACTTGGGTGAAAAAGTTTATACCTTAGGATATCCACGTAAAGATGTAGTTTATGGCGAAGGTTCTTTGAGTTCTCTTAGCGGATACCATGGAGATACAACGATGTACCAGATTTCAATTCCTGTTAATCCGGGTAATAGCGGTGGGCCTTTGCTAGATGAGCAAGGAAATATCGTTGGCTTAGTAAGAGGCAAAATCACTTCAGCTGAAGCGACAGGTTTTGCTATAAAATCGAAAGAAATTCTTAGCACAATTGAGTCATTCAATAATAATGATATTAAAGTTCCTGTTAAGAAAAGTACTTTGAAAAACCTTAAGCGTAACGAACAAATTAAGCGTATAAACCCTTATGTTTTTAATATCATGGTTTACAAGGCCAATTAGCAATAGTTAACATACTAATTCATCAAATCAGCCGTTATTAAAAATAATGGCTTTTTTATTTGCCTGATTTTTGCGTAACTTTAACATACAATGTTAAACCGTTCACTTATAGCTTTCTCTTTTCTAATTGTAGCGCTCTCTTTAAAGTCGCAAGATTACATTTATCTTAATAATGGATCTAAATTTGAAGCAAAAGTTAAGGAAATTACTCCTAACGAGATAAAGTACAAAAACATTAATAATCCGGATGGACCAACTTATGTCATTGCAAAAAACGAGGTCTTGTTCTTAGAATATAAAAACGGTGTTGTTGATGTAATCAATAAAAATCCAACTCCCATTTCCCCAAAACCGGTAACTCCAACAGCAGGCAACAATAAGCCGGAGGCTAAAAAAACTCCAACAGATTTATATTACATGAATAAAAATACCCTTTTAATTAATGGTTTGGCGCTAACCAATGCCGATATTACATTAATGTACGACAGGGAATTCGCGAAGAGTCACTTATCGGTTACAGTTTTAGGTGGATATAATTTTAACAAGCAAACTACCTGGCCTAACCTCATCCTAAAAGGTGCCTTAAGCAACACCAAGAAGAATTATGATCTCGGGCTAGGACTTAACTTCTATCCTTCCACAAGACGTAAATCACAATATTTCATGGGAATCATGGTAAAGTACATGAATTTCAATTTCGATAGGGAAATAACTATTGAAGAAACAATTGGTGGTTTTGTTTATCAGAAAATAGAAATTCAGAAGGCGAACGGGTATCAGCTCGCCGGAATGTTTGTAAATGGTTTTCAAGTACGCTTAACACCAACCATCACTTACAAAGCGTTTGTTGGTATTGGCCCTTACACAGGTAACAGCGAATTGCTTACAAATAGCGGCAGTTTAGGAATCACTAATAAAATGTATTTAGGACTTTGTATTGGATACCGTTTTTAATATGCGTTTAACATCTAAAATATTATTTTTCGTTTTCCTATTAGTTGGGGCAATTTCATTGGCACAGGATAAAGTTGTATTTAAAGATGGCAGGAAATACAATTGCAAAATTGTTGCCATTAATCCAACAACCATTACTTATAAGGACAGTGCATCTGCTGAAAAAATGATAACGATTGCAAAAAACGATGTACTGATGGCTGAATTTAAAAGCGGTTCGGTTTACGTTTTTGGTAACAACGAACCTTCTTCAGTACTTCCATCAAACAATACTAAACCGAAAAGCAAACGAGAATTAAACAGGGAAACAGAACAATCTTTTTCAAATAACATTATCGGTGTGCAAATTCCCGATATCTTTTTTGGAAGGCTGACTCTTACGTACGAACGCCTGTTCCTCGACAAAACAATGGGCATTGTTATTCCAATTAGTTTAACGTATGACCCAAGAATATTATACAGAGGTTTATCTACAGATACAGCCAATGGCGCATCTGTGGTACGGAGAAATTTAAGTTACGTTACCGGACTTGACCTGAATTATTATTTTGAAACAAGATCACATTCGAAATTCTTTGTTGGCCCGCGTTTCAGATACGGAACCGATGTTTTTGTAAGTAATGTCACAGCTTATTCTGTGCAATTTCAAAACGGTTTTTTAATATGCAGCTCAAACGGGAAATTAGCGAGTACTTTTGCTTTGGGGTTTGGATTCGCCCGTGTACTGGCATCTCCATTAGGTAATGCATTCGATCCTAAACAATCTTATCCTTGGGCATCATTCACATTCCGCTTAGGATTCAGGGCATAACGGTTTTCATACCCCCTATTACCCTGGATGCCTCCACCATGAACAACAATGACTTTTGAATTCGAAGGAATTTTTTTGTTTGCAATTAAATCGTTTACTGCATAAAATAGTTTAGATTCATACACGTAATCCAAAGGAATATGGTGCTGCTCTTCAAAATTCATTTTAAAATCCAGTAACTCATTTGTGTGCCGAGCGAATCCGCCAAAATGGTATTGATTAATAATTCCGGATTTATTCAGGAATTCTGCATTTAATAACTCAGTATTTCCATGTATTTTCAAATCATACTTTCTCCGAATTAAATTAACCCTTTCCTGCGTTTCTGTTACCAAACTCCCCTCACCCTTCAGCGCACTAATGCCGATCAAATGTTGTCTTTCCTTAATTGATGCAGCTAACCCTGAAAAAGTTGCCCCTGTGCCGCATGAGCAAAACACATAATCATAATCTCCAATGCCATTCAATATTTCTGAACTCCCTAATGAACCCAGGTAGTTATTACCACCTTCCGGAACAAAGTAAACATTGCCGAATTTTACACTTAGTTCATCCAGAAATACCTGCTCAGTCTTTCTTCGATAATCATTTCTTGTCACAAAATGTAAGTACATGCCCATCGCGGACGCTTCCGACAAAGTTGGGTTTTCTTCATAATCAGGCTCTCCCGCAATCACACCGATACTTTTAAAACCGAACATCCTGCAAGCTGTAGCTGTTGCGTGTATATGATTAGAAAAAGCGCCGCCAAAAGTGAGAATGGTATCACTACCTTGCTTTTTTGCTTCCTCTAAATTGTATTTTAATTTAAACCATTTATTGCCGCTAATTTGCGGATGAATTAAATCCAAACGTAAAACACAAACTTCAATTTTCTTTTCAGAAAATAAATCAGAAATTATTCTTTGAATTATCGGTTTGTACTCTAACAAGCTTCCAGTCTTTAATTAACATTCGTAAGTTCGCCACAAAAACACTAAAGCACAAAATCTCTCTAAAATTTCTACGGAGAAAAATCTCCTAACAAAGGTTAATCCATTGTCACATTGCCAAATTAACTCTTCTCTTCCCAAATGGTTGTCAAATGCACAATGGTCTCAACTGCTTTTTGCATGTCTTGTCGGCTCACCCACTCTTGCTTACTATGAATGCCGTGTTCTCCAGCGAAAATATTAGCTGTTGGCAATCCCATGAACGAAAAACGTGAACCATCTGTGCCACCACGGATACTATCTAATACAGGTTTTAAACCTGAACGTTTAATAGCCTCCAGAGCGTTATCAATTATTTGCGGCTCTTTTGCTAACACCTCACCCATGTTCCGGTATTGTTGCGTTACAGCAAATTCAAATGAACTTTTATCGTATTGAGAAACAATCTCAGCTGTAATCTTTTTCAATTCTTCTTCTAAAGCAATTAATGTTGGTGTATCAAAAGCGCGGATAATAAATTTTAATTCCGCTTCTTCTAAACCGCCATTAATAGAAGTGGGGTGCATAAATGGTTGTTTTTTCTCTGTAGTCTCAGGTGTTTTATCTTTCGGAATCTTGTTAATGATCTGCGCCGCGATCTTCAATGAATGTTGCATTTTGTCTTTCGCATATCCGGGATGTGTTGAAAATCCTTTTATTTTTATGGTCACCGCATCCGCACTAAATGTTTCGTTCTCCAATGTGCCGGCAGTACCTCCGTCTAAGGTATAACCAAAATCAGCACCTAATTTTTTGATGTTCGCTTTATCTGCTCCTCTTCCAATTTCTTCATCGGGTGTAAACAATACACGTATTTTTCCGTGCTTCACTTCAGGGTGTGTCATTAAAAAATGTGCAGCATCCATAATTTCAGCTACGCCTGCTTTATCATCTGCTCCTAATAATGTCGTACCATCGGTTGTGATAATGTCGTTACCAATTTGATTTTTTAATTCAGGATGCTCTGCAACTTTTATTAACTGCGAAGGATCTTTTGGTAACACAATATCCTTACCATCGTAATTCGTGTGCATCACAGGATTCACATTGGTGCCTGTACAATCAGGAGCCGTATCCACATGTGAACAAAAACACAATACCGGTACTTTTTTAGTGGTGGTAGCAGGAATGGTTCCATACACGTAACCGTGCTCATCTAATTCGGCATCACTCACACCCATGGCTTTTAATTCTTCTACTAAAAGCTTGCTTAAGTTTAATTGTTTGGGCGTGCTCGGACAAGTTGGTGAAGAAGCATCCGATTGTGTATCAATTTTAACGTAACGGATAAAACGATCGGTTACGGTGAAGTTATAGTTTTTAAAGTCCATTTTAAATATATTTGAGAGTGAATTTAGGAAATATTGATGATTATAAAAACAAAAAGAGCCTATCTGATTACAGGCTCTTTTGTAAAGCTATTTATGCAAACTGTTATCCTTTTCTACAATCCCTTTGATTTCAAATAGTCTTGTATCTCTTTTGCTTTAACAACTTTAGCAAACTGTGCTGGCGTGTACTCTCCTCCATCATAGCAAGATGTAATTTTGGTTGTGTTGTGCGTGTTAGATAATGTTAACTGCTTTGTTTCGTATTTTTTCTCAGCCCAATTAAACGCTGTCGATTCAACCAGTGTTTTTACAATTTCCAAATTACCATTTTCGATAGCAAAGAAAATTGCGGTTTTGTTTTTTACACTTGTAGCGCAACCGGTTTTTATATTTCCAGAAAATCCATGCACGCCCTCAGCAGGCTTTGCTCCTGCTTCTAATAATAATTTAATCATAGGGGTTTTATCCATCATTGCTGCAACGGATAAAGGTGTAAATCCTTTTGAGTACTGTCCTGCATTTTCATCATATTCCTTTGACTCAACATTTACATTCGAACCAGCAGCAATCAGAGCTTTTACAATGGCAGGATTACCTTTTCTAATTGCCAAATTAATTGGTGCTCCCCACTTCTCATCCTCCTCATTAACATCAACCCCACTTTTTACTAAGGCAATGATACTTTCATGATCGGTGCCTGAATTTCCCTTGTATCCTAATGATGCTAATAATGCTGATTTTTCGCCATGTGCTGTTTTAACCTTAGACTTAACATTGCAACCTTGCGCAACTAAAATATTTAAAACTTCTGTCGGAGTGTAATACTTACTCTTATCAATAGATCGGTACCATTCTGGCACTTTATATCCTCTGGTTTCAAGAGCGGTTGCAGTTGATGCTATATAAGAAATAAATACCTCAGCAGTTCTCACTGACATAACATATTTTCCAATTGCACTTAAACCATCTTCACCAACAAAACCAAAATTCACCTTACTGCTTACGAGCTGATCAATAATAACTTTATTACATGATCCAATTGCGGCAAAAAACGGATAAACCGTGTAAGATGCCGGAGTTGCCTTCGCTACGCTTTTAGCTAGTTTCTCGTAATATTTTATTTTTGCTTTATCAGCATCTTTTCCTTTTGCCTTTTCCGCCTCTGCCATTTTACTAAAAACATCTGAAGTTACACCACCAACTTTTACAGGTTTTTGCATATCAACGCCTCTTGAACATAGTAGTTTAAATGTTTCTTCGCAGTAAAATGTACAAGAATTTAGCATTACTACACTTCCAGCAGGGCTTGCACCTTTATCAAGTAAATAGCCTACTATTTCTGGCCAAAAAAACGAGTGCCCAATCGGAGAATGCCCTTCTGCATCTATTGCGTTAACATCGGCTCCATTATCAATTGCTTTTTTTACCTTCTCTAGGTCTCCTTGCTTGCAGGCAACAAAAAGGTCTTCGTTACTGTCCGCAAATACACTTAATGCAAAAATAGAAAATATACATGCTAATAATTTAGATTTCATAATGCTCATATTAATATTATCGCGCTAAATTAAAAAACATAATTTATATGCACAATTAAACATTATGACTAAAGTCAACTAGAAAACCAGAAAATATAATAAAAATTACAAAAACTTTAATTAAGCCGCCTTTAAATGACTCAGCTTCGCGCTGTTCAGTTTTTCTGAGGCATAATCTAAAGTAATGGTAAATGATTTAGGTGCTTTTTCGTTGCTTGGGAGATCAAACATTAAGTCGAGCATAATGGCTTCGCAAATACCGCGCAAACCACGGGCGCCTAATTTAAATTCTAATGCTTTATCTACGATCAGATCCAATACTTCGTTTTCAATTTCCAGTTTAATACCTTCCATTTTAAACAAGTGTTTGTACTGCTTCATCAATGCGTTCTTAGGCTCAGTTAAGATCTGGCGTAATGCGCTTCTGTCTAAAGGTTGTAAATACGTTAATATAGGCAAACGTCCAATCAACTCAGGAATTAATCCAAACGATTTTAAATCTTGTGGTGAAATATATTGTAATAAATTGCTTCTATCAACCTCATCACCTGAAACAGAGGCGGAATAACCAACTGCTTGTGTATTTAAACGGTTAGCAATTTTCTTTTCGATGCCATCAAAAGCACCACCACAAATAAATAAAATATTTTTGGTGTTCACTTGTATCATTTTTGCATCGGGATGCTTCCGTCCGCCTTGCGGTGGCACATTCACACTCGAGCCTTCCAATAATTTGAGCATTGCTTGTTGTACACCTTCACCACTCACATCACGGGTGATGCTTGGGTTATCACTCTTGCGTGCAATTTTATCTATTTCGTCAATGAATACAATGCCTCTTTCGGCAGCAGCTGTATCGTAATCGGCAGCTTGTAATAATCGGGTTAAGATACTTTCTACATCTTCCCCAACATAACCTGCCTCAGTTAACACAGTGGCATCAGCAATACAAAAAGGTACATTTAATAATTTTGCAATGCTACGTGCCATCAGGGTTTTACCTGTTCCGGTTTCACCCACCATAATTACGTTTGATTTTTCTATTTCAATTTCCTCTTTATCATTTGCAGTTCCTAGTGGCGTATTACCTGCATGTGCCACGCGCTTAAAATGATTGTAAACTGCTACACTCAATACTTTCTTTGCTTCATCCTGTCCAATCACATATTCATCCAAATACGTTTTAATAGCATTTGGCTTTAATAAATTAAGTGCCTGTTGTACTTTTTGTTTGCCTTCAGCGTTTCCTTCTTCATTAATCATCTTGAACGCCTGCGAAATACAATTATCGCAAATATGTCCGCTTATACCTGCAATCAGGATTTTCACATCCTTCTTGTCGCGGTTACAAAACGAACAAACTATTGGTCCTGTTTTAGCCATGCTGCAAATTTACAAAAATTAATGTTTCAATTCTGATAATAGTAGTCGGATTTCGTGCGTTTTAAAATGTACCCGCCACCTTTTTTAGGGTCAATAATGAAATAAAATGTGGCTTGTCCGGTGGACACCATTAGTACCATATTTTTTATACCAAATGTTGCGGGAGAATTACAATCGAGTTTGTTAATTTGGCGTTCGTTTCCATTGGCATCAAAATCCGATTGATAAATGGAATCGCAACGTTGAATCACACCTGCCTGAACAAAGGTATAAGTTCTGAATGGTGCCGTTAAGTTCCTTTTCCTACCTAATTTTACTATGCTGTCTTTTAAATTCCCTTCAACATACCACTTACCCTTTATAAGATCATCCATAATTACCTTTTGAGCAACTAATGAAAAATGAAGGCATAAAAAAACCGGGATAATTTTAATGAAAATTTTATTTCCATGTAAAAACATCCCGGTTAATGTAATGAGGCTGGCTATTTAAAATCGTCGGACGTAGCAGGCGTCAGTTCAATGCCTTCACTATTTGGTAGAGCTTTAATTTTATAAAAATAATTAGCAGGTAAAGCGTTAATATTTATCACATCATTCTTTACTTTATAATTAGCCGATAAAGAATCGCAATAATAAGTTCCTGCTTTTACTTCGATTCCTGTAGGATCAATCGCATTAGCTTTTAATGTATTGCAATTATATAAACTGCCTGTTGAAGAAAACTTTGCTTCCCAGTCGTTACCACTTTTTGATGGGCTTGGGCTCAATTTTAAAGTAGTTCCGTCTAATTTTCCGGTAACATACCACTTTTTGCTTTGCAGCTGAGTTGCCATTTTTTGAGAAAACGCACCAAAAGATAAGAGAGCAAAAACTGCCGTTAAAAGTATAGGTTTCATAGTGTTTGGTTTAATAGCTTAAATATATACAAGATTAGGTTACAAATCAAGGTTTTTGAGTAGAACTAGGGTATTTGTGAGGGAAATGCGAGTAATAACTACTAAAATCCTTCACACCCAGCCCCTCTCCCAAGGGAGAGGGGAAAGTAAATGTTAAATATGTAAAGCGCGTTTAGCGGTTGCGTCTAAACAAGCCTCTTTCAAGCTCTCAGTAAAAGTTGGGTGAGCGTGACAAATACGGGAAATATCTTCGGCACTTGCACGATATTCCATTGCAACCACAGCTTCCATAATCATATCCGCACAACGCGGCCCGATCATGTGCACACCTAAAATCTCGTCGGTAACCTCATCGCTTAATACTTTAACGAATCCGTCGGTATCCATACTCGCGCGGGCACGGCCACTGGCTCTGAAAGGAAAATTACCCACTTTATATTTTTTGCCTTGCTCTTTTAATTGCTCCTCTGTTAAACCAACCGCAGCTACTTCCGGCCAGGTATAAACTACACCTGGAATTAAATTATAATTCATGTGCGGTTTTTGTCCGGCCATTTGCTCCGCAACATAAACACCTTCTTCTTCAGCTTTATGTGCCAACATCGCTCCCCGCACCACATCACCAATCGCATAAATGCCTTCTATATTTGTGCTTAAATGATCATCAACATTCACACGTCCACGCTCATCCAATTTCACTCCGGCTTTTTCCAAACCTAAATTATCTGTGTACGGTTTGCGCCCAACAGAAACAAGCACATAATCTCCTTTCAACTCTATTTTGTCGCCCGTTGCATTATCTGCACTAACGGTTACTTCATTGCCGTTCGACCCTACCCCGGTTACTTTATGCTTCATGTAGAATTCGAATTTCAAATTCTTTTTCAATACACGTTGCAATTCCTTTCCTAAGGCCGCATCCATACCCGGTATCAGCCTGTCCATAAACTCAACAACACTTACTTTGGAGCCTAAACGTGCGTAAACACTTCCCAATTCCAAACCAATAACGCCGCCACCTATAACAATTAAATGTTTAGGTACTTCCTTTAATTCCAAGGCTTCGGTTGAAGTTATGACCCTTTGTTTATCTATTTTAATAAATGGTAATGACATAGGTTTTGAGCCCGTTGCGATGATAGATTTTACAGTCTCGATTTGTTCCTTGCTCCCATCTTCTTTTGCAATTTCAATCACATTTTTGCTTACGTAAGAACCATGTCCGGTATACACCGTGATTTTATTTTTCTTCATCAAAAAGTTGATGCCGTCGCAGGTCATTTTCACAACGCCTCGTTTGCGCTCAACCATTTGTGGTAAGTTCACTTTTGGCTCTTTTACTTCTATGCCGTGCTCTTCAAAATGATGCACTGCATTGTAAAAATGTTCAGATGAATCCAACATTGCTTTAGAGGGAATGCATCCAACATTTAAGCAAGTACCACCCAAAGTACTGTACTTTTCTATTAAAGCAGTTTTCATGCCTAATTGCGCGCAGCGGATGGCTGCTACATATCCGCCCGGTCCGGAACCTATTATTGCTACATCGAATTTTTCCATAATATTGATTTTAAAATTTGAGTTGATAAATTTATTTAATTTGTCTGCTTCTTAAACCTCAAATACTGAGAGTATATTAAAATAATAATTGTTAATAATGCAGAGGCATATGAAATTATGTCGCCAAAGCGAACAAAGAATGTTTTGATATTATTTAATTCTACTTTTTGATTAATCACCGCAAACTCCCAATAAGGTTGTTGCTGTTGAATACGCCCCATTTCGTCAATAAAACAGCTTATTCCTGTATTTGCAGAGCGTACAACTTGCTTACGTGTTTCAATAGCCCGAAGTTTAGCATACGACAAATGTTGTTTGTGACCAGGCGTATTGCCCCACCAACCATCATTGGTAACTATGCAAATTAACTCCGCACCTTTCCGCACATATTGCGCCATAAAATCACTATAAATACTTTCATAACAAATTGATGGTGCAATTTTAGTTTGAAAAACATCATCTTTGAAAACAGTTCTTGTATTCTGTATTCCTAAACTACCCGTTGTTCCTCCAAGTTCCAGGGCATACTGCTCAAAGTATTTAAACAACCATCTGAACGGCATAATTTCTGCGCCGGGAACTAATTTCGATTTATGATAAAATGTTACATTTTTATTTGTGTCGATATACACCGCTGTATTATAGGAATCGTAATATTTTTCTGCATTGCCATATTTACGAGCCGTAGAACTCAAAGCTTCACCCGGTCCAAAGTCATGCATGGTACTTGCACCAGAAAGTATTGAGGCGTTAGGAAAATGAATTTTCATAAGACCTAACAAATTGTTCAATTCGTAAGACGATTTAAAATCTGCTTCATTAATGTCGTATCCTTCTTCAGCCACAATAAATGTTTCCGGTAGAACTACAAGTTCGGTGTTTTTATTAAGAGAAGATTGTGTGAGTTGTTGATGCAATTTATTTAGCTGACTTGTAAACGACTCATCAAATTTCACATTATACGGGTCTATGTTAGGTTGAATTACTGTTACATTAATTTCTTTCTCCGGCTTAATATCCCTAACACTTAAAATGGCATAGGAAATCAGAATAGGAACAAAAATTAAGGCCAAAATTTTTACAAATGGTTTTATTTCGCGTTTCCCTCCAATAATTAATTTAGCCAATAAAATATTAATTGAAAGCGCCCATAATGTACCACCGCTTACGCCCGTAAATTCGTACCACTGCACAAAATTAATAGTACTTGAGAAACAATTTCCTATTGTTAGCCATGGCCATGAAAGTTCCCAGGTGTGATGCAAAAATTCAAATGCCAGCCAAAACGGTACCAATAACCAAAACTTCAATTGTCTGAAAAGGCGTACCTCTGTTTTATACCAAATTAAAAACAATGAAGACATTAGGAGTGAGTTGGCCGTAAACGCCATTACCGCACCTTCCTTGCCGAAGTCAACACAATACACCCACCAGGTGGCAATCAAGTTCCAGATAATAAATGTGAGATAACTTAAACCTAAAATTTTTAAGCCTTTACGTTTTGACTCCGATAAAAAAACATTATTGGCTGCAATTAATAACGGAACGAAGCCCGCAAATATTAAATAAGATGCAGAGTACCAGCTAAGGCCTAAAATTACGCCGCTTAAACATGCAAGTAAAAAATTAGTTGCTTTTTTAAGCATAGGTAATTTTTAAGCTACACCCACTCCGTGGCAGTTTTTATATTTCTTTCCGCTGCCACAAGGACAAGGATCGTTTCTTCCGATTTTTTGTTCAACACGTACAGGAATTTGTTTTGGTTTTTGTTGTTCTTTCTGTTCCTGTATTTCGTTTTCGTTTCGTGTCTCCGTCAGCTTTTCCTTTTTTGGTTCGGGCTTTGCTTCCTGAACAAACTTCGCTTGCTTCATTTCCTGCTGATTATTCTCAACCGGCAAACCACCTTTCATTAAGAATGAAATAATGTCTTTGCTTGTTTTACCAATCATATCACGGAACAAGTTAAACGACTCCAATTTGTAAATTACCAAAGGATCCTTTTGCTCTAAAGATGCGTTTTGTACTGCTTGTTTCAAATCATCCAGTTCACGCAAATGTTCTTTCCAGGAATCATCAATCATGGCGAGCACCACAGTTTTCTCGAAAGCTAAAACCATTTCACGGCCTTTGGTATCATGTGACTTTTTAAGATTTGCCATAATTTGCAAACCCCTGATGCCATCAGTAAATGGTGTAACAATGTTTTCGTATTGATTATTAGGATTTGTATAAACATCCTTTACAACAGGGAAAACTGCATCTGCAATAGATTGCGCTTTTAAATGATATTGCTTTAATGCAGTTTCAAAAAGTTTTTCTGTTACATCGATTTCCCTCTCGCTGTTAAATTCTTGTTCATTAAGCGGGCTTTCTACACCAAAGTTTTTAATGCATTCCAATGTAAATGCCTCGTAATCTTTGGAAGGATGGTACTCGGTAACAATATTCTCTGCTACTTCAAATAGCATGTTGGCAATATCTATACTTAAACGCTCCCCATATAAAGCGTTTCTGCGCCTCTTGTAAATAACATCACGCTGAGCATTCATTACATCATCATACTCTATCAAGCGCTTACGTGTACCAAAATGATTCTCTTCCACTTTTTTCTGCGCACGCTCAATAGATTTCGTAATCATACTGTGCTGGATCACTTCTCCTTCCTGCAAACCCATTCTGTCCATGAGCGAAGCAATACGTTCGCTGCCGAATAGGCGCATTAAGTTATCTTCTAATGAAACGAAAAACTGTGATGAACCGGGATCACCCTGACGTCCGGCACGACCGCGTAACTGACGGTCGACACGCCGCGACTCATGGCGCTCTGTACCGATAATTGCTAAACCTCCGGCATCTTTTACACCTGCACCTAATTTAATATCTGTACCGCGGCCTGCCATGTTAGTTGCAATTGTAACAGTACCTGCTTTACCGGCTTCTGCAACAATTTCCGCCTCTTTTTGATGCAACTTTGCATTTAACACATTGTGTTTAATGTTACGCAATTTAAGCATTCGGCTTAATAATTCAGAAATCTCAACTGAGGTTGTACCCACCAAAACCGGACGACCTGCTGCTACCAGTTTGGCTGTTTCTTCGATAACGGCGTTGTATTTTTCACGTTTCGTTTTATAAACCCAATCTTGCTCGTCTTTACGTGATATAACCCTGTTAGTAGGAATAACTACAACATCTAACTTGTAAATATCCCAGAACTCCTGTGCTTCCGTTTCTGCAGTACCAGTCATACCTGCCAGCTTATTGTACATGCGGAAATAATTCTGAAGTGTAATAGTTGCGTAAGTTTGTGTAGCCGCTTCAATCTTCACACTTTCTTTCGCTTCGAGTGCCTGATGTAAACCATCGCTGTAACGGCGACCTTCCATGATACGACCTGTCTGTTCGTCAACAATTTTTATTTGTCCGCCATCTATCACATACTCCACATCTTTTTCAAATACGGTATATGCTTTTAATAACTGGTTAACAGTATGAATGCGTTCACTTTTCACGCTGAAATCACGCATCACAACTTCCTTGCGTGTTAATTTTTCTTTCGGGTCGGTTACATTTTTTTCAATGTCGGCAATTTCATCACCAACGTTAGGAATAATAAAAAACTTAGTGTCTTCTGAGTTTGTTGTAATCAACTCAACACCTTTCTCACACAACTCTACCGAATTGTGTTTTTCGTCAATCACGAAATATAACTCTTCGTCAATTTTATGCATTTCCTTGTTCTGGTCCTGCATATAAAAGTTCTCTGTTTTTTGCAACAATGCTCTAACACCTTGCTCACTTAAAAACTTAATGAGTGCGCTATTTTTAGGTAAGCCTCGGTAAGCACGTAACAACGGAATTCCGGCTTCTTTCTCTTTGCCTTCAGCATAAAGCTTTTTAGCGTCGCTCAAGCAAGTGAGGACGTATTGTTTTTGGGCATTCACCAATTTTTCAACGCGCGGTTTGAATTCAACAAACTCATGCTTGTCGCCAGTTGGTGTTGGTCCGGAAATAATTAATGGTGTACGTGCGTCATCGATTAATACCGAGTCAACCTCATCGACAATTGCAAAATTATGTTTACGCTGTACTAATTCATCAATTCCGCGCGACATATTATCACGCAAATAATCGAAACCGAATTCATTGTTAGTTCCGTAAGTGATGTCGCATAAGTACGCATCTCGGCGTTCTTGTGTATGTGGTTCGTGCTTGTCAATACAGTCAACAGTTAAACCGTGAAATTGAAACAAAGGAGCGTTCCATTCGCTGTCGCGTTTAGCGAGATAATTGTTAACTGTAACAAGATGTACGCCTCTTCCGGCAAGGGCATTTAGAAACACAGGGAGTGTAGAAACTAAAGTTTTACCTTCACCTGTTGCCATCTCAGAAATTTTACCCTGATGCAAAACAATACCACCAATCAACTGCACGTCGTAGTGCACCATATCCCAGGTAAGTTCTGCGCCAGCGGCAGTCCAGGAATTTTTCCAAAAAGCCTTACTCCCTTTTATCTCAATATGTTTTAACGTTTTCGCAAAAGCAGTGTCGAATTCATTAGCAGTTACCTCGAGCTCCTTGTTTTCTTTGAAGCGACGGGCAGTTTCTTTTAAAATAGCGAAAGCTTCCGGCAAAATATCATTGAGTACGTCTTCAATTTTCTTAGTGATGTCCTCTTCAATCCCATCAATCTCTTTGTAAAGTTCTTCTTTGGTATTCACATCCATATCAACATCACTATTGATTTTAGTATGAATTGATGCGATTTGGGCTTTTTCCTCAGCTATGTGTAAATTAATTTGTTCTTTTAATTTTGCAGAACGAGCGCGCAATTCGTCATTGCTAATGCCGGTCAGAGTGGCGTAAATCTTGTTTATTTCTTCAACAATAGGTTCAACATCTCTAATGTCTTTCTCCGACTTTGTTCCAAATACTTTTTTAAGAAAACCGAACATAATATTTTGTAAATTTTATAAGCTACCAAAGGTAATAAAAAAAGGGTTGTTTTGGCTCTTAAAGGCCCTTTGATTTCCAATATATTGGCTTTTTTTAACCTACCCTGTGTTTACTACCTAATTTAGTGTAACTTACCACGTAAGAAGTAAAGCTTGCCATTTAATGGTAAAATCCGTCCAATTGTTTAAATAGCTTTTGGAATTGTGTATAAAAGCCTATTTTTATTTGAACATTATGTTTAAAAACTGCACAAAATATATATTCATTGCTTTACTTTTTTATGCTTCTGTTTTAAAACCTCAACAGTACAATTTCAAGAATTATTCAGCAGAAAATGGTTTGCCTTTTGTACAAATCTCCAGCTTACATCAGGATAAAAACGGCTATTTATGGAGTGCAGGATATGGAGGCTTAAGCAGATTCGACGGTAAAGTTTTTCAGAATTACTCGCCAAAGAATGGCCTTATCAATCACTATGTAAATGCCATTACAAGTGATGATTCGGGATGGGTTTACGCAGGAACCGCAGAAGGAATAAGTGTCATAAAAGGAAAAAAAATAAGCAATTTCAAATCTGATGCATTCCCTTCCAGCCCTTATATCAACGCCCTGGCTTATGACAAAAAACTTGGTTTAATTGTAGGCTCCAGGCAAGGTGTTTTTATTGGGAAAAACAACAAATTTACAGAGCTAAGTACCTATAAAGGATTAGATGTTAGATGTTTACTCTTAACCAAAAAAGGACTCATTTGTGTTGGTACAACTTTCGGGTTATTCTATTACAATCCGGTAAATCAAACTTCAGTGAAGCAAGAAAATCTGGCCAGCGATAACATTAATTGCATCACAGAATGCCCTGTTACAGGACACTTACTGATAGGCACATCTAACGGATACAGCAAAGTAATATTACCCGGTGAAATGCCAATAAATTTGCATATAGAAAATGGGTTAATTGACGAAAACATTACATCATTACTTTGTGAAGGACCTGAAAACACATGGATAGGTTCCGCTTCTGGATTATTAAAATATAATGGCAAGGCATTTGAATATTATAATCTTTATAACGAAAACAATGCTAATCACATCCGGTGTCTTCTTAAAGATAACGAACAAAACATCTGGCTTGGAACACATAGCGGCATTTATAAATACCGGGATAACGCTTTCTCAAGTTTCGACAAAAGTACCGGAATAGGAAACGCTTTTGCCTATAAAATATTAAAAGATAATACCGGGAATCTATGGTTCTGTACAGATGGAAATGGTGTATACAAATATTCGAATGGTTTCTTTAAAAACTATACTACTAAAGATGGGCTATTAAATAATTCCAGTACTTCAGCCACTTTAATGAATGATGGTTCGATTTGGTTTGGAACACAGAACGGCGTTTCGATTTTCAGGAATAACCGTTTTGAAAATTTTTCCGGAAATGCCGGCATGAAAGTGAAAGGACCGATATCAGTACAATATGTTGATAGCAAGAATACTTTATGGATTGGCGGACAAAACGGCGTCGAATCAATTGCCCTAACAAACAACAATTACAAAACCAACTTTTACCAAATTCCCGAACTTTTAAAAGAATCAGGGGTTCAGTCGTTGGTTGAAGATAAGGATGGCGGTTTGTGGTTAGGCACATTTTTAGGAGGTATTTTTAAATTAGAGAACAATGAATTTATCTATCAGAATAAAAAGAAAAACATCAAAGCAGAATCGTTTTTTACATTACTCATAGATAAAAACAATGTTATGTATGGTGCCACTTTAAACGGATTGTGGATTTATGATTTAAATAGCGGCACACAGCAATACATAACTGATAAAGATGGACTTAACTCTGAATTAGTTTACTTATTGCATTTTAGTGATAACGAAAATACTTTGTGGGTAGGAACCAATCAGGGTATTAACAAATTTAATTTGAAGAAATTCCGTGAAAACAAAATTATTGATATTCAATCTTACGGTAAAACTGAAGGATTTACAGGAGTTGAATGTAATAACTATGGATTTTTTGAAGAAGATGATGGCACTATTTGGTTTGGAACGGTGAGCGGAGTTGTAAAACATCAACCACAATCTATAAAAATAAATTATAAAACAACCTCTACATATATTCAATCTATTAAACTAATGAACGAAGATACCGTACTAAGAAACGGTACAATTCTACCTCATAACTTCAATAGCCTTACATTTTATTATCGTGGTATTTGTTTCACTAATCCCGACAAAGTTTTATACGTGAAAAAACTGGAAGGATATGAAAATAATTGGTCGGAGCCAAGCAAAGAGGACTATAGTAAATATGCGAACTTGCCCGCCGGCAAATATACTTT
>Ga0154020_10000418_pt1 | contig 51031 bp, 42 predicted proteins | sample Klosneuvirus_201_FD_109709 | JGI IMG/M metagenome (GOLD analysis project Ga0154020, IMG submission 109709) | Active sludge microbial communities from wastewater, Klosterneuburg, Austria - Klosneuvirus_20160825_MG | ecosystem: Engineered > WWTP > Aerobic digester > Activated sludge | place... | reverse complement strand
GCACCGGAATGAACTGGATGCGCAGCGGATCGGTGTACGGATTCTGCCAGTCGATGAGGCTGAGCAGGTACGGCGAGACGCGAATGCTCATCGGCGCCTCGGCAAAGCCCTCCGCCACGTCCTTGTAAAACTCGGCGGAGACCAGGCTCTGCACCGTCGCGAGCAGCTTGTCCGGGTTGGTGATGGTGTGCTTGGCCTGCCACTTGTGATCGGCGAAGGTCGTCTCGTCGACGTGGGCATAGGCCGGGATGTGCGACCAGAAGCGGTCCCGGCGCAGCTGGCGATGAATCAGCGTGGCGGGGTCGACCGGCGGTTTGAGGGCGTGGGGCGGCTCCCCCTGGGAAGCCAGCGGCAGCTTGTGCGGAACCTGATCGTCGTTGTTCATGGACCTACCGTTTCGGCCTTGCTGCGCCCGGTGAGGCGCACGCGAGTCACGGGTCAAGCAGGCTTGCACCAAGGAGATCGCTCTCCACGGCACCCACCTGCCAAATCGGACAGCTTGCGGAAGCTATACGTCAGGCTCGTGACGGATATTGGTAAGAAACCACACAGTCACCCCAGCTTAGAGATCCCAAATGCCCACTGTCAACGCGCCCGCGCGCTGATCCTTGGGATGTTGCGATGGGAAAACCGTGACCGGGCTAGACAGAAAGCAATGTTGCGGTGGGAAAACTGCGAGAGGGCCGGGCGGAGCGCGATGTTGCGGTGGGAAAACCGCGAGCGGGCTGGCCGGAGCGCGATGTTGCGATGGGAAAACCGCGAGCGGGCTGGCCGGAGCGCGATGTTGCGATGGGAAAACCGCGCGCGGGCTGGCCGGAGCGCGATGTTGCGGTGGGAAAACCGCGATTGGGGCAGCCAGAGCGCAATTTTCCGCAGGAAGAAACGGTCGGGCGCGGGCGCTTAGCGTTCCCAGCGTTTTAGTTCTTGGTCAGCGAAGCGGCGGAAGTCACCGCTGAGGATGGCGACACGGGCGCGGCGGGTCAGGTCGAGGTAGTAGTGCAGGTTGTGCAGCGTCGCCAGCCGGCAGTACAGGATCTCTTTGGCAATGAGCAGGTGGCGCAGGTAGGAGCGGCTGTAGCGGCGGCAGGTCTCGCAGGTACACTCGGGGTCGAGCGGCGAGAGGTCGCTTGTGTACTTGGTGTTGCGGATGTTGAGCTTGCCGAGCGAGGTAAAGAGCTGGCCGTTGCGGGCGTTGCGGGTCGGCATCACGCAGTCGAACATGTCGATGCCGGCGGCGATGGCGTGGACGAGGTCGCGGGGCGTGCCGACGCCCATCAGGTAGCGGGGGCGGTCGCTCGGTAGCTCACAGGCGACGACATCGAGCAGCTCGTACATGGTCTGGATGGGCTCGCCGACCGCAAAACCGCCGAGCGCAAAGCCGTCAAAGGGCAGGGCGCAGATCTCGGCCATGTGCTGACGGCGTAGCTCCAGGTGGATGCCGCCTTGGACGATGCCGAAGCGCTTCTGATGACCGAGCGGGCGGACGCCATCGCTCAGCATTGGGGCGGGGACCGTGAGGCAGCGGGCGGCCCAGGCGGTGGTGCGACGCATGGCGGCTTGGGCTTCGGCGGGGGATGACAGACCGGGCGGACAGTGGTCAAAGGCCATCGCGATGTCGGAGCCGAGGACGGCCTGGATGCGCAGCGACTCCTCGGGGGTAAGCATGCGCAGCGAGCCGTCGAGATGGGAGCGGAAGCGGACCCCTTCGTCGGTGATCTTGACCAGGCCGCCTTGCGTGACGCTGGGCCGCTTGCCTGGTTCGTCGCTGCTGGCGGTCGCTTGGGCCAGGGCGACTCCAAGGCTAAAGACCTGAAAGCCGCCGGAGTCGGTGAGGATGGGGCGGTTCCAGGTGGTGAAGCGGTGGAGGTCGCCGTGGGTGGCGATGACGTCGGTGCCGGGGCGCAGCCACAGGTGATAGGTGTTGCCTAAGATGATCTGGGCGCCGACCTGCTCTAGCTCGGGGGCGGTCATGGCTTTGACGCTGCCGACCGTACCGACGGGCATAAAGATCGGGGTCTCGACCACGCCATGCGGCAGCTGCACTCGCCCAGCGCGAGCCTTGCCATCCTGCCCATCGAGCCGATACAGCGGTCCCTCGGGAGGGTGATGGTCGGCGGACTCGGCGGTTGCCAGGGTTGACTGGCGCTGTGATTCGGTCGTCATCGGCGCGGGGCCCCCCTTCCCTGCGAGACTTTTTCCGTCCCGCGGGCGGTACGAAAAAAGCTCTTCGGTCGGCCCCACGCCTGGGGGCTCTTGAGTTCGGTTGTCATTGGTGCGTTCATGGCGGGCGCAGTTTACATGGGGCGGGGGAGGAGCATGGCGTCGCCGTAGCTGTAGAAGCGATAGCCGGCGGTGATGGCGTGGCGGTAGGCGGACAGGATGCGGTCTTGGCCAGCGAAGGCGGCGACCAGCAGAAGGAGCGTTGAGCGGGGGAGGTGGAAGTTGGTCAGCAGGGCATCGACGACGCGGAAGGGATAGCGGCCGGTCGGGGGCTGCGGGTAGATGAACAGGCGGCTCTCGCCGGGGCCGGGGAGCGGCACGTCTTGACCCATGGGGGTGGCGGACTCGAGGGTGCGGACCACGGTGGTGCCGACGGCCAGCACCTTGCGACCTTCGCGGCGGGCGCGGGCAATGGCCCAGCTGGTCTCGGGCGGGATGTGGTAGCGCTCGGCGTGCATGACGTGCTTTTCGGGATCGTCGTCGCGCATCGGCAGAAACGTGCCTGGCCCGACGTGCAGGGTGACGCTGGCACGCTCGATGCCTCGCTCGGCGAGCTGTTGAAGCAGCTCTTCAGTAAAGTGCAGTCCGGCGGTGGGCGCGGCGACCGAGCCGAGGATCTTGGCGTAGACGGTCTGGTAGCGCTGCTCGTCGTCGGGCTGGGTGGGCTCGCCGCTTAGCTGGCGCTGCTTGACGATGTAGGGCGGCAGGGGCAGCTCACCGGCCTTGGCGAGCAGCTCATCAAGCGAGAGGTCCGTCGGCAGCCCCAAGATCGCGCGGCCTTCGCCTTCGACCTGGACGACTTGAAGCGTATGAACCGGCAGCGGCGCGCCGTGGCGGTCGAGGAGCTGGAGGCGGGTGCCCTCGCGGAGCGGCTTGCTGGTGCGATACATGACCCGCCAGCAGACCTCGCCCGGCGCGCTGGAGGGCAGCGGCTCAAGCAGCAGCAGCTCGACGCGACCGGCCAGCTCACCATCGGGACCTAGCTTGCGGGTGAGCAGTCGCGCGGCCAGCACCTTGCTGTCGTTTAGGACCAGCAGGGGACGCGGTCCGACGTGGTGCAGGAGGAGGTCGGGCAGCTGGGCAAAGCTGTGGTCGGCCACGGAGTCCTGTTCAACGAGCAAGAGCCGCGACCGATCGCGCTCGGGCGCCGGCCTTGTGGCAATCAGCTCGTCGGGGAGTTCGTAGTCGAAGTCGGCAGCGGAGAGGGCGGTCATCGCAGAAGCAGGGGAAGCAGCGGTCAGGCCGGAGACTTGCCGAGGATCGAGTGGTGGCGACCGTAGCTCAGATAAATCACCAGGCCAATCGCCAGCCAGACGAAGAAGTTGATCCAGGTCGCGCTGTCAAGACCGGCCATCATGCCGAGGCAGGTCAGCATGCCGAGCACCGGTACCACCGGCACCAGCGGCGCGCGGAAGGGCCTCGGACGGTCGGGATCGCTCTTGCGCAGCACCAGCACGCCGAGGCAGACCAGCACAAACGCAAACAGCGTCCCCATCGAGGTCAGGTTGCCGGCCACTTCGGTCGACATCGTCGAGGAGCAGACCGCGACCACCACGCCGGTCAGGAGCGTCGAGCGCGCCGGCGTCTGGTACTTGGGATGAACATGGCTGATTCCCGCCGGCAGCAGGCCGTCGCGGCTCATCGCAAAGAACACGCGCGGCTGACCCATCATCATGACCATCACGACGCTGCCGAGGCCGGCCAGCGCGCCAATCGAGACCAGCATCACGCCCCACGAGACGCCCGCCCGCGACAGAGCCAGCGTCACCGGCGCCGGGTCCTTCAGCTCCAGGTACGGCACCATGCCGGTCAGCACGCCCGCCACCGCGATGTAGAGCACGGTGCAGACGATCAGCGAGGCGATGATGCCAATCGGCAGGTCGCGCTGGGCGTTCTTGGCTTCCTCCGACATGGTGGTGACGGCGTCGAAGCCGATGTACGCAAAGAAGATGGTGCCGGCGCCCTGGACGATGCCCCACGGACCGAACGGCACAAACGGCGACCAGTTGGCGGTGTTAAGGTGCATCGAGCCAATGCCGATGAACAGCAGCACGGCGGCAATCTTGATAAAGACAATCACCGAGGTGGCGCGGGCGCTCTCTTTGACGCCGACGATCAAGAGCACCGTGATGGCGCAGACGAGGAGCACCGCCGGGACGTTGAACAGCCCGTGATGGACGATCCCCGCGGCGTCGGTCTGCGTCACCATGTAGCCGTTGACCCACTCGAACGGCAGGTGCATCCCGAAGCCCTTTTCGAGGAAGCGCACCAGATAGCCGGACCACGAGATGGCGACTGTGATGGCTCCGACGGCGTACTCGAGCACCAGCGCCCAGCCGATGATCCATGCGAACAGCTCACCGAGCGTCGCGTAGGCATAGGTATAAGCGCTGCCAGCGACCGGGATCATCGCGGCCATCTCGGCGTAGCACAGGCCGGCGAAGGCACAGCCCATGCCCGACAGCACAAACGACAGCACGACGGCCGGTCCTGCCTTGGTGGCCGCCGCGTTGCCGGTCAGCGCGAAGATACCGGCGCCGATGATGGCTCCGATTCCGATCATGGTCAGGTCGAAGGCCGAAAGGGAGCGCTGGAGACGATGGCCGCCAGTCTCAGCCTCTGCCATGACTTTGCTTATCGACTTGGTGCGAAAGAGCGGGGTCGCCACAGGTCCTCCTCTTGCCGCTTGGGCGTGGTCAGCGTCGAGATTTCGAGAAGATAGGACACCTTACATCACGGCCATGATGACCGGCAGAAAAACAGCGTCTGAGCGCAGAGAGTTCTGCTGGCGGGGGAAGGGCGCGTTACGAGCCGGCGGGATCTTCGCCGGGACTTTGGGGCGGATGTGGGGCGGGATGGCGGTACAGCACGAAGGTGAAGGTGCCGGCCAGCCAGGCCTCGCCGCGCTCGTAGCTGACCTTGGGCTCGATGTGTTCATCGACGACGTGGGCGCAGCTCCCGTGGAGGCGGGTGACCTCTTGGCCGATGCGCTCGGCGGCGGCGGCCATCAGATCGTCGTAACAGTGTACCCACAGCTCGTCACGACCGAGGCTGGTGTTCGGAACCGGCGGGCTTTCTGCATCGACCATACACTCACCCGCCGAGTCTTCGCTAAGAGGCGGCAGGTCAGGCCGAAAATAGACGAGCTTGGGTGAGGTGTGGGCGCTCATGGCGGAGTCGCTGCGGGCTAGAAGTCGTCGTCGTCGTCCTTGCCGCCCTTGATCGACTGGAGCAGCGTATACGCCGCCTTGACCTTCGGGTGGCTCGGGTTGTTGCCGAACATCTGCATGACCTTGCGGCAGTTGTTGCGCGCCTGGGCTGGGTTCTTGGCGACCATGCCCTTGGCCTGCAGAAGCAGTGCATCGGCCTGGGCATCCTTGGCGGGATCGCCGCCAGCCGCGGGAGGCTTGGCCCCGGTGCCCGCCCCAGCCACAGGAGGCTTGGCAGCCGTACCAGCCGCGGGAGGCTTGGCCCCGGTCCCACCACCGGCCTTGGCCTGGAGCCCCGAGATCTTGCCGCTCAAAAAGCCTGACAGTCCCCCACCGAGGCGCTTGTCGGCGGTCGCTGCGGCTTGATAGGCGGCGAGGGCGTCCTTCGGGCTTGCACCTTCCGCTTTGGCGGCTTTTTCCGTCTGGGCTTTGACCTCTTGGATGTCCTTGATGGTGGCGGGTGCTTTGCCATTCTTGCTGGCCTGTAGCGCCGAGATCGCGCCGGCAAAGTCGCGACCCCGATAGGCCGAAGCGGCTTGCTTGTTGCTGTCGAGATCGCCGCCGGCTGCTGGGGCTTCCGTCCTCTTGGGCTCGGCCTTGGCCACGGGTCTTTCGACCTTCTCGGGCTTCTCAACCTTCTCGGGCTTTTCCGGCTCGGTGGCGGCGACCTGGGTCGTCTCCTCGGGCTTGGCTCCGCTCAGGCGGCCCTTTAGCTCGAGCAGCTCGTTGCTCTCTGGATCGATCTCCAGACCCTGGCGGACGCGCTCCATGGCTCCCGTCGAGTCGCTCTTGGCCATCGAGTTGGCTTCCGAGACCAGCGCCTTGATCGCTTCGCGACGGGCCAATCGGGCCTGCTGCTGCGCTTCCTCGTACAACGTCGAGTCCTTGGGAACCTTCTCGAACTCCTTGAGTGCGTCGGCGTAGCTCCGCTTGTCGAGCGCTCGCTTGGCCGCATCGAGGGCCGCTGCCATCTTGGCCTCCTCGTCGCACAGCTCGATATAGCGCTTGAGTACCGCCGAGTCTGGAGCGCGCTCTGCCGCCTGCTGGAACGCCTTCTTGGCGTCGTCATAGTGACCCGCGGTGAAGTTCTTGGTGCCGTTGACGTACAGCTCGAGCACTTGGTCGAGCGCCTTGGTGCCTCCCGACGAACGCAGCACCGAGGTCAGCCCCAGGCCAATGCCACCAATCAGCAGCATGCCGGCCAGCGCCGCGAGATAGACGCCGCGCTTGCGGTTGTCCCCGAGAAACGCGAGCGGCCCACCGACCCCTTCACCACCCATCGACATCGAGTTCGACTGCATCGCCGCCGGAGTGCCCGTCATCATCGGCGCTGCCGAGACCGCCGAGGTGGGCGGCGAGATTTGGGGCGGCATCTGCTGCGACATGGGCTGCTGCATCGGCTGCTGCATATAGCCCTGTTGCGGATAGCCCGACTGCGGCGGATAGCCCATCTGCGGCTGGCCAGCGTAGGAGCCCATCGGCGACGGCATCATGGGCTGCTGCATCATGGGCTGCTGCATCATGGGCTGCTGCATCATGGGCTGCTGCATCATGGGCTGCTGCTGCATCATGGGCTGCGGCGGCGGGGCCTCCTGCTGCGCGCGCGACGGCGAGTGCTCAAAGCGCATCGTCGTGTTGCCGATCTCGATCTGGTCATTGTCGAACAGCTGACCTTCGGGCTGGCGCTTGCCGTTGACCATGGTCCCGTTGGGCGAGCCCATGTCCTGCATGCGATAGCCGTTGCCGGACATATGAACTTGCAGGTGCTTTCGCGAGACTGCGATGTCGGCGACGATGATCATCTGGTCCGCACCACGGCCAATCGTCGTCGAGGTGTGCTTCAGCTCGAACGTCTTGCCCTGGTCATTGCCACTTACGACCCGCAAGAGGCCGTACTTGCCACCGGGAGGCGCACCGACGGCACCTCCCGCGCCCCCAGCCGCGCTGCCGCCCCCCATTCCCGCCGAACCGGCTGGCCCTGGCGGTGCCATGGAGTACATGTTGACGCTGGGCCGGTCGTGAACCGCGCCAGGGCGGCCCGTCGGAGCAGCCTCTGGGGGATAAACAGGGGCAGACTTGGGTTGTGGGTTGGCCGACATCATGCGCAGTGTATCAACTCGACCATCGGCGTTCTAGCGCCGTGATGGAACAAGTGCGGGATTGCGGCCCGCGCGGGCGGACTGTCGGGGACTTACGGAGAATCGGCGGGACTGGCTTGCGGGCTGCCGGGCGGCGCTTTGAGCGGCTTGCGCTCGTCGTTGCCATCCTCGCCGCGGACCAGTAGCTCGATGCGCTGCTCGGTGGCATCGAGAATCGAGCTGCCACGTCGCGACAGCCGCACGCCATCCTCGAACAGCTGGAGCGCTTGCTCTAGCGGCAGGCTGCCTTGCTCGATGCGAGTGACAATCTTGTGGAGCCGCTCGAGCACCTGATCAAAGCCCAGCTCGCGCTCGTCGAGCGGAGGTTGCTGCGGTGGGGACGAGATGGTCTGTTCCTCGGGCATTGCGAAGCTATCCCACTTCTCCCCCCGGAGTCGCAGAAAACGGCTAGTTGCTAAAGCTGTACGTGAACTTTTCCATCTTGCCGCTCGGCGGGGGCGGGAAGGTCCAGGCGATCGACTTGGCCTTGACGCAGTCGGCCAGCATCGGGTCCTTGTACTCGTCCTTGACGAAGCCAAAGCGGTTGACCTTGCCGGCGGGGTCGATCTCAAAGGCCAGCTCCATCTTGCCCTTGAGGTTCGGATTGCGCGCTGAGGCTTCCTGAAGACAGGCCCGCAGATCGGCGTTGTTCTGACGGATGGTGGCAATGCCGGTGTCCTTGTAGCCGTGGCAGGCGGCCAGGGCGAGGACGGGCAGAGCGAGACAGAGCGGGAAACGGATTTTCATCATAAACACCGACTTTGCCGAAAGGTACGGCGCTCCGTCAAGCTGTCGCGCGGTTGCGGCGGGAAGCGGGTCCAGGCGCGGCCAGACTTTAGCGGGCCGCAGACGCGGTCACTTGCTGGTAGAAGGCGCGCAGGCGGGCTTCGAGGACGGGCCAGGTGTAGTGCTCTGCGACGAACCGTTGACACCGAGCCTGCTGGGCTTCTCTCTCGGCAAGCGGCAGGGACAGGAGTCGCTCGGTTGCCGCGGCCACGGCGCCGGGCTGTGGTGAGACCAGATCCCCAACGGCAGCGCGCGGCAGGACCTGCCACGGCGTGCCCTCGACTGCGATCACGGGCGTTCCTGCGGCGAGTGCTTCCAGCACCACGAGACCAAAGCTCTCCATGTGCGAACAGAGCCATAGCACCGAGGATTCGCCGAGCAGCTGGGTCTTTTCCGTCGGACCGAGGAGTCCCGGCCACTGCACCGAGTCAGCGCCGCCCAGCGAGTCGGCCAGCGCCTTGAGCTGCGTAAGATAGTGGGCATCGGGCGTCGGCCCAGCGAGGATCAGACGGGCCTGTGGCCTCGTCGCGCGCAGCAACGCAAACGACTGCAGGGCCAGCTCCAGGTTCTTCACTGGATGCACCCGACCCAGCACGACGATCTGCGCGACTCGAGGCTGCGGTGGAGTTGCTGGGGGGCTGTGCGGGACGATCTGCTCGGGTCGCACGCCATGCTCGATCAGCCCGATCGGAATCCCGCTCGGCAGGTGTCCAAGCTGGGTCAGCTCGCGCAGCCCCGCCGCCTCCGCATCCGACGAGACATGCCAGCCCGCCAGTCGATCGAGCAGGGGCCGCAGCAAGCGCAGGACCTGGAGCTTGCGCTGCCGACCGCGACCACCATCGAGGGCCCATGGCATCAGCGCGCCATGTGGCGACAGCACCGTCGGCTTGGACCACAGCCGCGCCTCGCCGAGCGCAAGTAGGCTGGTCAGACTCCACAGCCCCGAGATGTGAACCAGATCGGCCCAGCGCAGCTCCCTCGCGATGCGCCACAGCAGGCTCGGGGCCAGGTCTTCTCCGATTCGCACGGGGGCATAAAACGTCGGCACCCCCAGCTCGGTCACCCAGCATCCCGAGAACGCCGCCAGTCGACTCGGACCACTGGCATCGCTGGTCAGCACTTTGACCTCGAGTCCAGCGGCCCGCTGCGCTCGGCACAGCTCATAGAGCGCAGTCACCGGACCCCCATACCCGTGGGCTGGATAGAACGACGGCACGACGTGGAGCACGCGCCGCAGCTCGCGGGTGCTCGCACTGGGCGCACTTGGCTGACGAGACATTGCCGCCGCTTACCTCAGGAACGGGCCGAGGGCAAAATTTTGCGCCACCGAAGCTGTGTACTCGTCGAAAACTGGCCAAGCAGATGCCAAGAATGTGGAAGTCTAGCTCTCAAAATTTGGTTGTTTTTGTAAGTCAAATTTCTTTAAACTGACCGGGTCAAATCGCGAAGGAGCAAGTTTGGCATGCCCTGTCTGCCCGGTAGCCTGAGCGTAGAGGACCTGATCGCCTTTGAGGTCGTTCCGAGCCTGCTTTCGGCGGCCCGGTCGTCTGGTCTTCGCGAGCTACTGCCTCTCCAGGAACAGGCGGTGCGGGCGGGCTTGTTCTCGACTGGCACGGCGCAGGATCTGCTGCTCATCGGCGGTGCGGGCGCGGGCCAGCGCAGCATCTGTGAGCTGGCGGCGGCACACCATGCGCACTCGGGGCTGCGGGTCCTCATCGTCACCCATGATCGCGAGTCGGCTGAGCGCTGCGTCGAGCGGCTGGCTCTGTATCGGCAGCTGGGGCTGCGCTGTGGCGTGCTTGAGCAGCCGTCCGAGCTGGCGAAGCTGGATCTGGCGGTGGCACCGCTTGCGTCCGCAGCGATTTTGCTGGCAAGTGACGAGCCGGTCCGCTGCGGCCTTGGCCTGGTAATCATCGAGGAGCTGGAGGTCGTGGCAGACGCGGGCGATAGTGAGCTGTGGCCGCTTCTGCTGCTGCGTTGTCAGGTGCTCAAGGAGCAAGACCTGCCGCTGCGGCTGATGGCGATCTGTGGCGACGTGCTGCTCGGCGAACGACTGGCGAAAGTGCTACACGCCGAGGTGGTGCGGGCGTTCCGGGGTGCGACAGTCGAGCCCGCCCATCCGTCTCTCCAGAGGGCACGAGCGCTGCTTCAGCTGCGGAGCGGTCTTCTGTCCCGGCGCGCGACTCCGACCCAAGGTCTCGTGGACCCACCAGCCGCCGTACATGCCGTTCGACCGCGCTAGCTCGCATCGTCTGTTTGCAGCTATCGACAGTTTCCGGTCGTTGACCTGGGGCAGGGGCGTCTCTAAGCTGGACGTACTTTGCGCCAGGATGCCGCTACGAATCCATCCACCCCGGTTGCTTCGTCGAGCCACGAGTCGCTCCCGACTACCCGAGTGACGCACCTCGACCAGCTCATCGCCCACTTTCATCGCGGCAGCAAGACTGGACCCCTGCGGATCGGTCTTGAGCACGAAAAGATCGGCTTCGCGCTCGATGAAGATGGCGGTGTGCGGCCCATTCCCTATGCCGATAAGCCTGGGCGCCCGCAGATCCGAGCCTTGTTTGCCGGCCTGTGCGAGAGCTGTGGCTGCGAGGCCGTCCTCGAGGGTGGCAATACGATCGCGCTCAAGCGCAACGATGGCGCCATCACCCTGGAGCCGGGCGGTCAATTCGAGCTGTCGGCGCGCGCCTTCGTCGAGGATACCGAGTGCGCGAGCGATCTCGATGAGCACCTGCGGGAGCTGTTGCCGCTGGCCGAGCAGCTACAAATCGCGTTTGTCGGCGTAGGCTTTCGACCTCTCGGGACCTGGGACGATGTGCCGTGGATGCCCAAGGGCCGCTACAAAGTGATGCGCGAGTACCTGCCGACGCGCGGCAAGCTCGGCGTCGAGATGATGAAGCGCACCGCCACCGTTCAGGCCAACCTCGACTACGTCAGCGAGGCCGATGGCATTGCCAAGATGCGAGTGGGCGTTGGACTGGGGCCGCTCGTGACGGCACTCTATGCTGCGTCGCCGCTCGTCGATGGCAAGCCGACCGACTACAAGAGCTACCGCGCCCACTGCTGGCTCGATACCGACAACGATCGCTGCGGCGTGCTGCCGTTCCTGTTTCGCGACGGGGCTTCTTTTCGTGACTATGCCGAGTGGGCGCTTGATGTGCCGCTGTTCTTCGTCTATCGCCACGGCCACTACACGCCGGCGGGCGGCATGACGTTTCGGCGCTTCATGGCCGAGGGTTTCCAAGGCCAGCATGCGACGCTGGCCGACTGGGAGACTCACCTGTCGACGCTGTTTCCCGATGCGCGGCTCAAGCAGTATGTCGAGCTGCGCACTGCCGATGCCGGGCCGCTCGAGATGATCCGTGCGCTGCCATCGCTGTGGCGGGGCCTGTTCTACAGCCAGGCGTCGCTCGAGGCGGCATGGAAGCTGGTGGCCGATCTGACGACGGAGGAACGGATTCAGCTACGCGCCGAGGTGCCGCGGCAGGGTTTTGCGACCCAGTTGCGCGGTCAGCCGATCGCTCCGCTCGTCGAGGAAATGGTGCGGATCGCGATGGCAGGTCTGCGCGAGCTGGGCAGTAGCGGTGGGGTGACTCTGCTCGAGCCGCTCCTTGAGCGGGCCCAGCAGCGGCGCTGTCCTGCCGACGACATCCTGGCGATTTGGCACGAAGTGGGCGGCAATCCGCGGGCTTTTGTCGAAAAGACCCGCCTGCGAATCGACTAATGGCTACCAGCGACACCGAGCGCTTGGTCGCGCTGTCCGACTGGAAGCAGCACGCGCGGCGCACCGAGCTGGGCTACTACGAGCTTTCGACCGACGACATCTGGGGCGTGCCGGTGCGGCTGTTTTTGACGCCGAAGCTGCTCCGTGAGGCGGAAGACAACCTCTATCGGCAGATTGTCAACGCGACGCGCTTTCCGGGCGTCAAGATGGTGGCGATTACGCCGGACTCGCACTACGGCTACGGCGTGCCGGTCGGCTGCGTGATCCTCACCGACGCCAGCTATGGGGCGGTGGCGATGGGGCCGGTCGGGTTTGACATCGGCTGCGGCATGATGAGTGCTCGCTCCGACGTCGAGGCCGAAGCCGCCACCCCCGACAAGCGCCGCGAGTTCAACCGCGCCGTAATGGAGCGCGTCGAGATGGGGCAGGGCGGTCGCAGCACCCGACTGCGCAACCTCGACCGCAGCGAGTTCGACGACCTGATCCGCGGCGGCGCCGAGTATTACGTCGACAAGTACGGCGCCAGCTTCGATCGCAGCCGCGCCGAACGACACCGCATTCCCGTCGAGGGTGAGTGGGATGTACCGTGGGGTCGGCAGGGTCGACCCGAGCGCGGCGTGATGCAGCTCGGTTCTCTCGGCGGTGGCAATCACTTCATCGAGCTTCAGCGCTCCGAGCAGACCGGGACGCTGTTCGTGCAGGTCCACACCGGCAGTCGCGGCTTCGGTCACGGCCTGGCGACCAACTACTTCGAGCTGGCGCGCGCCGAGAAGCCCGACAAGATCCGCGACATCGACCTTGGCTACTTCACGCCCGACTCGAAGCACTATCGCGGCTATCTCAACGCGGTCGCCGTTGGTGGCAATTTCGCGATTCTCAATCGGCTGATCATCTTCGAGGAAATTGCCGCCGCGTTTCGCCAGGTCTTCCGTCGCGACCTCGAGCTGGTCTACGAGATCAGCCACAACCTGGTGCAAAAAGAGTGGCATCCCGAGTTTGGCGACGTGCTTGTCCACCGCAAAGGGGCGACGCGAGCATTTCCGGCGGGACATCCGGCGCTGGCCGGCACGCTGTGGGAAAAGACCGGTCACCCGGTGCTGATTCCCGGTAGCAACAAGGACTATTCGTTCATCCTGCGGCCCAAGGCGGCTGCGGCCAATTCGGGCTTTTCCGTCAATCACGGGGCCGGGCGGCAGATGTCGCGCAGTGAGGCGTTTCGTCGCTTGTCGCAGAAGTCCGTCGATGCCGAGTATCGGGAGGCGGGAATCCTGGTCAACCTCGACGGGCGAGTGCCTCTCGACGAAGCGGCGCCCTGTTACAAGTCGTCGCGCGAGGTGGTGCAGGCAGTGCTCGACGCGGGCCTGGCCGAGATCGAGCACGAGCTGTGGCCGCTGTCGTCGCTCAAGGGCACCGATGATCGAGCCGGTCGCAAGGCCCAAAAGAAGCAGGGTGAGAAGCGCGAGCGGCGTTCGCAGCGTCGCGAGGAGTCGGACTGGCAGCGCTTCCTGATTGATGCCCAGCCCGAGGACGCTGCCGATGGTTTCGACGGTGGGGAAGCGTCCGCGGCGGGTGGCGAAAAAGACCACGACTCGGGTGACGACTCGGGCTCTGGCAGCGACGGCGGCAGCGAACCCAGCTCGCATCACTACTAGGTGCGATCTGCGCTGCCTTCCCGAGAAGACAGCGTGATAAAATGGCCGAACGCGCATCATGTCTACCGCCTACCATCGTCTGCTAGCCCTGGGTCTTTCTGCCTCCGTCCTGCTTGCTGCGGCCACGCCGGCTACCGCTCGCAAACCCACCAAAAAGCCAGCGGAAGCTGCGGAAGCAGCCAAGCCCGACAGTGGCCCTGCCGCGACCACTCCGGCGGCAGCAGCCCCGGTGCCCGCTGCGACTGGAAGCCCAGCTGTAGCGAGTCCTCCGGCGACGGTCAAGGGGCCCGCTGAGACGCCCACTGTAGCTCCAGCGGCAGCCCCTGCGCCTGCCCCGGCGGAGTCAACCGTCAGCTCGGCGAAGGAACAGGCGGCTCGCGAGCACTTCATGCGTGGCGTCGACCTGTACACCCAGGGCAGCTACGCCAACGCTTGGCTCGAGTTCACGTCGGCGTATCAGCTTGTCCCAAAGACTGCGCTGCTCAACAACATGGCCCGCTGCGAGGTTCGCATCGGTCGCCCCGTCGAGGCACTGCAACACTTCAAGCGCTACATCGCGGTCAATCCCGACGATCCGGATGGCGTCTATATCCGCCAAGAGATCGCGCGGCTCGAGGGAGAAGTCGGGCGTCGTAGCGGTCCGAGTGAAGCAGAGCGACAGACCACTACCGAAGCTCCCGTCGTCGTTGAGCGTCGAGTCCCCACCGCGAGCTTGGTGGTGGGTGGTTTTTCGGTTGGGCTGCTGGCCGCAGGCGCGATCACGCTCGGTCTGGTTTCTAGCCGCGTCTCGACGCTCCAGACCCAGTGTGCGCCGGTCTGTCCCGGGGCGGACGTCTCGGTGATACAGCAGCAGTCTTATGCCGGCTACGGCCTGCTTGGAGCCGCTGGGGCCGGCGTGGCGCTCACCGGCCTCCTGCTGTTTGTCGAGCTTGGCAAAAAGAGCGAGAGCAGCTTCCGGCCCATCGCTGGCCTGCGCACGCTGTCGCCGCTGTTTGTATCGAGGAGTTACGAATGAAAAAATTTACGCTTATTTCGCTTCTGCTGGTCGTGGGGTGCTGGGACTTTGAGGGCCTCAGCAATGGTCAGATTGTGAATGACGCTGGGCAGCCCGTCGACCTGACGATGTGTCCCAAGACGCCCAACTCGCTGCAAGAGGACTGCACCAATCCCGACGCAGATGTGAACAACAACTGCTTGCCGGGCTGCCTTGACCCCACCTGCGCGACGCACAGCAACTGCTTGGTCTCGAAGGCCAACTACCGCGGCACCGGCACCGCTCGCGCCACGTCGTCTGCCTGCCCCGGCGAGACGGTCATTCACCAAAACCTGGCGACCCAGAGCTGCGCGACGGCCTGTAGCTGCACCAGCCCCACCGGGACCTGCTCGGGCGCCATCAACGTCTTCGAGCAAGCCAACTGTACGGGCGCCGCCACCAAGGTGACCCTGCCACCGGCGCTGGTCTGTAGCGCGGCGGTCCCGGCAGCGCCCAACATGCCGTCGGTGAAGCTCGATAAGCTGACCCCCGGAGGCTGCACCCCGAAGGCCGCGACGGTGGACATTCCGCCGGTGTGGTCAGGCAATAGCTACCTGTGCGAGAACAAGGGCCAGAGCGGCCTCTTCGGCGATCTGCTCAAGAGCGGCGACTGTCTGGTGTTCGACGGTGACGCCGAGTGCCCGACCACCACCTTCGTCAACAAGCAGAGCTATTTCTCGACAGCCTCGGGCATGGTGACCTGCACTTGTTCGTGTTCGCCCGCGGCTGGCTCGTGCGCGATCAGTGGCGGTCAGGTCCGCGTCTCTGATAGCGCCACTTGTCAGACCGGCGGCACCAACAAAAACATGAACGTGATGGTCGACTCGATGTGCTTTGCCATCCTCGATAGCGCGACGATGATGCCGTTCAACCCCAAGGCGGTGAACTTTGCCGCGACGGCCACCTGTCAGCCCGCGGGCACGATCGCCGCGACGCCCAGTCCCACTGGGCTGCTCACCCTCTGCTGCAAATAAACACCTAGCGAACGTCACGCTGGGCTTGCTCGGCGTGACCGTCTAGCTCGCGACACGCGACGATGGTTCGCGTGAACACCCGCGCCAGCTGGCCGGTTTTGGGCTTACCAACCTCCATCGCCTCGGCGAGCCGGGCGCGCACCGCCGGCGAGTCCTCGCGCACCCGCATCACCAGACCCGAGACCAGACCACGGGCCGGCAGCTTGCCGAGTGGCGGAAACTCGAGCTGCTCGACCGGCACACCCTTGGGACCGGGCGCCTGCTGGAGCGGCATCACCTCGCTCAGCGGATTGCCATCGCCATCGAGCAGCACCGCCAGCGAGACCAAGGCCCGACTGCGCGGCGACGAGTGATCGATGCGCAACAAGAGCGGCTTGTCGATGGGCACAATGCTCGGATTGGTCGATGGTGGCACCGCCGATAGCGACACCGCAAAGCGACGATGCTGAGAGCTACGCAGCCCCCAAATCGCGAATCCAGCGACGGTAAGAATCACCGCGAGCAGGATCACCATGAACCGCTTGCCGGCAATCGTGGGCACTGTCGAATCGGGAACATCCGCAGTAGGCGAGGACATTCGGATTCCTTACCACAAGCTGCCCGACGAAGGAAAATCGAGCCCGCCCGCCCCCGGGCTTACCGTTCGGCGGCCAGCGTTACGAAGTCCCGTCGCCAGTTCCTCAGCTCATTGAGCAGATAGCTGCGCTGCTTCTCGGTGAGCGTGCGGTCGACGCGCATCAGCAGCTGGCTGTAGGCGGTATCTTGGCGCTGCTCGGTCTGCTGATAGTCGGGCGACGGCGCGGTCTGACGGGTGGTCGCCCAGCGGTAGATCATCGCCGACAGCTCCGTCGTCGGGGCGTGACCTCGAATCGCCGACAGCAGGTGCGCGCGGTTGTTGCGGGTGGCCTCGCGACGGCGCAGCTCTTCGGGACGGTCTTGACGGTGAAACGCCGCGAAAATGGCCAGCTGCTCGTCGGTGTAGCTGCCCAGCCAGGTCTTGAGCGTCTTCTTGGTGTTCTCAATCCGGTAGGCGTAGTACTTCTCCTCGGACTGGTCGATCTTCTCGAAGCGCTCGCGCTCGCCCTGCTCCAGCTTCTTTTCGGCGTGGCTGAGCTGGTCTTGCCGCAGTCGCGACAGCAGCTCGGCGGCGGGTGGGGCAAAGCGGGTGGCAATCCGCGCGACCGCCTCGTCTCCCTGCTGCTGGAGCCAGTGGAGATCGTCCTCGCTCATGCCGTCGTGCAGCCGCTCGGTCAGCCCGTCAATGATCTGCACGTAGCGCGGCAGCTCCTCCTGACGGTGCCACTTGTGCAGCTCGCGAATCAATCGCTCGGACTGGGTCTTGTCTTGCCCCTCGAGCGCGAAGGTGTCGATCATTCGACTTGCGAGCACTCGCCCCGCCAAGCCGTAGCCGACTTTGCGCAGGCTGCATCCCGACGTGACCAGCATCGCCAGGAGCAGGCAAAGAAAAGCCATGGCGCGGTGTAGCAACATGATTTTCATCTTAACTGGCATCTTGGCTGGCGGGTGCGAGCCGAGCCGGGGCAAAAAAGTTTGCGGACGCTGTGGTGGTAAGTACCATGCGCCGCCATGGGAGCACTGTCGGGCGGGATTACGCTGCGTCGCTATCGAGTGCAAGGTAGCGCGCCGAAGGACTTGCAAGAGGTCTTCGAGAAGGGCGTTCGTGCACACGTTTTGGTGCCAATCAACGTCGAGAGCAACGAAGACAAGAGCCTCGGCTGGAGCAGCATCTTCGATGAAAACGACCTCGACTTGTCCTTCGACAAGTTCTTCTTCGAGGGTCACATCATGCTGGCGCTGCGGCAGGACACGCTCAAGCCGCCGGCGGCGATGGTCAAGCGACTGCTCAAGCAGAGGCAGCAGCTGATCGAGGCGGATCGTGGGCAGGTCCTGTCGGCGGCGGCGCTGCGCGATCTCAAAGCGATCCTGGTCGCGGAGCTGCGCAAGTCGACCCCACCCAAGGTGCGGACCGTCGACGTGGTGTGGAACCTGCAGGAGCAGCGGTTGGCGATCTACAGCCATGCCAAGTCGATGAACGAGGCGCTGCTGGCGCTGTTTTCGCAGACCTTTAACCTCGGGCTCGACCTCGAGGGGCCGGCGCTGTGGGCCAAAGAGCGAAGTCAGCACGATGGCAAGCTGGCGGAAAAGCTCAAGGCGGCGCGTCCGACGCTGGAGCTTCTGCATGGCTTTGTTGGCCTGCGTCCAGTGCCGCACGGTCATGACGAGGGCGCCCTGCTGGCCAGTGCGCTGCGCGGCGAGCTTCACCACGGAGCGTAAGGAGCGACCATGGCTGCCCCCAAAAAGAAACAGGGTGAACCGAGCCTCGCCGATCAGATCGCCGCCTCGGGTGAGACCGAAGTCAGCAAGACCGAGCTGTCGCTGCGCGATGACCTGGCCGATCAGCGTTTCCTCGGGCGCGAGTTTTTGACCTGGCTCCTCTATTTCTGCGACGAGGATACCGAAAGTGGCCAGTTTGCGGGAACCGACAGCGTGCAGCCGTTTCGGGTGCGGATTGGCGAGCGGGCGGTGCTGCGGGCCCTCGGCGATGCCACCGGAGAGATTGCGGCGCGCGGTCCAGCGACCGGACACAGCTCGGATGTGCGCTATGCGATGGCCGGCGGCCTGACGGTGCGGGAGCTGGATCTCATCTTCGAGCGCGACGAGCGGCTGTGGATGGCGACGGTGAGCGCCGAAAATTTCGATCTCAAGCGGGTCAAGCTGCCCGAGCTACTGAGCGAAGAAGACAGCGAGCGGGTGAGTGAGCGACTCCAGCTCATCGCCGACCTCGACGGGATGCTCAAGGCCGCCTATGCGGTGTTCCTGCACGACCGTCTGAGCAGCCGCTGGCAAAAGCAGACCATCCCCGCCCTCCGCGACTGGCTCAAGCGCTCCATCCTCGAAGAGAAGTACCAGAGCGCGTAGCTGCCGTGCTTGACAGGTCTACTTTTCGCAAACTACCGTCCCGGCATGCCTGACCGTTATATCGACCACGAAGAGACGCTCATCTACGGGCCTTATGCCGCACGGAAGATCAAAGCTGTCGCGATGGGACTGCTCCCGGAGTTTGACGGGGCACTCGGCTATTTGGCAAAGGAGATCTCTGGCGCGACCGATGGGATGGAGCGCGCCCTGCAGAACACGCGGCGCACCGATTCGCTGCGCCGGATCGGGGTCAAGGACAAGGGCCCGGCGCTAGAGCAAGCGCTCGACGTGATCAAGCGCTTCAGTCGTCATCTTGGGGCCCACAAAGCCGGCGTGGTCGATAAGAAGCGCTTCTTTCCGTGGGGGACGGCGACAGAGATTGGGACAAGCTCGCCCCGGGTGCTGCTGGCGCTAAGCCACCTGGCTACCGAGCTGCTCGCCCGCGACAGTGGCGTCACCGATGCCAAGACCTGGCACAAAGAAATCGCCGAAGCCGCAGCCGAGTTGTCTCCGGTCATCGCCCATGCCGACAGCGCCCGCACCACGCGCCGCGGCCAGACCACCGAGCTAGAGCAAGCCCGCACCGCCTGGATGCAGATCTACCTCGCAGCCCGCTGTACGGTGGAAGCTGTACTCCGCCTGCGCGGCAAGCTCCACCTTCTGCCAACGATCTTTTACGATCTCACCGTCCCCGGCGACACCAAAGTCACCGCTCCTCCCCCCGAAGTCGCCCCCGCAAGTCCCGACGGTCCCCCCGCCGCCCCCGCCAAACCGACCCGCAAACGCCGCAAGTAAATGGGCAGATGGGGACGGCCCTTTTCCGGCAGAGTGCTCCTCGGTGCCTGATTCCCATCGCGTTCACTCTGTTCTCGCTGCTGTCATTTCCGCTCCTTGCGATCGCGCAGTCACCCCAGCTGCCGCAGCCCGCACTCCTTCCGCCGACTAGTCCGCTCTGTGACAGCAGTCTGGTTCCGTGTCTCTCCATTGATGACCTTGCGGCGCACGGGCAGGCGCAGCTTCTGATACTGCCCCGGACGGCTGAGCGCAGCACCGCCATCACGATTCCCTATGGCATCACGATGGGTCTGTTTGGACGAATTTCTGGTTCTGTCTCATCGAGTACGTCGTTCTGGTCGCAGTCCGATCAGCGCCTACAGAGCCAAGGACCACTACGCCTCAGTATGACGGCTCTCCTGTGGCCTCTGTTTCCACTGCGGACAGACCCGCAGACGTCTTCCTTTCGGTTGGGAATTGCCTACGACCATGAGCTGAGCATAGGTCCATTTTCCGGCGCGAACTCGTTAGGAATCGCAGGCGATCTGGGCGTAGTGCGCGTCATTTCACAGAAGTCGTTCGGACCTTTTGAGCTCATGCTGAGCCTCGGTGCGCTTGTTGATCCGGGGCGACGTTATGCCACGGGCGAAGCCGCTGCACAGGTCGGCTTCCATCTTCCGTTTCTGCCCTCCCTGAAACTGTTCGTTGAAGCACTCGGACGGGGGATTCCTGCCTATGTGAATCGCAAGCGGCAGCTGGGTCTTGGGGAAGATCTACTGCGTCTGCAAGGAGCGCTGGGAGTCGGACTGAGCTACGCGCCGCATGCGCGGGTTGACTTCGGAGTCTCTGTGCTGTGGGGAACGGGTGGTATTTCACCGTCCGTGGTGGTGTTTCGCTTTGCGGTGCTGAGCATCGGCAAGACCTACGCAGGACGCGCAGCGACTCCGCTCACCGAGCTGGGCGCAGACCTGGCTGCTGCAGGTGCCGAGAAGGTCAAGGAAGTGGTGGATGAGCTCCTCAAAGAGACGTACGAGGAGCGGATGAAGCAGCTTCCATCGAGCTTTGGATCAATCGGACTCTATGATCAGCTCGATGATGCGGGGGAGGTAACGACAGGAGCTGTGATCGACGGTGCCATTGGCTTGGGAATGGGAGCCACTGGAAAGGTAGTGGGAGAGCTGGCGGAAGGAGTGGAGGGGCTCCGGAAGGCCGGAAAGACGGCAAAGAGAGCGCGGCAGATCGAGAAAGCGGAAGAGGCGGCGAGAGCAAAGGGTGGTACGTACCTCCTAAAAGATCCGGAAACTGGACAAGTGATGCGAACTGGGCGGACCAATGATCATGAGAGAAGGCGATCTGAGCACAAGCGACATCCCGAGACCAAACCGCTCGATTATGAACCCGTTTATAAGTTGGACGACAAAAACACTCGTCGGGGTTTGGAACAGATACTCCATGATGAACATCAGCCGCCACTCGACAAAATCCGACCGATCAGCCCCGACAATCCCAACCGTGACAAGTATCTGAAGGCGGCGCGGTCCTACCTGAAGAACCAAGAAAAGGAGTAGAGGAAGATGGCCAGAAAGAAGTTTCCGTGGAAAGAGGGGGACTGGATCGCGATTCCGCTGGTCAGGAGAGGAGGATGGGGCGTGGGAATCATCGCGCGAATGAGAGCGCCCGCGATCGTTGGCTACTTCTTTGGACCGCGCCGGACGAAACCGCCGACGCTAGAGGAGCTGGTCGGACTGAGACCCGAAGAAGCAGTGTTGATTGGCAACACGGGTGACATGGGTCTGCGCGATCAGGAGTGGCTGGTGATCGGCAGCCAGCCTGGTTTTCAGCGCGTCGATTGGCCGATGCCGGTGTTTGGTCGCGATGACATGGCGGGGCACTACTTTGCCACGACCTACGATGAGGATCGGCCCGATCGATACCTAGCTGAAAAGAGGATCAGCGCCGAGGAATACGCGAAGCTGCCGCGCGATGTTGCGCACGGACATGTTGCGCTCAGCCTTACCTTGGACAAAGTGTTGGCCGAGCGGGAGGGGTTGGCGGCGGCGTAGGACGGCGGGCGTCCATGGGTGCCTGCACTGCGAACCGGGCTCGGAGGAAGTTGGGGGGCGCGTCTGCACTGCGAAACGCTCGGAGGAGCAGCTTGGGGGAGCGTTCTGCCTTGCGAAACGAGCCGGGAGGAAGTTGGGGGACCGTTCTGCACTGCGAAACGCTCGGAGGAGCAGCTCGGGGGAGCGTTCTGCTGTGCGAAACGGCTTGCCGAGCAACTTGGCAGCCACTTGGGTTCTGCGGGGACGTGATCGGAGCGCTTGGTGGGCGATTTGGCGCTGCGGGAGCTGCGCGGCTACGGCTCGCGGGACATGTCGGCGTTCATGTGGTGGAGCATGTTGTTCTTGGGGCTGTTGTGCTTGATGGTGCCGGTGTCCTCGGGGTCCTGGTAGCGAGCCAGCTCGGCGTTGACCTTCTTGAGGAGGTCGCTCTTTTCGCGGTGCGGCAAAAACGCGCTCTTGAAGCCAGCGACGATCACGTCCTTGATGTCCTCGAGCGTGAAGCCGTAGTGCTGGTTGCACAGCAGTAGCTCGCGGCTGACGGTGGTGTTGGTGACGAGCCGGTTGTCGGTGTTGATCGTGCAGCGCAGGCCGTAGGTGTAATAGAAGGGCAGCGGGTGGGTCTCGAAGCTGTCGGCGGCGCCGGTCTGGATGTTCGAGCTGATGCAGACCTCTAAGGGGATGCGGTGATCGCAGACATAGTTGAGCAGATCGCCGTTTTCGCGCAGGCGGGTGCCGTGGCCGATGCGGTGGGCGCCGCAGTAGTGGATGGCCTGGGCGATCGACTCGGGACCGTAGGCTTCGCCGGCGTGGGCGGTGCAGTTGACGTTGTTGTCGAGGATGAGCTGGAACGCCTGCTTGTGGGCCTTGGCGGGGTAGTTCAGCTCGGCGCCGGCGAGGTCGAAGGCGACGATGCCGCGGTTCTTGAAGGCGACGCACAGCTCGGCCATCCGCAGCGAGGAGTCCGCCGACGAAGAACGGATGCCACAGAGAATCACGCCCGTGCGGATGCCAAAGTCTCGCTCGGCGGCGCGCAGGCCTTGTAGCACCGACTCGACGATCTGGGTCAGGCTCAGGCCAGCGCGGGTATGCAGCATCGGCGAGTAGCGGACTTCCAGGTACCAAACATTTTCGCGATGGCAGTCCTCGGCCAGCTCGTAGGCGACGCGGTACAGCGCCTCTTCGGTCTGCATGACGGCGAGCGTGATGTCGAACGCCTTCAGGTAGTCCTCAAGAGAGCGATGGCCCATGCCGGCGAACACATAGGGCATCAGTCCCTCGGGCGTGTCGGCGGGGAGGCGAACGCCCTGCTTGTGGGCGAGATCGAGGATGGTCGTCAGACGCAGCGAGCCATCGAGATGGCAGTGCAGATCGGTCTTGGGCAGTTTTTCGATGAGTTCCAGTGAGAGCGACATGGCCCAACGTAGCGCATCGGCTCCGTCAGGCAAAGACCTGAAGCAAGCCGAGGCTCAGCTTGCTTGAGCAGGGGCGCTACTCGACGGTAATAAACTGGCCGTTTTGGAGGACCAGGCCGTTGCGCTGACACAGCTCGGCGAGGAGCTGCTTGTGCTCGGCGGAAGCCAGGTGGGCGTAGGCGCGGCTGGCGATCTGCGAGTTGTGGATCGAGCAGGCCGCCGATCCGACGAAGCGCCACGAGTCGATGACATGCGGTCCGGGCTTTTCGGCAGCTTGCAGGGCCAGCTCGACCGCCCGCTCTTTTTCGCCCGTGACGTAGACTTTCTTGGCCTCGCTCATGATCTCGTCAGGCGTCTTCTCGGCGGGAGCACTCGGCCTTACGGGCTCGCTCGGCTTGATCTCGGGCGGGGCTGCCGGTTCGCCAGTTCCCGTCGGGGCTGGCGTCGTCGGCTGGCCAGTCGCCACCGCTGGACGTGGTGGCTCAGTCGTCGTTGTGCCGCCCGGCGGGGTCGTCGGCGCTTGACCGGCTGGACGGTTGGCGGCGTTTGCGCTCGTCGGTGTCGCGGGACTGGGCGTGGTCGGCGTGCCTGGTGGACGAGTCGGCGCTGCTGGCGCAGCAACCAACGTCGTTCCCGTCGCGGCAGGCGTACCGGGCACGGCCCCTGGCTTCACCGGCGCAGCGACCGGCAGAATGGCACCGACCGCAGCAGCAGCCGAGTCACTGGGCACCTCAGCGCCGCGCAGCTGGAGACCGACATCGCGAACCACCGGCGGGCTTACAATCAGGCCCGCATCGGGGGTCTGCGCGACAACAACCGGCGCCGAAAGATCCGGCACGATCGCACTTACCACTGGCGGGACAATCGGTGCGGTCGGCTGCGGCACGGCCACCGGCTGCGGCTGACTGGCAGGCCTGCGGACGGCGACGATCACTATCAGCGTCAGCAGGACCAGCACCACCGCACCCCCACCGAGAATCACCGGTAGCTGCGAGCTCTGTCGCGGCACCTGCATCGGCGGCGGGGTCTTCTCAAACAGCATCGGCGGGGCGGCGAGCGTCGGAATCGGCGCGGGCTGCGGCTTGACGCGCGGTGTCGGAACTGCGGGCGGGGGCGCTGGGGCCTTGATTTCTACAGGAGCAGGCGGGGTTGGCGGCGGTGCGATGATGCGTCCCGATGGCGGAACCGCACGGGCGACCAAGTTTTCGGGCACTGCCTCACCACCAACTGCGGGCACCCCAGCCGAGGCATTTTTGTGACTGATCGCGCGCACGAAGTCGAGCGTCGTCTCATAGCGATCTTCGCGACGGCGGGCCATCCCACGATGGATCGCCGCGACGACATGCGGCGGCAGATCGGGCAGCAGGCGCCCGAGCGGACGGGGCGCTTCACTCGTGATCCGTTCGAGCAGCTCCTCGGGGGTGCCTTCCTCAAACGGTGACTTGCCGGACAGCAGCCGATAGGTGAGCGCGGCCAGTGCCCACTGATCGACGCGGCCATCGATCGCAGCCCCTTCTTGGAACTGCTCCGGAGCGTTGTACACCGTCGGAGGAACCTCGCGGCTACTGCCCGGTGGACGGCGAAAACAGGCCAGCCCAAAGTCAGTCACCTTGGTGGTCTCGACGACGCGATCGCCCAGATCGTGGCGCACCAAGAAGATGTTCTCGGGACGGAGGTTGCGATGGACGATGCCGCTGCGATGGGCCGCGTGCAGCGCTGAGCCGACCTGCGAAAGCAGCTCCATCACCTGCGCGAACGGCAGCGTGTCGCGGTGCTTGAGCCGCTGCGCCAGGCTCTCGCCCTCGAGCAGGTCCATCACAAAAAATGGCACCCCACTGTCGTCGCGGTCGAAGTCGGTGATCGGCAGGATGTGCGGATGGCGCAGCGTCGCAACCAGGCGCGCTTCGTCTTGGAAGCGCTGGTAGACATCGGCACTGGCGGCGAGCCGGCGGTGCAGCACTTTCACCGCGTACAGGCCACCCGAGCGAACATGGCGGGCGACATAGACAGTACCGACGGTACCCGCCCCCAGGAAACGCTCAATCCGATAGGTCTTGGCCAGGACTTCGCCGACGATGTTCTTGTCTCTGGTGGTCATGGCAGCTAGTGGTTGCCATCTTACCGTAGATTTTTGCCGAACCCCATCCTGTAGGCGCGACCTTTTGCATTCTTTATACGAATTCTAAGCAGCCCAAATCACAAAAGAATTTGCGCGGGAATTGGATTGCATGGCCGGAAATTGGGATGCTAAAGTCGCACCATGGCAAACTCTTCCAAGACCGATGGGGGCGAGGGTCGTCGACGATCCAGCCGTGTCCTGCCGCTTTTACCACTGCGTGACATCGTCGTGTTTCCGAGCATGGTGGTGCCGCTTTCGGTAGGGCGCGAGAAGTCGATTCAAGCGCTCGAGCAGGCCGTGGCCAAGGACAAGCTGATCGTGATGTGTGCGCAGAAGCGCGCTCGTACGCAGGACCCCGATGCCGCCGACCTGTTCCCGGTAGGTACACTCGGCGAGGTGATCCAGCTTCTGCGGCTTCCCGACGGGACCGTCAAGGTGCTGCTCGAAGGCAAGAAGCGGGTGCGGGTGCGGCGGTTCGTCGGTGGTGACTCGTTTCTGGCCGTCGAAGCCGACGAGATCATCGAGCCCGAGGAGCTTGGTCCCGACGTGATGGTGCTGATGGAAAAGGTACAGGACGCCTTTTCGACCTATATCAAGCTGAGCCGGCGAATTCCCCAAGAGATCGTCGGCTCGACCGAGACCATCGAGGAGCCGGGGCGGCTGGCCGATACCGTGATTCCGGCGCTCCAGCTCAAGCTGCCCGACCGCCAGATGCTGCTCGAGATTGAGTCGCCGCTCGCTCGACTGACCAAGCTGCTCGAGCTGCTCCAGTCGGAGCTGGAGATCCTGCAAGTCGAAAAGAAGATCCGCAGCCGTGTCAAGAAGCAGATGTCGCGCTCGCAGAAGGATCTCTACATCAACGAGCAGATGCAGGCGATCCAGAAGGAGCTGGGCGAGCGCGACGAGTTCAAGAACGAGCTGACCGAGATCGAGGAGAAGATCCGCAGCAAGAAGATGTCGCGTGAGGGCCAGCTCAAGCTGCGCAAGGAGCTGCGCAAGCTCAAGCTGATGAGCCCGATGAGCGCTGAAGCGACGGTGGTGCGCAACTACATCGACTGGGTGCTGTCGCTGCCGTGGGACGAGCGGACGCAGGACAAGCTCAACATCAAGGAAGCCGAGAACATCCTCGCCGAGGACCACTACGGACTTCAGAAGATCAAAGAGCGCATCATCGAGTACCTGGCGGTGCAGGCGCTGGTGCGGAAGCTCAAGGGGCCGATCCTGTGTCTGGTCGGACCGCCGGGGGTGGGCAAGACCTCGCTGGCCAAGTCGATTGCGCGGGCGACGGGGCGGCGCTTTGTGAGGCTGTCACTCGGTGGCGTGCGGGACGAGGCCGAGATTCGTGGTCACCGGCGGACCTATATCGGCGCGATGCCGGGCAAGATCATCCAGAGCCTCAAGAAGGCCGGTAGCAACAATCCGGTCATGCTGCTCGACGAGGTCGATAAGATGTCGACCGACTTCCGGGGCGATCCGTCGGCGGCGCTGCTCGAGGTGCTCGATCCGGAGCAGAACCAGGCCTTTGTCGATCACTACCTCGACCTCGACTATGACCTGTCCGATGTGATGTTCATCGCGACGGCCAACAACCTGCACTCGATTCCGCTGCCGCTGCAAGACCGCATGGAGATCATCCACCTGCCCGGCTACACCGAGTGGGAGAAGCTGGCGATCGCGCAGCAGTACCTGATTCCCAAAGAGCGCGAGATGAACGGCATCGGAAGCGTCAAGCTCGACGTGACGGCCGATACGGTGCGCGCCATCATCCACCACTACACCAAGGAAGCCGGCGTTCGCGGTCTGGAGCGCGAGGTCTCGACGGTGTGCCGCAAGGTTGCGCGCGAGGTGGTGGCCAAGACCCACGGCGGTCGCAGCGCCGACAGCCTGCGCTTCCGCATCACGCAGCAGAACCTGCAAAAGTATCTCGGCGTGCCGCGCTATCGCTCCAGGCGGATGGAGGAGCGCGACGAGGTCGGTCTGTCCAATGGCCTGGCGGTCACGATGTTCGGCGGCGAGCTGCTCGCGACCGAGGTCAGCGTCGTGCCGGGCAAGGGCAAGCTGGTCCTGACCGGCAAGCTCGGCGAGGTGATGCAAGAGTCAGCGCAAGCGGCGATGAGCTATGTCCGTTCGCGCGCCGATGCCTTGGGTCTAGAGCGCGACTTTTACCAAAAGGTCGATGTCCACGTTCACTTCCCCGAGGGTGCGGTGCCCAAGGATGGTCCGTCGGCGGGTATTACGATGGTGACGAGTCTGGTGTCGGCGCTTTTGCGGCTGCCGGTGCGTCGCGATGTCGCGATGACCGGGGAAGTGACGCTGCGCGGTCGTGTCCTGCCGATTGGCGGCGTCAAGGACAAGATCCTCGCGGCGCATCGGGCCGGCATCTTCACCTGCATCATCCCGAGCGAAAACGAGAAGGACCTGAAGGAAATTCCGCCCAAGGTCTTGCGTAGCATGACGATCATTCCCGCCGAGCACATGGATCAGGTGCTGCGCAGCGCGCTGGTGCTGGCCGACCCTGACAAGTTCCTGTCCGAGCCCTCGCAAGCTGTCGACTGGCGCACCGCGCACGTTCCCGAGAGCGTCCAGTAGTTCGCGGAACGTGGCGCGGGCTTTCTGGGGGGGGGCTTACTTACCGATCAGGCGGCGCAGCTTCTGGCGGTCGCTCTCGAAGGTCATCGACGAGGTCATCAGCATGAAGTTCTGAGGATCAACCGCGCGGGGATAGAGCGTCGCGCCAATCTTGACCTGCTCATCCCCGAACGACGAGGTCTTCATGAGCTGCACGAGCTGTTCGCAGGTGAAGTAATAGCCCGAGCTGACCAGATCGCGCGCGAAGTTGAGCTTCTCGTCGCTGAACGACAGCCGCTGCATCTGATGGAGCAGCGAACCAAACTGTCCCGCTCCCACCGGAGCAAGCTGCGGCTGCTGATAGACCGGCGGTGGAGGTGGCGGCTGCTGATAGACCGGCGGCGGCAGCGGTGGCTGCTGGTAGACCGGGGGAGGAGGCTGCGGCTGCTGATAGACTGGCGGCGCGGGTGGCGTCATCACCACTGGCGGGCGTGGACCCGGACCCGGCATCATCGGCTCATAACCGCCCTGGAAGGGGTCCCACACCGGACCGCGATAGACCGGCGGCTGATAACCGATCGGCGGGCGATATTCGCGCGGCATCGGCACTCGCTGGAACGGCCCCCCGTGTCTCGTCATGAACTGCTCGAGGCGCGAGCGCATGTGCTCGATGCTGCCGGAGATGCGGAACAGCACCTCGGGGTCACTGTCCGCCGAGCGGTTGTTGAGCAGGGCCATGTTGTAAAGACCCTCCATGGCCGCTCTCCCCGCCACGTGCATCGGCTCCTGGTTCGACAGCACCCGTAGCAAGTTGATGCGCACCGCGACGATCTGTTGGTGAAGCTGCTGGCCGACCCGCTGATCATCTCGCTCGCCGTTGAAGGACTCAATCTGCGCGAGATCCGCGAGCAAGGCATGTACGCCAGGCCGCCTGAGGGGTCGGGCCTCTGCGGCCTTTGGGGTCAAGCTGGTGAGCGACAGCGGCGCAAGGCCGAGCGCTAGACCAAGGATCCAAACACGTTGTCTCATTGGGGGTTCCTCACTGGTGATGGCAGTTTGCCGTTCGCATGGATCGGACGATACCGCGCTCCGCCTTCTTCAGTCCATCGTCCTTCGGTCGGTTACACCTCCTCTGTCACGGCGCGGGTCCCCTCCCCGTTACCGACGATGCATTTTCCGTCGGGACGCCAGGGCCTGCCAGAAAGAGATCTCTGGTCGGCCCACGCCTACTCTTTCGTTGGTACGTTGGTGCCGTTTCACTTGACAGGGAAGATTTTGAGGATATCGTAGTTTCAGATTTTTCTGAAAGTTTGGAACATGACCTCAGCCGCACATACGTTCCAAGAAGCAGAGCTGCTCATTGCCGACGCCATCGGTGAGGTGATCGAGCACTGGGGTTTTCGCAAGCCGCTCGGACGAGTCTGGAGCGTGCTCTATCTGTCGGGAGAGGCGCTGCCAGCAGCGGTCCTAAGTGAGCGGCTGTCGATGTCCACCGGCGCTGTGAGCATGACGCTTACCGAGCTACAGGAGTGGGCGGTGGTGCGGCGGGTCTGGCGGCCCGGCGAGCGGCGCGAGTTCTTCGAAGCAGAGACTGATCTGTGGAAGATGATCTCGAAAGTGGTCGCTGAGCGCGAGCGGTTCTGGGTGCGGAGCGTGCGTGAGCGACTCGAGCAGGCGTGCGGACTCCTCAAGAGTCTGCCCAGCGAGGACAAAAAGGGGGCGCTTGTGCGAGCCAAGGTCCTGCTGTCTTTCGCACAGCTTGCGGACAACGTCATCGAGCGCTTTCTGGCTTCGCGGCGGGCCGACTTTACGGGCTTCGGACTGCTCGAAAAGAGCCCACGGGTCGCGACTCCAGATCGCCGGTGAGGGCTGCGGTCCGCCGGTGCGCGTGAAAGCAAATAGAGTTTTTCCTGGGGGGATTGGTGACAAGTGGAAGCGGAATCACAAGCATCTGAATCTGGGGCTGCTGGGAGCGATGTACTTTCGATTCTGTCAACGGTCTCTTCCAAGCATAAGGTCGAGTCGCTGGCGACTACGCTCAGCCAGCTTAAGCGCTGGATGGGATCGGATCTTGCGGAGGTCGAGGCCGGACTGACTGTGATCGAACACCGCCAGACTCCGGTCCATGACAGTGCGCGACATCTGCTCGGACAAAAAGGAAAGCGCCTCCGACCTCTCTGTGTGGCACTGGCTGCGCGGGTGGGAACAGGCTTTGGGGATGCGGCCCGCGAGCTAGCGATTGCCGTCGAGCTGGTCCACTCCGCGACCCTCCTTCACGATGACGTGATCGATCTGGGAGACAAGCGGCGGGGGATCGATACAGCGCGCGTGATCTATGGGAATGCCGGCAGCATCTACGCGGGTGACTGGCTGCTGGTCGATGCGCTGCGGCGGATTGCCCGAGTCGGAATTCCTGGTCTGCTCGATAAGAGCCTGAGCGTCTTGCACGAAATTCTTGAAGCAGAGGCGCTACAGCTCGCCAATCGCGGCAATGTCCGTGGCACGGTGGCGGACTACTTCCGAATCGTCGAAGGCAAGACCGCGAGTCTGTTTCGCTGGGCGCTGTATGCCGGTGCCTCGGCGGGCGGAGTCTCTCCCGAACACTGTCTGCTCTTAGAGAGCTATGGCCGGAACTTGGGCGTCGCGTTTCAAGTCATTGATGACGTACTCGATCTGGCCGGCAATCCGGAGGTGGTTGGGAAGTCTCTGTTTGCGGATCTACACGAAGGGAAGATGACGTATCCGCTGCTGCTCGCGATCGATCGAGCGCCGCTGCTCGGCGAGGAATTGGCCGCGGCGTGTGAGCAGGATGCACTCTGTCTCGATCCTCATCTGGAGAAACATCTGACGGCGGTGCTGTGGGAAAGCGGAGTGGTCGAGCAGTGCATTGCGCTGGCGCGACTGCGCTCGGCGGAAGCCATCGCAGCGCTGTCTCCGCTGCCTTCCTCGAAGGCACGGTCGGCGCTGGAGCAGGTTGCCTTGGCACTGGTACACCGGGAAAAGTAGAGGCCACAGATGATCGTCTCACTTCGGGAAGATGCAGACCAGCAGTCCGTAAAGCAGGAACTGGCGGCGCTGGGACTGTGGATTGCACAGGTGGAGCGCAGCCTCGGTACTGGCGGAATACAGCTGGTGGTGGCCGCGCACTCCACAGTGGTGGATCCAAGGCTGGTGGCGCAGATTGCAGGAGTCTGTAGCGTCTCTGTTCCGATTCCGCAGCACCCCCAGATGGACCAGCAGGGACCGCAGGTGATGGTCGCAGGACACGCCATCGGTGGCAGCAAAGTAACCCTGATGTGTGGGCCGTGCAGCGTCGAATCGCCCGAGCAGATTGATGCCATTGCCGCGCGCCTCGCACCGTTGGGAGTCAGCTTTCTGCGCGGGGGTGCGTTCAAGCCGCGAAGCTCGCCGTACAACTTTCAGGGACATGGCGATCCGGCGCTTGCCTGGATGCGCGAGGCCGCAACCAAGCACGGTCTGCGCGTGGTCACCGAGGTCCTTTCGGAACACGATGTCTCGGCGGTGGCTGAGCTGGCGGATCTGATTCAGATTGGCTCTCGCAACATGCAGAACTTCGCACTCCTGAAGCGCGTTGGGCGGGTCGGAAAACCGGTGCTGCTCAAGCGCGCGATGTCGGCCACGATGGAGGAATGGCTGCTCGCCGGGGAGTATCTGCTGCATCACGGATCGAGCGGAGTGGTTCTCTGTGAGCGTGGCATTCGTAGCTTTGATCCATCGACGCGCAACTTGGTCGATCTCACTGCGGTGGCGCTGCTCGCCCATGTTCATCACCTTCCAGTGATTGTCGATCCTTCGCACGGAACCGGACGTCGCGATCTGATCCTTCCGCTGGCGCGTGCGGCGCTGGCTGCGGGTGCAGCCGGCGTGATGATCGAGACTCATGATGATCCGGGGCGGGCGCTCAGCGACGGTCCACAGGCTCTGCGTGGCGATGAACTGGCGGCGGTCCTTCATGCTCTGAAGCAGGTGTCTCCATGAGAGAACCCACCACAAATACACCCAAAGGAATCGACTCCGGAGTCCGCGCAGGCAGCGGCCAGATGTTTGATGGCATCGCCGATCGCTACGATCTCTTAAACCGCATCATCTCTTTGGGAATCGATCAGCGCTGGCGAAAAAAAACCGTCGCCGCGCTCGAGATGAAGCCGGGTGAGCGGGTGCTTGATCTCGCCACCGGAACCGCCGATCTGGCAATGATGGTGGCGCGCACCGAGCTGCAGGTGCAGGTGGTCGGACTCGATCCTTCGCTCAAGATGTTGGCGGTGGGAGAGCGCAAGATCACCGCCGCCGGACTGGGCTCCCAGATCTCGCTGGTCGAAGGGAATGCCGAGACACTCCCCTTCCCAACCGACTCCTATGATCGGGTCTGCATGGCGTTTGGAATCCGCAACGTACCCGATCGATCGAAGGCGCTGCGCGAGATGGCGCGCGTGACCCGGACTGACGGACGAATCGCGATTCTGGAGCTGGCGGAGCCGAAACAAGGTGTGATGGGAGGACTCGCGCGCTTTCATGTCCACACCATGGTGCCGTGGCTGGGATCGCTTCTGTCCGGCTCTGCGGAGTATCGCTATCTCCAGCGCTCGATCGCGGCCTTTCCCGACGCACCAGAGTTTTCCAAGCAGATGCAAAGCTGTGGGCTCAAGGTGTTAGGCGTGGAGCCGCTGACCTTCGGAGTCGCAACGCTCTATGTGGCCACTCCCAGCAAGGAGTCCTAAGCGGTGCGAGCGCTGCTGAAGAGCGTCCGGAACACGTGGCATGCCGCAGCGCATGATTCGCTGCTGGTCCTGACCGCGCGCTGTCCGCTTCGTTCCCGCAAAGGAGTCGCTGCGCTGCATGCCGCTGAGCTGGCTGGTCAGCGACTTCACTTTGCTCCGGTGGTCTCTGATCAGCAGAGTCAATTTTCCGTCGCTGGACGCGGTGAGACAGCGCGCCTTACTGGAGCTGGCCAAGACGCCGCCTGGACGATTCGCAGTGCCGCCGACTCCCTTTTCAGCGAACTGCAGGAGCTACGCGCCGAAGGTTGCGAAGTCGCGCCGCGTCCGCGCTTGTACGGGGGTTTCCGGTTTGTCTGCGATCGGGCCTCCGCATCCGCTGGCGCCATTGATCCGTGGCAGAGCTTCGCAGATGCCAGCTTCACCTTGCCGCGCTGGCTGCTCCTCTCTCGTGGAGCCGATTCCTTCTTGCAGCTGGCGATTCGGGCGAGTGCGCTTCACGATCAGTTGCAGGTTGAGTCCGAGCTGGCGGCCATCGAAGCCGCGCTGTCCGACGAAAGAACGACGCCCAGCCCGACTCCCCCTGCACCCAAGGTCCGGCGCCAAGATCTACCGGCAGATCAGTACGTCGCACTCGTAAAGTCCGCGCTTCAGGGAATTGCTGCCGGCGACTTCGTCAAGGTTGTCACGGCATGCCGCAGTCAGCTTACGTCCGATCAACCGTTCGAGCTTGCGCGAATATTAGGCGCATTAGATGACTCTTATTCAGATTGCAAGCGATTTGCATTAGAGCGCGAGGGCTCGGTCTTTGTCGGTGCAACTCCCGAGCTGCTGGTGGCACGCAGCGGGCGTAAGGTCTATACCGAAGCGCTGGCGGGAACCAAGGCACGTACTGTGGTCAGCGAGGATGAACAGCTCCGGGCAGCCCTGCTTCATGATGACAAAGAGCGCCGTGAGCACGCGCATGTCATCACCGCGATCGTCGATTCCCTGCACGGCTGCGGAGTCGAAGCGCCGGAGGTCTTTGCAACGCAGGTGCGATCTCTGCGCAACGTCCACCACCTGGGTACGGTGATTTCCGGAGTGCTGCGCGAGGATCGACATGTGCTCGCCCTGGTTCGCGCGCTCCATCCGACTCCGGCAGTCTGTGGGCTGCCGCGCGAGGCTGCATCGGAGTTCTTGGCGACCCACGAGCCGACGCCCCGCGGTCTGTATGCCGCGCCGGTGGGCTGGTTTGATGCCGCAGGCGATGGTGAGTTTTGGGTGGCGATTCGCTCGGCCTTGCTGCGGGATAGGCAGGCTTGGTTGTACGCGGGCGCAGGAATTGTGGCCGGCTCCGATCCGCACAGGGAGTATGAAGAGACCGCCGTCAAGCTGCGCGCAATGCTCTACGCGCTGGGAGTCTCCACATGAGCACAAGCGATCTCCATAGTGCCTGGGCGCAGCTATTTGTGTCGTCGCTGGTGGGCGCTGGCGTAGCCGATGTGGTGGTGAGTCCAGGCTCGCGATCGACCCCGCTCGCGCTGGCCTTTGCGCAGCACCCGCAGCTGAACGTGGAGGTCATACTTGATGAGCGGGTCGCGGCGTTTTATGCCTTGGGACAAGCGCGGGTAAGTGGTCGTCCGAGTGTCTTGCTCTGTACTTCGGGAACCGCGGGCGCGCACTACTTTCCGGCGCTGATCGAAGCCTCATACAGTTATGTTCCGCTGCTGGTGGTGACGGCCGATCGACCTTGGGAAGACTACGACTGTGCGGCGGCGCAGACCATCGATCAGGTGAAGCTGTTCGGTGATTTCGTACGTCACTACTTCGAGCTAGGACTTCCGGACCCGACTTCGTCCGCGCTTCATGCGGTGGTGCGAATTGCCGCGCAAGCGGTTCATACGGCGCGGGGTCCCATCCCAGGTCCGGTGCATGTGAACGCGCGCTTTCGCAAGCCGCTCGAGCCGGTTGCGGAGGACGGAGCAGAGTCCTGGCAGAGCCTCCTTCAGCAGGTAAGAGAGCGCGTCTCAGCGACGGTAATTTCGCCCGCTGCGAGCTTCGATCGGCGAGCCGTCGAAGCCCTGCGCGCGCTGTGTGAAAAACACACGCGGGGACTTCTGATCTGTGGGCCAGCGTGGTGTCAAGCAGATGCGGCAGCCCTGCGGCAGTCCCTTTTCGCCTTGTCCCAGAAGACCGGATTCCCAATCTGGGCAGAGTCTACCAGCGGGGCACGTTTTGGCGGTGGTGCAGCGGTCTGTGGTGGCTTTGACGCGGCGCTCCGTTCGGCCTCCTTTCGCGCTACCTACGCTCCCGAGCTGCTGATTGAGATCGGTGGACCAGTGGTCTCTGCGGCCTATCCGAGCTATCTGGCGCAGCATCCAATTTGTCCGCGGGTGGTGATTGCGCCGCATGGCTGGAACGATCCGTATGGCAGCGCGTCCCTGATTCTGTCGACGGAGCCGGCGCCACTTCTTCAGGCCGTGGCTGCCGATCTGGCCGCGCGAACTCCTGATCCACAGTGGACGGAGTCACTCCTTCATATCGATCAAAAAATCTGGCAGGTGGTTCGCAGCGAGCAGGATGATCAGGTTCTGTCTGAAGGACGGATTGCTCAGCAACTGGTGGAGGCGCTGCCCGCGGACGCAGTCCTTTTGATCGGGAACAGTCTCCCGGTGCGCGAGCTGGATCTGTTCTGCGCGCCGATGGACAAGCCGCTGCGGGTGCTGCATCAGCGCGGCGCGAGCGGAATTGATGGTCTGATGGCCGGGGCCGCCGGGGCACGGAGTCAGAGCGAATCGCCGCTGGCGCTCCTCCTGGGTGATCTCAGCGCGCTGCATGATCTAGGCGCTTTGGGAGTCTTGCAACAGAGCCCGGGACCGCTCGCAGTGGTGATTGTGCAAAATGGCGGCGGTCGCATCTTCGAGCAGCTCCCAATCGGTAGAAGTGTCATGGCCAAGCCGCACTTCGAGCAGCTGTTTGTGACTCCGCAGCACGTCAACTTTGCGCAGGCCGCAGCGGCGTTTGCGATTCCCTTTATGCAGGTCACCACACCACGGCAGCTTGCCAATGCGCTGGCGCAAGCGATGTCCTCCGATCGACCACTGCTGATCGAAGCGGTGGTGCCGCCGGGCGATGGCCTGACGCGGCGACAGCGGATCTGGGCCAAAACAGCGACGGCGATCGAGCAGCAGAGTGCCGACTCCCAATCATCATCAATAAGCCTGTTACAGAGTCCGGAGCAGAGTCCGCAGACCATACCGGCGGTGTATCTGCACGGCTTTCTTGGCTCCCCCGCACTGTGGGAGCCACTGGCCCGCGTGCTCGGGAGTCCGCACCAAAATGAGTTCCTGCCCGGTCACGGACGGACGCCGTGGACTGTACCGAGTGGCGATTTTTACGCCGTGATTGATGCGCTGCTGGAGAGGATTCCCTTTCCGCAGTTTTCGCTGTTTGGTTATTCCCTCGGGGCGCGGCTCGCGCTGGCCTTGGCACTCCGTCATCCGCAGCGGGTGTCGTCGCTGGTGCTGGTCGGAGTCGATCCCGGAATCCAGAGTGTGAGCGAGCGTTCCACCCGACTGCAATGGGAAGACGCGCAGGCCGATAAGCTGCTCAGCGGTGGGCTGGAAATGTTCGTCAAGGAGTGGGAGTTGTTGCCGCTGTTCGACTCCCAAAGAGCGCTGCTGGAACCCATTCAAGCGGCGCAGCGGAGCGCTCGACTGGCCCATGATTTCCGAGCGATTGCCTGGTCGCTGCGGACCTTGGGAACCGGACGGATGCCGAGTCTGTGGCCGCTTCTGCCGTCGCTCCGGATTCCCACCACGGTAATCTCTGGCGCGCTCGACGCCAAGTTTACGGCGCTCGGGCAGGCGCTTGCAGAGAATGCTCCGAACTGCCGACATCACGTCCTTGCCGATGCCGGTCACAACCCGATTCTTGAGACTCCGTTGCGAGTCTTGTCGTTACTCCAGAACCTCATACCTTCGTTTCACGGAGCCACGCAGTCATGACCGATACCAAGTGGAAACTCGTCGACAATCTTGGCTTTACCGACATCAAGTACGAAAAGACCGAGGACGGAATCGCCAAGATCACCATCAACCGTCCCGAGGTCCGCAACGCCTTCCGACCACGCACTGTCAAGGAGCTGTCGACCGCGTTCACCGATGCGCGCGATGATGGCGATATCGGTGTGGTCATCCTCACTGGCGAAGGCAAGGAGGCGTTCTGTTCCGGTGGCGATCAGCGGGTTCGCGGCCAGGGCGGTTACGTCGGTGAGGATGGCATTCCACGCCTCAACGTCCTGGATGTCCAGCGCCAGATTCGTACCCTTCCCAAGCCAGTGATTGCAATGGTGGCCGGCTATGCGATTGGGGGCGGACACGTCCTGCATATGCTGTGTGATCTGACGATCGCAGCGGACAATGCGCGCTTCGGACAGACGGGTCCCAAGGTCGGCAGCTTCGACGGTGGCTATGGCGCTTCCTATATGGCGCGGATCGTGGGCCAAAAGAAGGCGCGCGAGATCTGGTTCCTATGTCGTCAATATGATGCGCAGCAAGCGCTGCAAATGGGACTCGTCAATACCGTGGTGCCGGTCGCCGAGCTAGAGACCGAGACCCTCAAGTGGGCGCGCGAGATGCTGCAAAACAGTCCGACCGCGCTCCGCTTCCTCAAGGCTGCGCTCAACGCGGACTGCGACGGTCAAGCGGGACTTCAGGAGCTGGCCGGGAGTGCCACACTGCTGTACTACATGACCGAAGAAGGACGCGAAGGAAAAGAGGCCTTCCTGGAGAAGCGCAAGCCCAACTTCAAGAAGTTCAAGCGATTCCCATGAGCCTGCAAGCAGCGCCTCCGCAGGTCGCCAATAACTCGCTGCGCGCGTGGCTTCTGGCCACTCGTCCGGCTACGCTCACCGTTGGTGTGATCCCGGTTTTGATCGGAACCGCGGTGGCGTACACCATGCACGGAATGCGACTGATGCCGGCGCTGGCGGCGCTGCTCGGGGCGGTCTTTATTCAGATTGGAACCAACCTCGCCAACGATGTCTTTGATTTCGAAAAGGGAGCCGATACCGCCGAGCGACTTGGTCCTCTGCGCGTCACCCAGGCCGGTCTGATTGCCCCTCATAACGTCCGCTTGGGAATGTACCTAAGCTTTGCGCTGGCGACGATGATGGGCATCTACCTAACCTGGGTGGCGGGCCCATACATCGTGCTGATCGGAGCGCTGTCGATCGCGTCCGGAATTGCCTATACCGGCGGCCCCTATCCGCTTGGTTACAACGGTCTCGGGGATCTGTTCGTCTTTCTTTTCTTTGGTCTGGTCGCGGTCTGCGGCACGGTCTTTGTCGAGGCTGGTCGGCTCTCTGTCCTGGCCATTTGGGCTTCCTTACCGGTGGGCGCGATTGCCACTGCGGTGTTGGTGGTCAACAACCTGCGCGATGGACCGACCGATGTGAAGGCGGGCAAGCGGACCCTGGTGGTGCGGCTTGGCAGAGGCTTCGGAATCGCGGAATACCTGACGCTGCTCCTGCTTGCGTACCTGGTGCCGATCTATCTGGTTGCGGTGGGTCTGACGGGTCGCGCAGTGCTGCTGCCGCTGTTGACGCTTCCGCTCGCGCTGCCACTCTGTCTTTCGATCGTGCGTGGTCACGGAGCCCCGTTGAATCGCACCTTGGCAGGCACGGCACGTCTTCTGTTGTTTCACGGGCTCTTGTTTGCAGCAGGAATTGCATGGTGACACTGCGGCCTCTGCTCGACGGTCTGCGCCTGGTTGGCTCGCGACTCCTTCGGATGGACGGAGCGCTGCGGAGTCCGCTCACCAATTCCCGGCAACAGTTCGCGCAGCGGGCCGGTGTGGTGCTGGAGCTATGGGACGATCACGGCAACCACGGAGTCGGTGAGGCCGCACCGCTTGCGGGCCATTCCACAGAGAGCTTGGACGACTGCACGACCGCGCTGACCGACCTTCATCAGCGGATGGGAACTGCCGCGCCCGACGGCTGGCCGCTCTGTCCCTGGCTTGACAACATACCGGCGGCGCGGTTTGCGTGGGAGTCCGCGCTCTGTGATCTGGTGGCGCGGGCGCGTGGCCAGAGCGTCGCGACTCTGCTGGGCGGACAGAGTCTGCAAGCGGTATCGAGAAATGCCCTGGTGCAGGACCGCGCGGAAGTGGCGCAAGCCCTCCAGCGGGGGATTCGCACGCTCAAGCTCAAGGTTGGTGATCCCCAAAAAGAGGCAGACAAAGAGCTTCATTTTCTGCGGGCCCTGCGGCGCGAGTTTGGGATGGCCTTCGCCCTGCGGCTGGATGCCAACGGAGTGTGGTCGCTCGACGAGGCGCGCGATCGCTTGGCAAGCTACGCCGGGCTTGCGCCGGAGTTTGTCGAGCAGCCGACTGCACCCGAGGAACTGTCACGGCTGGGAGTCTGCGCGGTGCCCTGGGCTGCGGACGAGTCGCTTGCTTGTCCACAACAGATCGATGCGCTACTGGAGGCGCCGGGCTGCGTGGCCTGGGTGATCAAACCGGCGCTGCTCGGACTGCGGCGGGCCCGCGAGCTGGCGGTGCGGGCGCAGCAGCATGGACATGGCGTGGTGATCACTCATCTTCTCGACGGGCCGATCGGACTGGCCGCGGCGTGTGAGCTGGCGCTCTCGCTCCCTTCGTCCCCGCTGTGCTGCGGACTCGATCGGCATCCGGGGCTCTCGGTCTGGCCGAAGGTAGCGCTTCCGCAGCATCAGGAATCGGACGCGCTGATTGTCCCAAGTGGACGCAGTGGTCTCGGTTTTTTGCGTCAAGGACTTCCATGGACCTAAGCGTTGCCAGCGCCGCCGCCGCTTGTGGGGATCGCCTCGCCGTGGTGTGGGAAGGGGGCACTCTGTCTTATCGCGAGCTGGCGCAGCGGGTGTCCGCAGTCGCTGCGGAACTACAGCGACGGGGCCTCTCTTCCTCGACGGTGGTTGCGATCTACGCGAGCAATCGCTGGCAGACTCTGGTGCTTGTGCTGTCCTGCATCGAACAGGGGATTCCCTTTGTCGCGATCCATCCGCGCTGGACAGCACAGGAAGTGGCGGTGGTGGAGTCCGATGTGCAGCCGAGCGCTCTGTTTGCTGATCTGGAGATCGAATCCCTGTTGGCCGCGAGCGGGACGGGCGAGTCGCAGGCGCTTCCCGTGCTGTCACCAGATGCACCGCTGGCGATTCTCTATTCCTCCGGAACCACGGGGACTCCCAAAGGTGCGATCCTGTCGCGGGCGGCGTTCGTCGCGAGTGCGGAAGGGAGTGCCGCCAACTTGGGCTGGCAGAGCGACGATCGCTGGCTGCTCTGTCTGCCCCTGTGTCACATCGGTGGTCTGTCGATCGTGACCCGCTCTCTGCTCGCACGACGGACCTTGGTGCTGGTCTCCCGCTTTGAACCACAGGCGGTTCTGAAGGCGATCGATCAGCATCGGGTGACGCTGCTGTCGCTGGTTCCGACCATGCTCGATGCGCTGCTCGCGATCGATCAGGAATATCGCTTGGCCCGAGTGCGTGCAGTGCTGGTGGGAGGCGCGGCGACTCCGTTTTCGCTGCTCGAGCGCGCGGTCGCAAAAGGGGTGCCGGTCCTGACCACCTACGGACTGACCGAAGCGTGCTCGCAGGTGACGGTTCAAGAGTACTCCGATTGGAAGCTTGCACGACGAGGCTGTGGTACTTCGCAGACTGGACTAGAGCTGTCGATTCGCAGGGAGGACGGGACTCCGCTGCCCGTCAGTACCGTGGGTCGGATCTGGATTCGCGGCAGCAGTCTGATGACGGGTTATGTCGGAAAGGAGCCTCTCGCGGGCGGCTGGTTTGACACCGGCGATCTTGGAGAACTCGACGAGCAACGGACTCTGTACGTTCACGCGCGGCGGACGGATTTGATCGTGACCGGCGGCGAAAATGTCTATCCGCTGGAAGTGGAACAAGCGCTGCTCGCCTTTCCCACGGTGCGCGGTGCGGTGGTGTTTGGGACTCCTGATCCGCGCTGGGGAGCAGTGGTGAGTGCGGCCCTGGTGGTGACAGAGTCCTTCGATCGCGCGTCGCTAGAGTCTTTTCTGAGCGAGCGACTCGCTTCGTTTAAGCGGCCCCGCTTGTGGGCGCAGGTCGACGCGATTCCCGAGCTGAGCAACGGAAAAGTGGATCGTCGACGCGCGCTCGCGGAGTTTACGACACTGCTGCGGAAGTAGGCTGATACGCGGCGCGTAGCTCGGGGGGAAGCGGACGCGGTCGGAAGGTCTTGCGATCAATCACGACATGGACAGTCTTGCCACTGGCGTGCAGGCGCGCCTTCTCATCGCTCGAGACGATTCGGTGGTGAATGGTAAATGAAGTTTCACCAAGCTCCACTCTGACGATCTCAGCGCGGACCTGATCACCAAAGCGCAGCGGCAGCTTATAGTCGGCTTCGACATGAGCGAGCGGCGCGCCCCACTCACTGCTGGCGATGACCGCGGGCAAGCTGACGCCCCGCGCGCCGAGGTGGGCGACAAACGAATTGTGAAAGTAATCGAATATGCGCGCAAAGAACACGATGCCGGCCGCATCAATGTCTTGAAACGGGACGCTCATCGGCAGCGAAAACAGCGGTGTACTTAGCGGTGTATTCATCATGTATTCCCTTTGCAGACAGGCAGATGTGCTTGCCAAAACTTCTGTTGGGCGGCGGCCTGTGCAACAAAGAATCGGCTGCCGTCGACGTAGAGGGCTCCCAATTGGTCCGCATAGTCGCGACCAGGAGAGTCCGGGGCATAGTTCAGATCAAACACCAGCCTTGGTCGCAGCCAGCTCGGCGGATTCCTAGCAAAGCGACCGCGTGGAACCGACCACACCAGCACGTTGATCTCGTGGCCAGCCGGAGTCGCCGCCGGAGTCGCCGCAGGAATCACAGCAGGAGTCCCGGCATGCTCGCGCAGCTCGCCAGTTCGCGCCGATAGGAACATGGCCTGCGCAAAGACCTGCTGAAGCAGCGGCAATAGACCTCCCCCTCCGTACACCGCGAGCCGAGGCTCTGGGCCGAGCCAGAGAGCGTGCTCAAGGAGCGTCTGTTGCCATGCCTGTCGGAGTCCAATTCCGTCGGTGAACGCGCCGATCAGAGTGCCGCCCTGATCGATTACCAGAGTGTTGCCCGACTCTTGTGGGTCGGAATCCGCCAGCACTTGCCACTGGCCACCGTGCGCCGCGACCGACTCGCGAAGCCAACCCTTGAGCGGCGAAGTCACCGCCGCAGCGCGCAGTCCCAGACCGATTAGGATTTGGAGTACGTCGCAAGCCTGCAAGTCGTCGGGCGTGACGCGGATCTTGAGGACCGGCATTCCATACTGCGAGAAGAACTCCCGATGGTGCTGCGGAGTCCTGCTATGCTCAACGGGATCGCCCAAAATCGCAGCAAAGGAAGTCGGCGCAGACTGGGAAAGGCAGTTCTGCTCCTGCCAATCGATCGCGGTGGGCTGATCAGGAATCTCTGCCTCCGCTTCCTCGCGCACAAAGTGAAGGAGCTGCGAGTCACCAAGGAGCAAGCGATAGAAGCGGAAGCGACCTGTACCGTTGGGCGCAATCGGCAGAAATAGCTGCTGCGCCGGATTCCGGGCTCGCCAGCAGTGTCCTTCCCATAGCTCACCAAGATGAACGATCGGGAGCGCGGCTTTGAGCACGGCCTGCGGCGGCGACTCTTCCGTCATTCGCTGAAGCTGCTCGGACAGAGTCTGGTTGGGAGTCCGTGTGTGGATAGACAGAATCAGCCTCAGCGACGGGATATTTGCCACCTTTTCGAGCAGCTCGGGCGGCAGGAAACCTAGCTCGGTCGCGAAGTCGAGCAGGGCTGAAGGAACCGCTTCCACAATCGAGACATACTCTGGGCGGACTCGCCGCAGACTCAGCAGAGTCTGGTGAGGAGGAAGCCGTTGGGCCAGCCAACGCAGCTCGCTGTCGTCGAGCAGATCATCTCGTAGCTCAACGTATCGGAGTCCCTGCTCAAGCTGGCTACGCACTTTCTGAAGCGCTGCATCCAGATTTCGCTGTGGATCGATTCGCACGGTCACCGTGGCGCCGCGATAGGATTGTACAGGCTTCATCATGGTCGCTGAAAAACTAGCAGATTCGCAAAGCAGGTGGCAGTATACGCCGCCATGCTTGTCCTGTGTGGTCCTCCAGGGGTCGGTAAAAGCACGCTGGGTCGACTCTGTGCCCAGCGGCTGGGGCTTCCCTTTGTGGACACTGATGAGGCGCTGGCGGTTGAAGCGGGCGTGTCGGTGGCGGAGCTTGTGGATCGCGAAGGCGAGGCGGCGCTGCGAGTCCGCGAACAGCAGCTGATTGCGCGACTTGGAATCCTGCCGCAGGTGGTGTCGGTGGGCGGAGGTCTTTTCACGATCGAGCCAGCTCGCCAGCTTTTCAAAGAGCGCGCCCTGGTGATTGGTCTGTCCGCTTCGCTGCCGGTGCTGTTGTCGCGGCTGGCGGAGAGTCCGGCGCGGCGACCCCTGCTCGAACCTGCGCCCGCCGAGCGACTGCCGCCGCTGCTTGGGAAGCGGGAATCGGCCTATTCCGATGTTCATGTGAGGCTCCTTGTCGATGGACTGACTGCCCCGCAGGCCGCAGAGGCCATCTGTCTGCTTTATCAGCAGCTGTTTCCGGCGCTGCATCCGAGCGCAGATGAAGTGCCGATCAAGGAGGCGACAGAGTCCTCACGTGTCGAGAGACCGGACTCCCTTCGGCAGACTTTTGGCGTGAGCGAGGTCCTCTACCTAGATGGACTGCCGAGTCCGGAGTCCCTCGCCAGCGGAGGTCTGCTCATTCACGATCAGATTCTCTCTGTGGTGGGAAACGGAGTCCTGGCACCGTGGCTCGAGTGCTTTCCGCTGCGCTATTCCGTGACGGCGGGGGAGTCACTCAAGGACCTCTCAGCCTTTCCGCAGCACGTCGCGTCCCTTCTTGAGAAGACCGCTCCGCTTGCTTCGTCACGTCTCTCGGTGATCGCGGCGGGGGGTGGGACGGTTGGGGACTTCGCGGGTTTCTTTTCGAGTGTCTTTAAGCGCGGGGTGTCGCTGACGCAAGTCCCGACGACTTGGCTGGCGGCGCTCGACTCTGCGCATGGTGGAAAGAACGCACTCAACGTCGGTCAGATGAAGAATCAGATCGGGACGATCGTACCAGCACAGCGGATTGTGATCTCGCGCTCGCTTTTGACTCTTCAGCCTCCGGAGCGGACTCAGGAAGCGTTCGGAGAGCTGGCGAAGATGGCGATCATCGACGATGGACCTTGGGTGAAGGCACTCCTTTCCTCTGCGCTGCGAGGGAGTGAGCTTCTGTGGCAGTTCCTTCCGGATGCGGTGGCGGCGAAATATCGTGTCGTGCAGGCCGATCCGCTGGAGCGCTTGGGAATCCGTCACAAGCTCAACTTGGGACACACGATAGGTCATGTGCTGGAGACCGTACACCGGCTTCCGCATGGCCTGGCGGTGGCGCAGGGGCTGTGTTTTGCGCTCGATTTCTCGACGGAAATCGGCATTTTGCCGGAGTCTGAACGGGCGTCTCTGCATGCGATGTTGAGCGAGCGGTTTGGGATTCACGATCGCCGAGCCACACTGCCGAAGATTCCGCAGCAGCAGTTTGTGGCGCTGCTCCGCCAAGACAAAAAGCGTGGAGAACACGAGTCGGTGCGCTTTGTGGTGGTGCGCGGACTCGGACAGGTGACGACCACGGATGTGACGCTCTCTACGCTCCTCCAGTTTGCAATTGTGAACGAGTATGTCCTTCCCGAGTGAGGCCCTGATGAACGTGGCGTTTGATTTTTGTGGAAGCATTCCTCCGTCTAAGTCGCTGCTGATTCGCCAGCAGCTGCTGACGCTGTACGAGCCGAAGATCACGCTGCCGCTTGCTTCAAAGTGCAGTGATGTGGTGGCGATGCGCGGGGCATGTGCGGCATTTCGGGACTCCCAACCTGATTCCCAACCGAGCGCGGGGCACAGTCCGCAGATCGTTCACTGTGGTGAGGCGGGACTGGTGCTGCGGCTGTGCTTGGGCTACGCGGCGCGGCTCGGTGGGGACTTCCTGCTGACCGGGGCGCGGCGGCTGATTGAGCGTCCCCATGAGCCACTCCTTTACACGCTGCGACAGCTCGGTGCCGAGATCTCAGCGCAGCTTGAACCGACTCCGGCGCTGCGGGTTCGCTCGTCAGGTTGGCAGCCGGTGGCGGGTCCGCTGTCCTTAAGTGGTGGACTGTCGAGTCAGTTTGCTAGCTCGCTGCTGCTCAATGCCTGGGACTTGTCGTTTCCGCTGCACATAAGCTGCGATCCAGAGCCGGTCTCGGAAGGCTATCTGGAGATGTCGATCGACACCGCGCGGCGCTTCGGAATGCAGATCACGCAACAAAAAGAGGCAGATAAGATGTCTCTTATTGTGCCGCCGAAGCAACAGATTCAGGCGATGGCTGCGATGGCGGAAGCGGATGTCAGCTCCGCGTTTGCGGTGGCGGCGCTCGCGGCGGTGGCAGGCACGGCGCAGATTCGGAACTTTCCGCAGCACAGCTTGCAGCCGGATCACTGTTTCGTGGATCTATTGCGGCAGATGGGAGTCCCAATCACGCTGTCTGCGGAGGGGCTGCGGGTCCGACGAGCGGTGCGACTCCAGCCACTGAGCGTGGACCTGGGCGGGGCGCCGGATCTGGTGCCGGTGCTTGCGGTGCTGTGTGCGCTGTCTGACGGTGAGTCGCGTCTGTTTGGGGCGCCGCAGCTGCGTGGCAAGGAGTCAGATCGGATTGCCACCACCGCTGCACTGTTGACATTGCTCGGGCGTGAGAACAGGCCGCTTATGGACGGAATTGAGATTCTCGGAAGGCCGGTTTCTGACGACGATCGGGCGCGGTCGCTGGCCTTTGATGCGACTGGAGATCATCGCTTGGTGATGGCAGCAGCGGTGGCGCGCTGGGCCGGATTTCCGATAGGTGTGCGCGGCTTGTCGTCGGTCCACAAGAGCTTTCCGGAGTTTGTGAGCCTGGCCGGTCTTTCGGAAGGGAGTCCCTCCGAGTCCGCAAAGGAGTCGTCGTAATGGGCGCCAATTCGTTTGGTCAGCGCTTCGTGATCACGACCTTTGGGGAGAGTCATGGTCCGGCGTTGGGAGTTATCGTGGATGGTTGTCCGGCGCAGGTTCCGTTCGATCTCACGCTGCTTAAAAGAGAGCTTGAGCGGCGGCGACCGGGAGGGATTACAGCGACGGGACAGAGCATTACTTCGGCGCGTGCCGAGCCGGACCATCCAGAGATCTTGAGCGGGGTGTATGAGGGACTCTGTCTGGGAACTCCGATTGCGATGATCGTGCGGAATCAGGATGCGCGCTCGGTGGACTATGCGGCGATTGCCGAGCGGCCGCGGGTCGGTCATGCCGATGATGTCTGGCGCGCCAAGTTTGGGCACTCCGATCCGCGAGGGGGCGGGCGCTCGTCGGGGCGGGAGACGGTGGCGCGGGTGATGGCGGGGGCGGTCGCGCAGATGATGTTGCGACAGCTTGTGCCGGGGCTCCAGGTGCGCGGCTTTGCCCGGCAGATTGGGCCGCTTGCGCTTCCGGACAGTGAGCTGGCGGCGGTCGAGAAGCTGTCGGTGGCTGAGGTGGATGGCTTTGCGGCGCGCTTGCCAAGTCCGAGCCTGTCGGGGCCGGTGACGGAGCTTCTGCAGACGGCGAAGCAGGAGGGCCGCAGCTATGGTGGGCTGGTCGAGCTATGGCTCGATGGGGTGCCGGCGAGCCTCGGGCAGCCGGTGTTTCACAAGCTGAAGGCCGACCTAGCTCAGGCCATGCTCAGCGTCGGTGCAACCAGCAGCGTCGAGCTAGGCGATGGCCTAAGCGTCGCCGAGGCCGAAGGCAGTTCTTTCCATGGCGAAGCGTCCCGTCCCGAACGCTACGGCGGCATCCGTGGCGGCATCAGCACCGGCGAGCGCGTCATCCTGCGGGTGGCGATGAAGCCGACGGCGACCGTCCTACATGTCGCCCGCGCCGGTCGTCACGATCCGTGCATTGTGCCGCGTGCGATTCCGGTGCTTGAAGCGATGGCCTACCTAGTCCTGGCCGATCACGTGCTGTGGCGGCGCGGCGATCGGCTGGGAATCAACTACTAGCGGGCTCGACGAGGAATCGCCGAGGGAACAGACCACGATCGGCTTGATCCCGCGCGCTGCCCGGAAGACGCTGCGCACCACTCGGCTCAGCGCCCGTTCCAGCTCGTGATGCGGGGGAAGCGGCGCGCCTGGGACGGCGTGAAGCACCGACTCGGCCTGCTGCGCCGCCAGCTCACACAGCGCATCGAGTCGCGGGCCAGGATCGCTGATCCCAATCGCACGGACCACCAGACGCTGTGGCTGTCCCAGCACCGGTGCGATGATGCACAGACCGGTCTGGGCAAGCAGTCGCCGCGTCTTGAGGGTGTCCGGGCCCACTTCTCCGACGGTGGTTCCTTCGATCGCCAGACCGGGGCAGGGCAGGTGGTCAATAACCCGCGCCGGACCTTGCTCGGGCAGCTCGACCACATCGCCATTGTGCTGCACCAGCGCCGGAATGCCGAGGCTGGTCGCGATTGCGGCATGGGCTGCTAGCTGGCGCGGACCGCCGTGGACCGGTAGCAGCGTCTGGGGCGTAAAAGTCTCCAGCAGCCAGCGCAGCTCGTCGCGATAGCCATGTCCCGAGACGGCGTACATCGCTCCCGTCAGCACCTCGATGCGATGGTCGGCCAGGCGGTCGGCGAGTCGAGAAATGGCTCGCTCATTACCGGGAATCGCGCGGGCGGCCAGCACCACCGTGTCACCGGCGGACAGCCGTAGCTTGCCAAACGTGGCCGGGGAATCGGGGCTCAGCGCCGCCACCAGCTTGCCGAGGGCCGCCACCGTCTCGCCCTGGGTGCCGGTACAGAGCAGCGCCACTTGACTCGGTGGTAGCGTCGCAGCCTCGTCGGGACCGCAGAGCAGCGACGCCGGCAGCCTGAGCGCGCCGACCGACTCCGCCGCTTCGACGGCATCATGCAGCCCGCGCCCGAGCAGACAGAGCCGTCGTCCGTGCTCCTGACAGCTGCGCGCAAAGTGGCTGATCCGCTCGATATGAGACGAAAACAGCGTCACCGCTACCCGCCCTTGCCGACTGGCCAGCACCGACTGGAGCGCTGACTCGACGATGTGCTCGTCGCCGGAGTTTCCCGTCGACATCGCGTTGGTGCTATCGCCGACCAGCAGATCGATCGGTGGCAGCCGCAGCGGTCTTGGGGCAAACCGCTCGGTCTCGGCGATGACCTTGTAGTCGCCGGTGTGGAGCACGGTGCGCGCCGGCGCAGGCAGCGACGACGGCAGGGCCAGCCGACCATCACCGTCGGGTTCAAGGTGCGAGGCCCGCAGCGGACCACTCAGCAGAAGCGAGCACGCCTCGGGAATCGAGTGCGGCACCGCCAGCGGCACCACAACCAGGCCCAGCGGATCGGGCTCCAGCAACGCCGACAGAAGCAGCGGCTCGCCGGGCTCGAGTGGACGTGGATCGAACAGCTTGGACGCGACGCCATTGCGACGGAGCCGGTTGTGACACAGCCGCAGCGCCAGCGGTCGACCATAGATCGGCACCGGCGTCCCCAGGGATCGCAGCAGGTGATAGACCGCACCGACGTGATCCTCGTGACCGTGAGTTAGCACCACCGCGTGCGGCGGCCCGAAGCGCGAAAGCAGCGTCGTCACATCCGACACAAAGTGATCGACGCCCGGCGAAAGATCGTCGGGCATTTGAATGCCACAATCGACCAGCACCAGCGTTTCGGCACAGACGTAGGCCGTCAAGTTGCGGCCAAACTCTCCACACCCACCGACAGGAATCACCAGCATCAGGGGGCGGACACTAACAGCGCCTCGCCGCCGCGTAAAGAGCGGGACCACAAGTCGCAGTGCCATGAGTCGTCGCGGGGCTTGCTGTGGGGAGGGTTCCTGTGCTCAAAATGCGAAATAGCGATGACGCAGACCCTTAGTGAAGACCAATTGGCGACGGCACTCCGCGACCCGCAGCTGCGGCGCTGGGCGCTGCAAAACGGCAAACTCCACCGGGAGTATCAGTTCGCGTCGTTTGTCGACGCTTTTTCGTTCATGACCGCGGTGGCGCTGCATGCCGAGTCTCTGAACCATCACCCCGAGTGGAGCAATGTCTACTCTCGCGTCTCGGTGTCACTGTCGACGCACGACGTAAGTGGCATTACCGAGCTGGACCTGCAGCTTGCTCGTCTGATCGAGAAGCAGTCCGCCGGTCGAACACTCGGGTAGAGAGGCAGCTTGTTGAGAAGTAGTTTGCTGATGGCCCGTCGAGTGGGGCTGACTCTGGCACGGGGGCTGCTCGGGGCGGCTCTGCTGTGGGCGGGACCAGCAGGGGCGGCGGACGACGAGCCTGGTGAGTCGAGCAAGCCGCGATCGCAGGTCGACGTTCTGGGGGCGGTGAACCTGTCGCGCAGCACGGTGTGGGACAGTCCGCGCTCGACGTCGGCGGTGCTTCGTGATGAGCTGCGAGTGCGGCCTCCACGAATGAGCGGCGATACGCTCGATTTCGAGGACGGCGTGGTGGTGCAGCGGCCCAGTCACAACACCGCTTTGCCGACGATGCGCGGGTTGGGTGATGCGCGGGTGCTCTTGGTGGTCGACGGCATTCGGCTCAACACCACCACGACCAGCAGCCTGCCGTCGGGACTATCCAACATCAACTTGGTCGATCCTTACCTGCTCGAGTCCGTCGAGGTGGTGCGAGGTCCGGGCTTGGCCTCGCTTGGTAGCGACGGACTTGGTGGTACGGTCTCGCTGCGGACTCGCCGACCGGTCGCCATCGTCGGTGCCAACCTGGAAATCAACGCCGGCACGCGGCTCAGCTACTCCAGCTATGACCAGGCGTTTGGCGGCAGCCTCTCCGGCGGTGGTCGCTGGGGTCGCTTTGCCGCCGAGACCGCATTTTCGGCGCGCCACTTCAATGACCTAAGTGGTGGCACCAAGGCGCCGACGGTGCCGATGTCCTCGTACAGCGACGGTGGACTGTACCTGGGCGTGAGCGCCGATACCGGCCACGGCAACCTGCTTTTGATTTATCAGGGCGCCCGCCAGTACGATGGTCTGCGCACCGAGAGAAGCCTGCCCGACGACCTGTATCTGTTGACCGAGCTGGCGCGCGACCTGACCTATGTTCGCTACAACACCAGCATCGAGGTCGCCGACTCTTCGGTCGATGTGACAGCGACGGCAGCCTATCATCGCTTATCGGAGCAAGCCGCGCGCACCCAAGTGCTCATGGATCGCGTCGATCGACTGAGTAACCGCGACGATGTTCTGTCGCTGAGTGCCAACGTCCGCGCCGATCTCGGGCGGGGTGGTCGCTTTGCCGCTGGATTAGACAGCTATTTCGACTGGGTCGCGAGCAGCGCCGAGCATGCCACCGTCGGCGGCTCCGGCGTCGGCAAGAACTCCTCGGAGTGGCAGCGCTACCCAACCGGCTCGGCAGCGCACAGCTTCGCGCTGTTTGTCATCGACGAGATCGATCTCGAGCAGCTGTTCCGCGGCGAGCCCAGCACGCAGCCTGGTCGAGTCAAGGCGCTCATCTCCGGGCGAATCGGTGGCAACTTCCTTCTCGTCGGTGCCGATGATCGCGTGGCGACGCTGTTTCCCTTGGCCCAGTTGCCGCTCGCGGCCCGGCGAGATCAGTCGCTGGTCTATTCCGGTTCGTTTCACCTGCGCTACGAGTTTGTGCCAGGGGCGGCGCTCGTCGCTGGCTTTATGACCGGGACTCGGCCAGCCAGCCTCGATGATCAGGCGCGGCTCGACGTGGGCCGACCAGGACTGCTGTTACCGACGGCGACGGCTCTACTCCCCGAGGCTGCGTACTCTGGGGAAGCTGGCGTGCGGCTGGCGTTCTCGCGGCTCGAGACCAACCTGACCTACGCGGTGAACTATCTGCTGCACCCGATCTCGATGGCGCTGATGCCGCTCGGGGGCCGGGACTGCTTGTCGATGCTCGCCGGGCGCTGTGTCGATCAGCTCCTGGGGCGTCGCAACGAAGACTCAGCGCTGCTCCACTCCGTCGAGGCCGGCTTTCGACTGAACCTGTTTTCCAATCTGCATTTGCTGGGCAGCCTGCTTTATACCTACGGCGACGTGAAGCTGGCTGGGCAGTCCTCGGTCTACGAGCCGATGTGGCGCGTTCCGCCGCTGACGGGGCTGGGTTCGCTTCAGCTGCGACGGCCCCGCTCGATCCTTAGCCTGGCCGAGGTCGGGGCTCGCGCGGCGACTTCGCAGCGACGGCTGTCGAGTCAAGATCGGCTCGATCCGACCATCTGTCCGCTTGGTGGCGCGGTCTGCGACGGCTCGCCGTGGTTTGTGGTGACCTATCTGCGGGGCTCACTGCGGCTGTCGCGCCAGATCTATCTGTCGGGAATCCTCGAGAACCTGACCAACGAGACCTATCGCGTCCACGGCTCCGGCCTTCCCGGACCCGGCCTCGGCGCCCACCTCACTCTCGAAGGCAACCTGTAGCGCTACTCGGGAATGCCGAACTTGCGCTTGGCATAGCCGGACTTGGACACGTTGAGCGGCTTCAGCCTGTCGGCCCAGTCGTCGCCGATAAACTGTAGCTCGAACCGTCGCACCGCCGCCTCGTACTCGCGCAGCAGGCGATCGCGCACTGGCGGCTCGGCAAACGAGT
>Ga0154020_10000417_pt1 | contig 51042 bp, 38 predicted proteins | sample Klosneuvirus_201_FD_109709 | JGI IMG/M metagenome (GOLD analysis project Ga0154020, IMG submission 109709) | Active sludge microbial communities from wastewater, Klosterneuburg, Austria - Klosneuvirus_20160825_MG | ecosystem: Engineered > WWTP > Aerobic digester > Activated sludge | place... | reverse complement strand
TGCAAACCGAGCAGAAAGCCCTCCGCCGGCAGCACAAAGCCGATGTTGGCCGCAATCGGCTCGACGATCACGCCGGCGATCTGGCCGGGATGAGCCTCGAAAAGCCGTTCGACTGCCGCCAGATCGTTGAAGGGTGCGATCAGCGTGTCGGCCGCGGTGGCCGCGGGCACGCCGGGCGAATCGGGCAGGCCCAGCGTGGCGACGCCGCTGCCCGCCTGCACCAGCAACATGTCGGCGTGGCCGTGGTAGCAGCCGCTGAACTTGACGATCTTGGTGCGGCCGGTGGCAGCGCGCGCCAGGCGCAGCGCGCTCATCGTCGCCTCGGTGCCGCTATTGACAAAGCGCACCATCTCCACCGACGGCACAAGATCGACCACCACCTGCGCCAGCTCGCTCTCCAGTGCGGTCGGCGCGCCGTAGCTCGTGCCGCGGGTGACTGCCTCCTGCAATGCCGCCACTACCGTCGGATGCGCATGGCCAAGCGTCAGCGGTCCCCACGACAGCACGTAATCGATGTAGCGGTTGCCGTCCACATCCCAGACGCAGGCGCCCTGCCCACGCGCGATAAAGCGCGGCGTCCCGCCCACGCTGCGAAAGGCGCGCACCGGGCTGTTGACCCCGCCGGGAATCAGTTGCTGGGCTGCGACAAAAAGTTGTTCAGATATTTTTGTGTTCATCATACTCGCTTTGTAAAAATTTGAGACTTGAGACTGAAGATTGAGCGATTAAGAAACTGTTTGAAAAGCCCCACCACGAAGCCACAAGGGGCGCAAAGGGGCACGAAGAGGAGAATCGCAGAGACGGCTTCCAGGTGCTTCTTTGTGCCGCTTAGCGTACTTCGCGTCTTCGTGGTTACTTTTCAAACAATCTCTAAGCGATTGCGCAACGGAGACCCCTGTCCTCATCAAACCCAATCTCCAATCTCCAATCTCCTAATCTCTTAATCTCTGGCTATACTCATGCACAAACTCCACCAGCCGCCGCACATTCTCCACCGGCGTCTGCGGCAGGATGCCGTGGCCGAGGTTGAAGATGTGGCCGGCCCGGCCCACGGCGTGCGCTCGATCAAGCACCTGCTCGATGCGCGAGCGCAACTCTTCCCACGGCGCAAAGAGCGCCACCGGGTCAAGATTGCCCTGCACGGCCACGTCCTCGCCCAGCAGCCGCCACGCCGCGTCGAGGTCGATGCGCCAGTCCACGCCGATTACATCGCCGCCCGCCTCACGGATCAGCGGCAGCAGCCCCGCGGTGTCGGTGCCAAAGTGGATGATCGGCACGCCGGCCGCACGCGCGATCTCGATGGCGCGGCGGCTGTAGGGCAGCACGTGCGTGCGGTAGTCGTCCGGGCTGAGCTGACCCACCCACGAGTCGAAAACTTGCAGCACCTGCGCGCCGGCCTGCGCCTGCGCCAGCAGATAGTCGCCCACCACCTGGCTGAGCTTCTCCATCAGTTGGCGCCACGCGGCCGGGTCGGACATCATCAGGCTCTTGACGCGCACGTGGTTCTTGCTGCCGCCGCCTTCGACCGCATAGGCGGCCAGCGTGAAGGGTGCGCCGCTGAAGCCGATCAGCGGCAGCCCACGATTGTCCAGCTCTTTGCGCGCCAGCCCGATCGCGTCCAGCGTAAACCAGAGCGCTTCCTGCGGCGGGCGCACTGTCAACGCCGCAACATCGGCCGGCGTGCGCACCGGGTTGTGGATCAGCGGCCCCTCGCCCTTGACGAACTCCAGGCTGAGGCCCATCCCTTCGAGCGGCGGCAGGATGTCGGCAAAGATGATCGCGGCGTCGAGGTCGAAGGCGTCGATCGGCTGCATCGTCACTGCGCAGGCCAGCTCCGGCGTCTTGATGATCTCCAGGATCGTGTAGCGTTGGCGCAGCGTGCGATACTCGACCATGTAGCGCCCGGCCTGGCGCATCAGCCAGACCGGCGTGGCGTCGACCGGTTGACGGCGGCACGCGGCGAGAAAGCGCTGCGGGCGCGTGGACGTTTGCGAGTGGGGGATCGGGTAATTGAGATTGGTTTCTGGCATGGGTCGCTTTCAGTGATGAATGATGCGTAATGCGTGATGCGTGATGGAGCCAGATCTTTACGCATTACGCATTACGAATTACGTATGACAACTTTTTACCCTTCCAAAACCCACCGCGCCGCATCTTTGGCAAAGTAGGTCAAAATCATATCCGCGCCCGCGCGCTTGATGCTGATCAGGCTCTCCAGCGCGCAACGGCGCAGGTCGATCCAGCCGTTGGCCGCGGCCGCGTGCAGCATAGCGTACTCGCCGCTGACTTGATAGGCGGCCAGCGGCAGCCGGTGGCGTTCGCGCAGCGCGGCCAGAATGTCGAGGTAGGGCAGCGCCGGCTTGACGATCAGCAGATCGGCGCCCTCGGCCACGTCGAGCGCGGCTTCCTTGAGCGCCTCGCGGCGATTGGCCGGGTCCATCTGATATTGGCTGCGGTCGCCAAAGGCAGGCGGGCTTTCGGCTGCCTCGCGGAATGGGCCATAAAAACCGCTGGCGTATTTGACCGCATAGCTCATGATCGACACGTGCTCGAAACCTTCCCCGTCCAGCCCGGCGCGGATCGCGGCCACCATGCCATCGACCATGCCAGACGGCGCGATGATGTCGGCGCCGGCCTGTGCGTGCACCGCGGACGCACGCGCCAGCAGATCGCGCGTCGGGTCGTTGAGCAGGTAGCCTTCGGGCAGATGCGCGTGGTAATGCGCCTCCCCCGGCCGGTTGATCAGCCCGCAGTGGCCGTGGTCGGTGTATTCGCAGAAGCACATGTCGGAGATGACGATCAGCTCCGGCGCGGCGTCTTTGATGGCGCGGATCGCCTGTGGCACGATGCCGTCTGGGTTGTAGTTGTCGCTGCCGGCCGCGTCTTTCTCCGCGGGAATGCCAAAGAGGATCACGGCGGGAATGCCCAGATCGGCGATCTCGCACGCCTCAGCGGCTAGTTGATCGACCGTTAGCTGAAACTGGCCGGGCATCGAACTGATCGGCGCGCGTTGAACACGACCATAGCGCACGAAGAGCGGCAGGATAAAATCGGCCGGCGTCAGCGTCGTCTCGCGCACCATGCGGCGCAGCGTCGGGTTGAGGCGCAACCGCCGCGGGCGCAGCACAGCAGGGCTGGCAGCCACGCTCATGTTTGGCGCGATGCCATTGCCATTTACTTTTGGTGAGTCAGTTACTATCACGGAACACCCTCCGGTCGAGTTTGAAAATGACGTGCAAGTACAGCGATCATTCCTACCAGGCTTTGCTCAGCCGCGACAACCGTCGCACAAAAGCCCGCTTCTTCCACCGTGCGCGCTGTAACCGGCCCGATACACGCCAGACAGAGGCCGTGCAGCAGCGCCGGATCGCTGCCCTCCAGCGTCAGCCGTTCGAGCAGAAAGCGAAAAGCCGAAGAACTGGCAAGTGTGACGGCATCCACCGCGCGCTGCGCCAGCAAGTTGGGCAGGTCGGCGCCGCCGCTGCCGCGCACGGTGTCATAGGCCACAACTTGGGTGACGACTACGCCGGCAGCGGCAAGCCGGTTGGCGAGCACAGGGCGAGCCAGCACGGCTTGGGGCAACAAGACGCGATCGCCAGGATGAAGCTCCCGCACCAGGAGATCGGCCAATGCTTCGGCAACTGCTGCTTCCGGCGTCAACGTCACCGCCAGGCCAAGCTGCTCCTGCACCGCGGCCGCGGTGGATGCGCCCACAGTGGCGACGCGCATTCCGGCAAGATGTTGCGGCGTTAATCCAAGCGTGGCCAAACGCTGCGCCACGACGCAGACGGCGTTGGTGCTGGTCAGCACGAGCCAGTCGAAGCCGCTTTGCGTCGCCAGGGCAAGCGCCTGGTCGAGTGTGGCAGGGTCGTCCGGCGGCCGGATGTCGATGCAAGGATAGAGCAGCGGCGCCGCGCCGCTCGCGCGCAGCAGATCGGCAAGTTCAGGCGCCTGTAGCGCGGCCTGGGTGACGACGATGCGCCGGCCCTGAAGCGGATGCTCGGAGAGATGCGCGGTGGAGCAGACAGTCATGCCGCATCCTCTGCCAGCCATTGGCGCGCTCCTTGCGACAGCGCCTGCGCTGCAAGCGACGCGCCGAGTTCGTCGGCAGCTTCCAGCGCGGCATATCCTGTCACGTCGATGAAATGGGCGCCGTCGCGCGCGGCCACGCGCCCGCGCAAATGCAGACCCTGCGGGTAGATCTCAGCATAAGCGGCCACCGGCGTCGAACATCCACCGCCCAACCCGCGCAAAAAGGCGCGCTCGGCGGTGACGGCCGCGCGCGTCGCCGCGTCGTCCAGCGGCGCCAGCAGATGCAGCACAGCCACGTCGGCGCGACATTGCACGGCCAGTGCGCCTTGTCCCGGCGCAGGCAGCATGATGTCCAGCGGCAGAACTTCGGTCACGACCTCCCGGTGCCCCAACCGCGCCACACCGGCCAGCGCCAATAAAATTGCGTCATAAGGGCCGTCGGGGTCGAGCGCTTTTTTGATGCGCGTGTCGATATTGCCGCGGATGTCGGCGGTGCGCAGGTGTGGATAGGCGTGCAGCAATTGGGCGGCGCGGCGACGGCTGCTTGTCCCGACGACGGCGCCGCGGGGAAGCTGCGCCAGCGTCAGCCCGCTGCGGCTGATGGCGACATCGTGCACAGCGGCGCGCGCAGGGATGGCGCCAAGCATAAGACCCGGCGGCTGTTCCGTGGGCAGATCCTTGAGGCTGTGCACCGCCAGGTCGATGGCGCCCCTGTGCAGCGCTGCTTCAAGTTCAGCCGTGAAGAGTCCTTTGCCGCCGATCAGCGGCAGCGGCTTGTCGAGGATGCGGTCGCCCTGCGTATGGAGGATTTCCACCTCGGTGACAAGGTCAGGCCACGCCGCGGCCAGCAAGCCGGCGATGTAGTCGGTCTGCCAGCGCGCCAGCGCCGAACCGCGCGTGCCGAGGCGCAAGGCAGGCGCGTCCACCGTGTGCGCTACAGAGGCGCGTTCATTCATGCGAATAGGCTCCGTTCTGATACGCCACCAAGGGGTACTGGGCGCAAAGTTGGCGCGCTGGCTTGGGTGTGACAATGGACAACGCGTTCTCCTCCGCGTGCGGCGCTGCGTCTGACGCCAACGCAAAGAGTTCGCCCAGCGTCTGCGCGTAGGCGGCGCCGTCGCCGCTGGCCGCGTACGCTTTGAGCCGCACGGTTGGCTCGTGCAACAACTTGGCAACGATGCGATCCGCCAATTGCTCCACCTCGTGGCCAATGCGCGCGTGATTGGGCGCCTGATGAAGCAAGCGGTGCAAGGTGCGCTCGACTTCCTGGCGGGCAATGGCTTCGGCGCGACGGCGGAGCTCGATCACAGTGGGCAACACTTCCCGCCCGCTGCACCAGCCGACTACGGCCTCGGCTTCGGCCGTGATGATCGCCTCGACTTGGGGAATGGCCGCCTCGCGTCGGGCTAAGTTGGCATCGATGCTGTCACGCAGGTGGTCGATGTCGTAGCGCGTCACGCCAGGCAGATCATCGACGGCGCCGTCGATGTCGCGCGGCAGGGCAATGTCGATCAGCAAGAGCGGCCGGCCGCCGCGCCGGTGCATGGCGTGCGCCACCTGCTGCGCGGAGAGCATCACATGGGGCGCGCCCGTGGCGCTGATGACCAGGTCGGCGGTAGTCAGCGCCTCATCGAGCCGCGACCAGTCCACGGCGCGCGCGCCGAAGGTCATCGCCAATTGTTCGGCGCGCGCGGCCGTGCGATTGATAAAGATCAGCGAATCCACGTTGTGCTGTTGCAGGGCAGTTGCCGCCAACTCCGCCATCTCGCCCGCGCCAATGATCAAGGCGCGCCGGTTGCGCAGGTCGCCCAGCCCGGCTTCGGCCAGCCGCACGGCCGCGTGGCTGACTGAGGTGGTGTAGCTGCCGATCGGGGTCTCAGTGCGGGCGCGCTTGCCGCAGTGCAGCGCGCGACTGAAAAGCTGTGAAAGGATCGGGCCGCTCGATCCATTGGCCTGGGCAGCGGCAAAGGCTGTCGCCACCTGTCCCAAGATCTGCGCTTCGCCAAGAATCAGCGAATCCAGCCCCGAGGCGACGCGCATGAGATGGTCGATGGCCTGATAGTCCGTCTTGGTATAGAAATAATGCGCAAGGTCTGCAAAGGGGACGTTGCGCTGGCGTGCGAGCTTCTCGCCGATGAGCCTTATCCCCTCTGCTGGAGCGCCGCTGGTTGCGTAAATTTCCAGCCGATTGCAGGTGGAGAGGATCACCACTTCCTGCACCGCGCCCAGCGGCGCGCCGACTGCATGTAAATCTTCAGCCACCATCGGCAACTTGCACGCGCCGAGCGCTAGCTGCTCGCGCACTGCAATCGGCGTCGTCCGATGGTTCAGCCCAACAAGCAGGATGGCTGGCGTCTGCTTCTTTACGCTTGGCATCTCTGCATCCTCCAAAAAGTCTTGCAAATGGCCGCTTACTTTTCAAACCGGCGCGTTTGTTCGAAGCGCCTCTGTTGCCAGCGCGGCCAGGATCGTCACCATCGCCGGGCTGTCGTTGAGCATCAGCGGGCGTTCGACGCGCACCCCATGCGCCTGGGCAATCTGCTGCACGCCGACGTCGATGTCGTAGAGCACCTCAACATGGTCGGCGATGAAGCCGATCGGCGCCACGACGAGCTTCTTGCGTCCGCGTTGCGCCAACTCGACGATAAAGTCCTCGATCTGCGGGCCAAGCCAGGGCACGCCGGTCTTGGCCGCGCTCTGGTAGGAAAAGGTCCAGCGGTCGGCGGGCAGCGCCAACTTCTCGGCAAGCAGCGTTGCCGTCTCGCGCAACTGACGGTCATACGGCTCCCCGCGCGCCAGGATGGACTCTGGCAGGCTGTGCGCTGTAAAAATGGTGAGCACGTCGGCGCGCGCTTCGGCGGGATAGCGCTCCAGCGTGGCGCGCACATTGGCCGCGACTGCGTTGAGATAGTCCGGCTGCGTGTGCCAGCTCTCCACAAAAGTGATTTCGAGGGACCGGTCAAGCTGCGCCAACGCCTCATCGAGCCGTTTGCGATAGGCGCCGATGCTCAGGCTGCTGTAGTGCGGCGCCATGCAGATCACCGTGGCGCGCGTCACGCCGTCGGCGGCCATCTGTGCGACCGCATCCTTGATCCACGGCGTCCAATGGCGCATCCCGACATAGACGGGCGCGGCGATGCGCTCCTGCAATTGGGCGGCGACGCTGCGCGTGATGCGCAGCAGCGGCGAGCAGCCGCCGATCGCCGCGTAGCGATGGCTGATCTCGTCGATCAGCGCCTGTGGCGTGGCGCGGCCGCCGCGGATGTCAAGCAGATAGGCGGGGATGTCGTCGAGCGAGTCCGGGCCGCCGTAGGCCAGCAGCAAAACGGCATCTTTCATGTTAAAGTTCCTTGGTTCTGCCAGATCGCCTTGCCAATAAAAAATGGGCCAAGCTGTTCCAGGTGCAACGAAGTTTGCTTGGTCTTGCGCATCCGCTGGACGATCGACGAGAGCGGGTACAGCTCCGGCCCGAGCAGCCCGACCACGAAGTCGTTGTCGTGCTTGTCCAGCCCGTGGCAGGCGAGGCGGATGTCCGTGCCGTAGCCGGCGCGCCCGTAGGCGTGGCCAATGCCGCCGTGTTCCATCAGGATCGTGCGTTGCTCCTGGGTGGAAAGCTGCTCGAAAGAGCCGGCGCGACGCAGCGGATACCAGATCGCCCACGGCATGGCCGGGTCGCACACCTTATTGCGCGGCCGTGTAATCAGCGCGTGTTCCAGATTATCCTCATGGCCCAGTGCGTAGGTGCGGCCCAGCATGGTGTATTCTGGCTTGGGCTGTAGCGCTGCGAAGGGCGGAAGCTGGAGATAAGCGCGCAGGTCGGTCACGAAGAAGTTAGGATCTTCCGTAAAGGTCAGCAGCGCGACGCCGAAGGAGTCGTTGGCGTCGGCATAGAGTACGCTGCCAAACGGCTGCTCCTGCAACGAGGCAATGAGGTCAGCGGTATTGGTGCACGCGCCAAAGGCGTACAGTTGCATAAAGAGCCGGCGGTCAAGACGCACAACCTGGCCGTCTGCGGTGCGCCCTTGCTCGCTGATGTCTAATCCTTCGGTTGTTGCGAATGGATGCGTCATGAGGTCGTCAGTTGGTTGGCTTGATGATTTGAGGTTCAATCGTTTTTATAGTTGATTCAGTATGCGTTGGCGACATTTTCACCAGCGCGGCGCATGGGAAGTGGTTCATACGTGCAGAACGGCTCCTCGCCCAGGTATTCCATCGTCATGCCGTAGGCGCGGGCGCGGCAGCCGCCGCAGACGCCCTTGAATTCGCACAGCCCACATTTGCCGCCGAGCAGATTCGGGTCGCGCAGTTCGGTGAAAAGCGTCGAATCTTCCCAGATTTCGCGGAAGGGCTGGCGACGGATATTGCCCGCTTCGACCGGCAGGTAGCCACACGGAAAGACTTCGCCGCGGTGACTGACAAAGCAGACGCCTGTGCCGGCAAGACAGCCTTTGGTCATGGCGTTCATGGCGTGGCGCGCCTGGTCGTCGCCGGGATGGCCGCTTGGATGGCCATTGCCGCCGGCGTGCTGCTGGCGATGATGGCTGGCCGGTCGCTCACGAATGAGGCCCTGCCGGCGTTCCTCGGCCTGGCGTTGCCGCACGATGCGGAAATAGTGTGGCGCACAGGTCGCCTTCAACTCAATGCCGCCCGCCATCTCAGCGTCGTACATCCAGTTGAGGACAGCTTCATATTCAGTGGCGGAGATTTGCTGGTCAGGGGCAATTTCCACGCCGCAACCAACCGGCACCAGCAAGAACAAGTGCAGCGCGTGCGCCTCCAGCCCCTTGGCAAGCGCCAGGGTCTGATCCATCTGATGGACATTGTGGCGCGCCACGGTGGTGTTGATCTGATAGGGCACGCCGACTTCCCGCAGATAATTCATGCCGGCCAGTGACTTGTCGAAGGCGCCTGGGCCGCGAAAAATGTCGTGCGTGACCGCGTCGGCGCCATCAAAGCTGACGCTGACGCGGCGGATGCCACTCGCTTTGATTTTGCGCGCGATATTGGCATCGATCAGCGTGCCGTTGGTGGCCAGCGCCACGATCAGCCCCGCGTCGCTGGCGTGCCGGGCGATCTCGAAGATGTCGGGGCGAAAGAGCGGTTCGCCACCCGAAAGCACGAAGATCGGCCGGGCAAAAGCGGCGATCTGGTCGATCAAGCTGAAAGCTTCAGCCGTGGTGAGGTCTTGCGGCAGCAATTGGTCGGCCACCGTGATGCGCCGGCAGTGGATGCAGGCCAGGTTGCAACCGGCCGTGCTTTCCCAAAAGACCAGCCGGGGAGGTGCATACGCAGCAGGCGCGCTCATTGCAATGAGTCCTTTCTAGATGCCATAAAGCCCACGAAATTCTATGTAAACCTAAGTAAAACTATGTTTTTTGTCTGAAAGTTACGATACAACGGTTGGCTCAAACATGCAAATTGACTCCGCTTTATGGTCCAGGGGTGACAGTCATTTTTGAACGTGACTGTCACCCCTGCGTGCTACAGGCAACGACAAAATAAGCTGCGCAAGGCCGCGATGCAGTGATTTGTCGGTGCGTTGGTTTTATGGTATCAAGAGGTGCGTAAATCAACCCACTTCAGGATCTTAGCATGACGACAGCCTTACACCCGCCGCCAGCCTTTCATCTTCTGGCAAAACCCACCGGCGCCACCTGCAATCTGGATTGCGCCTATTGCTTCTTTTTGTCCAAAGAGATGCTCTATCCGGGCAGCCGCTTCCGCATGGCTGACGAGTTGCTCGAATCCTACATTCGCCAGTTGATCGAGTCGCACACTGTGCCTGAAGTCCAGATCGCGTGGCAGGGGGGCGAGCCGACGCTGATGGGGCTGCCCTTTTTCGGGCGCTCCATCGAGCTTGTCGAACAATATCGCAAGCCGGGGATGCGCGTTACCTATGCGATCCAGACCAACGGCACGCTGCTTGACGATGCATGGGCGGCTTTCTTCAAGCAGCACGATTTTCTCGTCGGCATCAGCATCGATGGGCCGCGCGCCATGCACGACGCCTATCGCGTCGATAAGGGCGGACAGCCGACTTTCGACAAGGTGATGCGCGGCCTGCACTTTCTGCAAACGCATGGCGTCGAATACAACACGCTGACCACGCTGCACCGCGCCAACGCCGATCACCCGGTCGAGGTCTATCGCTTTCTGCGCGATGAATGCAAGTCAAACTTTATCCAGTTTATCCCGATCATCGAGCGTGTGCCGGCAAGTGCGCTCGCTCAAGCCGAGACAGCGGCGCAACTTGTCGTGCCCGGCCAGGTGAGTACAGCGCCGTGGTCGTCGTGGCGCGATCGGCCTCTCTACACGCAGGCGGGCGAATTGATCACCGACCGTTCGCTGCTGCCGGAACAGTACGGCGACTTTCTGATCGGCGTCTTCGAGGAATGGGTGCGCCGTGATGTGGGTGCAGTTTATGTGCAGATGTTCGACGTGGCGCTGGCAAACTGGATAGGCGAGCCGCCTGGACTGTGCGTACATGCCAAGACGTGCGGGCTGGCGCTGGCGATCGAGCACAACGGCGACCTCTATTCATGCGATCACTTTGTGGAGCCAGCGTACAAGCTGGGCAACATTTTGGAGACGCCGATGATCGAGTTGGTGGCGTCCCCTCAACAGCAGCAGTTTGGACAGGACAAGTTCGACGCGCTGCCGCAGTACTGTCTGGAGTGCGACGTGCGCTTTGCCTGTCACGGCGGCTGTCCCAAGGATCGCTTCCTGCATACGCCAGACGGCGAGCCGGGGTTGAACTATCTCTGCGCCGGCTTCAAGCGCTTCTTCCATCACATCGACGAACCGATGCGCGTCATGGCGGGGTTGCTGCACCAACAGCGTGCGCCGGCCGAGATCATGCGTCGCTATCAGGAGCGCGACCGGCGGCTGGCCGAGACATTTGCCGATGCCGGTCGCAACGATCCGTGCCCGTGCGGGAGTGGCAAGAAGTTCAAGCAGTGTCACGGACGGCGCTGATTAAGCATCGGATGTGAAAATAGCTTTGATGCAAAGGCGCAGAGGCTCGCAGAGAAAGGCTCTTTTCAGTGTTCTTTGGCGCCTTGTGTGGGCATGTTGCCCACCAGAAATTTCTGCGAAGCGCTTGTCGTGCAGACACTGCTGGAGGAAGATTAAGAAAAACAGCCGTCACTTATATAAGTGACGGCTGTTTTTCTGGTAGCGCATACGAGATTCGAACTCGTGTCTCAGCCTTGAGAGGGCTGTGTCCTGGGCCTCTAGACGAATGCGCCACACAACTTGTTCTTTGTGGTGCTCCCAGAACGCAGTTGATTGTACTCGCAGCCGCGAGGGCTGTCAAATCGGAAGGATGTTTTGGGGTCTAGTTTAGGCGACTAGCGGGTGCGCGGTGCGTTGGCAAGACGTTCGACCACTTCGCCCACGCGGATGAGTGAAACTGGTTTGGCGAGATAGTCGTCGGCGCCGGCGTCGAGACATCGCTCGCGGTCGCCGGGCATGGCGAGCGCGGTCAATGCAACCACGGCGGCGGCGGCAATATCTGGGTCGCGCCAGCTACGGATGCGCCGGATCACCTCAAGCCCATCCATGCCGGGCATTTGGATGTCCATCAAGACGACGTCAGGACGGATTTCGGCGAGCGCGCGCAGTGCAGCTAAGCCGTCCTCAGCCACATGCACGACGCATCCAGTGTTGCGTAGATAGTCGACGTACATCTCCATCATCGCCAGGTTATCATCCACCAGCAACACTACCACTGGCTCGTCCGGTCGTGGGCGGCGCGGCAACGGCAAAGAAGAAGGTAATTCCGAGAGAAGGGGCGAGGAACCTTCCGCCTGGCGGGTGCTGGGATGCCAGGGAAGGCTCAGTGTGAAGCGGCTGCCCTCTCCGACGACGCTTGCGAGCGTCACGCTGCCACCGTGGAGTTCGGCCATGCGCCGCACGAGTGATAGACCTAGACCGGTGCCTGTATATTGGCGGGCGAGCCGCCCATCCAACTGCGTAAAAGGCTGAAAGAGCCGCGCAAAATCCTCTGGGGCAATGCCGATGCCCCGATCCCAAACGTGGAATTGCACGACGCATTCTTTGGCGTCTGCCTGCACATCCAGCCCGAGCTGTCCCCCCTCTGGCGTGAATTTGACTGCATTGCTCAACAGGTTTACGAGCATTTGTTTGAGCCGGCGCTGGTCGGCATCGATTTCGATTGAGGTCAGGTTGATCGTAAACCCAACTGATTGGCGCTTCTGCTGCGCCATGCCTTTGATCATCTGCAAGGCGGCCATGCAGGTTTCATCCACCGAAAACGGCGCGCGATGGAGCTGGAATTGTCCTGCTTCGATCTTGGAGAGGTCGAGGATGTCGTTGATCAAATCGAGCAGATGTTGCCCGCTATGTTCGATCGTGGTGACGGCGCGCAGTTGCTTTTCGTTGAGGCTCCCATACAGTTGCTCGCGCAGCGCCTCGGTCAATCCCAGGATGCTGGTCATCGGCGTGCGCAGCTCATGGCTCATGCCGGCGAGGAATTCATCCTTCAGGCGCGCGGCTTTTTCGAGCGCGGTATTGGCCGAGCTCAACTCGTCGCGGCTGCGTCGCAGCGCTTCTTCCGCCTGTTTTTGCAGCATCATATCGCGCATGATAGTGGAGTAATACTCGACCGTGGCGTGACCGTCGCGGTGGGCAATGATCACTTGCGACACCGGGATCTCGACGCCTTCGGCATGGAGGATCACGCTGTCACCTGCCCAGACCCCGCGCCGCGTCGCCACCGGAATCGCCTCGCGCTCAATGGCCGGCCAGGCGCTTGCGGCGTAGATCGAACGCAGCGAGAAATTGGCAATGTCAAAATCAGGGCCGATGCCCAACATGCGGCGTCCGCCCAAGTTGAGGTAAGTCAACTCGCCCTGGGGATTCCAGTTGGCGACCAGGTCGGTCGTTGCTTCCAGAATCGCGCTCTGGCGATGTTGCTCCTGCTCGGCGCGGCGCTGCTCGGTGACGTCCAGTGCGGTGCAAACGATGCGCACCACGCGGCCGCCTTGCAGCACTGATTTTGCACGCAGGCTCAGATAGCCATTGGCGCCATCCGCACGCAACAGACGGATTTGCAACTCATGCGTTTCCTCATCGTTACACTGCTGGTATAGATCGAGGATATGATTCAGGTCTTCGGCAAGTACAAACTCGCTCAGCTTGCGCAGAGGCAACAGCGTCTGGTGCGAGGGGATGCGCAAGATGCGGCAGGCTTCATCCGAGAGCGACGCCTCGGCGCGATCGAGATCGATGTCAAGGCTGCCGAGGTGAGCGATGCGTTGCGCTTCGGCAAGTCTTGCCGTGCGTTCGACAACGCGCTGTTCCAGCGTTTTGTTGAGATCCTCGAGTTTCGCCTGCTCCTGGCGCACCGTGCGGTACAACAGTGCATTGTTGACCGCGACCAGCACCTGGACCCCAACGGCCTCCACCAGATGTAGATCGCGTTGGCTGTAGGCATTGAGCCGATAGCTGAAAATTTGCACCACGCCGCGCACCGTATCACTGAGCTTCAACGGGACGATCAGCGCCGCGCGCGGCACATTGGGATCTTGCTCTGGCACTTCAGTCGCCTGAATTGCCTGCACGCTGCCCGTCTTGCTGACGTAATACGAATTGCTGCTGGTGCGCCTTTGCGCGTTGTAGTCGGTAAGCAGGATCGACTGGCCGGTGCGGATGGCGAGACTCTGCGTGCCTTTCCCTTCCGGCGCCAGCTTGATCTGCGGAATGCTTGTGATATCAAGCGCGTGACCATCCTGCCAGGCAAAGAGACAGGTGATCAGTTCTGTCTCGGGGTCGAACGACGATAGATAGAGGACGTCGCAATCCATCCGCTCAGAGATCAAGCTGCGCATCGTCGGGAAAATATGATCCAGATCAAGCGAGCGGCCGAGTTCGGCGCCGGCGCGATAGAGAAGATCGCGTTCTTCGGCGATTTGCTGCTGGCGCTCTCTGGTCTCGACTTCCAGCGTCACGTTGCGGAGAGTAGCAAGGATCAGGGAAGTGTCTGTCTCACAGCGCAAGGGCGCATAGTGCACGCTGAACCAGGTGGTAGTCGCACCGTATCGATGCGGAAGTTCGGCGATCGTCGCGCTGCCGTGGGCGTTGACGCTGCGGATCAACGCGGCATGACGTCGCGCCTGCCCACCTCCCAAAAGCTGGGAAAATTGCCGGCCAGCAAGCTGCTCGTCGGCGCCCACCAGCCGCTGCGCGGCGAGATTGGCATAGACAATTTTGCCGGTGGTTGTCAACACAAAGATGGCATCATTCACCTGGTCGGCAAGGATGCAAGTGGCGAACTCAGCGCGTAGAGAATGATCGGCGCCGGGGGCGGCGTCTGGCTGTTGGTCATCGAATGGTTTATGCATAGCTATGATCAGGTTTCAAGCATGGAACGAGACTGTTCTCAGCTTATCGCATTCGTATAATACGCTCAGGGGCGAAACCCACTTTGGAGCCACGAAACGCCATGCCGAACCGATGCAAGTAGATTGTCTTGCCTGCTTCCTCATAACAATCATGCCAACGCACCAGGAATTCCGGCGTTGGCATGTAGGTGTAGTTGCCCAACGTTGAAGGATCCATGAAATAAAATCGATTTTTGTCATACCCAATGACGACGGCATAATGACCGTCGTTCCACGCATCGGCATAAGCGCCCGATGATATATCCGCCCACGCTTGCAAAGCGACAATGACGGGAACGCCTGCGTCGATCAGCTCGCACAGTGTAGCAAGGTGCATCTCTGTAAAGATGCTCACGTCGATGCCGCACGCCTCTGCATAAGCGGCTATATGGTGATAATTTACGCCTTGCTCTGGGTTTGCGCCAAGTGCTGCGGACAGAGCATCGAAACGCACCGAGACGCCGTAATACTGTAGCACACTTTGCAACGCAGTGACGCCACATGAATAACCGTTAGGCTGACGCACCAACGGCGCCCAAATCCGAATGTTGGCAAGCGCTGGTTGATCAACATCGTGTACAGGAGTCGTCTGACGCACGAATACTTTTTCTTTTATGGTGACGCTTATCGCCCGAAAAAGGCGCGCCGATTGACATGATCTTATGCGAACCGGGACAGATGTCAAACGCAGAGCGTGCTGTTATGCACTACGTATGCTAATGCGATACCATTTACTAGAAGTACTTGCTATCCAACAAAAGCCGGTTGCGCCCGTCAGTTTATGCCGGTAAGATCAACCCACATGGTTGTTCTCGTGATATTGCGATGCATCTCCTTCAAGCGCTTATGCACTTCCTAAACCGCTCCACCCTAACCACGTTTTCACAGTCGACGCACAAATCACTCCTCCTATGGATGGTGGTGGGGATTGGTATTGTGGCTCTGTCCGCAAGCCTTGGATTTATATGGCTGCCGTTCCAAACTTTTGTCAGCGCGCTGATCGGCGTCAGCATTTTTCTGATCGGTGGCGTGTTGGCTTGGATGGTTCGACGCGCTCGGCTTCATCCTGCCGCGATGCACGACCCAACGATCATGCATGCGCAGCAAATGTTTGTGGACGCGCTGCAAGATAGCGCACATGCGTTGACCAGCACACTTGACCTGGACGAAGTGCTGGATCGCATCCTGGTCAATATCAACCGGGTGGTTGCCCACGACGCTGCCAACGTGATGCTACTCGATGAGGCCACCGACACGGTGCGCATTGTGCGGTCAGCCAACACGCAACCCGGCGTTGGCACGCATCCCCAACTGGTTGGGCAAACATTTGCGATACAAGAATTTCGTAATTTGAGCGCGATGCGCCAGACATTAGCGCCAGTATTGATCGCTGACACCGCAGGCGACTCGAACTGGCTACACCTGCCGGATTCCACTTGGATTCGCTCGTCGCTGGGCGCGCCGATTGTGAGCCGCGGCCATGTGATGGGCTTTCTCTTGCTTGACAGCGCACAACCTGATTTTTTTACTATCGAACAAATCAGGCATTTAAGCTTCTTTTGTAACCAGGCGGCTATTGCGTTGGAAAACGCACAACTCTATGCAAAGGCCAGCCGTGAACTAAATGAGCGCCATCACGCTCAACGCGAGTTGACGCGCCGGCTGAGGGAGATGGAATTGCTGAATCGCGCTATCCTCCACGCGGCAACGCTTGACCTCGATCAGGCGCTCAATCACATCTGCCGCGATCTGACGCATCACTTTGCCGCGCCGCAGTCCGGCATCGCACTGCTCGACAGCACGGGGCAGAACCTGACGGTGATCGCCGAGTATGGGCCCAGCAATTCGGTCAGCGTCGTCGGCGCCGTGATCCCTGTGCAGAACAACCCCACCACGGAATATGTCTTGACGAAACGCCAGCCATTGGCGATCGTGGACGTCGAAAACGACGACCGCATGGCGCCGATTCGGGAATTGATGCGCAAGCGGCGCGTCGCGTCGCTGTTGCTGCTGCCACTCTTTGTGCGCGACGAAATTGTCGGCACGATCGGTCTGGATTGGTTCGAGCCGCATACGTTTGACGAGCACGAAATTGAAGTGGCGCAGTCCGTAGCGCGCGCAACCGGTCAGGCGCTGGACAATGCTCGTCTCTATCGCACCATGCAGCAGGAATTGGCCGAACGCCAGCGCGCGGAGAGCCGAGAGCGTAGACAGCGAGAGTTTATCGAGGTGCTCCACGATGTGACGCTGGCTATGGTCAGTTCGCTGGACTTCGACGTCGTGCTTGACCGGCTGCTGGCGGACATTGGGCGCGTCGTCAAATATGATGCTGCCAATATCATGTTGCTCGATGAGAGTCGCACCAGCGCGCGCGTCGTGCGGTCGGTCGGCTATACGCCGGCAATTGCGGAGTCGGGCTTTCTCTCTTTCCGCTACGACCTGGCGGATACCGATAATCTATACACGATGACGGAGACGCAACTGCCTTTACGCGTCGCGAATACACACGAAGATCCTCACTGGCGGCGCATCGACGGTGATGGCTGGATTTTAAGCTATTTGGCCGCGCCGATCCGCCGCCAGGGAGAAGTGATTGGCTTTGTTTCAGTAGATTCACGCCAACTCGATTTCTTTACTGAAGAGGATGCGAAACGGCTGCAAACCTTTGCCGACCAGGTAGCTGTAGCGCTGGAAAATGCGCGGCTTTTTCAGGAAGCACAGCAGGCGCGCACCGCGGCCGAAGCTGCCAGCCGCACCAAATCGATCTTCCTCGCCAACATGAGCCACGAGATTCGCACCCCGATGAACGCCGTGATCGGGATGACCAGCCTGCTGCTCGCCACGGAACTGACGCCTGAGCAACGCGACTATGTGGAAACCATCCGCACTAGCGGCGATGCATTGCTCGCCGTCATCAACGACATTCTCGACTTTTCCAAGATCGAGTCGGGTCACATGCACCCGGAAAAACAGCCTTTTCAACTGGTGGCGTGCCTCGACGAAACCCTCGATCTCTTTGCCGGTAAAGTCGCGGCCCAGGGGATTGAGCTAACCTACTGGATCGACGACAGCGTTCCGCCCTGGTTGATGGGCGATCAGGCGCGGCTGCGGCAAATTCTCGTCAACCTGGTTAGCAATGGAGTCAAGTTCACCCACGCAGGGGAAGTTGAGGTTACAGCCCTGGTGGAGGAGCAGGATGGCGCCCTGCGGCTCCATCTGGCCGTGCGCGATTCGGGCATTGGCATTCCGGCGCATCTCATGGATCGACTCTTCCAACCATTTTCGCAGGTTGATCCATCGATGGCGCGGCGATTTGGCGGTACAGGACTTGGGCTGGTAATCAGCAGGCGACTGGCGCAGTTGATGGGGGGAGATATCTGGGTGGAGAGCACGGTCGGAGCAGGCTCGACTTTTCACTGTACAATCGGCGTCGAGGCTGTGGCGGAGACGATCAACGAACCATCCCAGCCAGATTTTCTGCTGGCAAAATGCATCTGGGTAGCCGACAGCCATCCCCCTACGCTTGCCAATGTGACGAAACTGCTTCAACGATGGCAAGCAACGGTCGTGGGAGTTGACTCTGCCCAGGCATTGACTGCCATGCTTCAGCAAGCTGACAGCGCGCCGGATGCTTTACTGCTCGATATGCGGCTCTTGAAGAGCGCCCCTGCGTTTGCGGAGGCGTGGAGGGCAAACAGCCGGTGTCACACCTGCCCGATCGTGGCCGTGACGACGGTGGGCAGCGCCGCCTCTTCCAGCGATTTGCTACAGACGGCGGATTATCTTTTGCGCCCTATCAAACAGCGCCAACTGCTGCAAATCCTGGAGCGGCTGTTACAGCCCAGTGCGGATAAGGAGCAACATCCTCTGCTTTCGACAGGCTTCTTTGCCGAATTGCGCCAGCAACCGGCCGCCCTGCGCATTTTATTGGCGGAGGACAACCTGGTCAATCAAAAAGTCGTCTTGCGCATGCTGGAAAAACTTGGCTACGCCGCCGATATTGCCGCTAACGGGCTGGAAGCGGTCGAGGCGCTGCATCGTCAACCCTACGACCTGGTTTTGATGGACATGCACATGCCGGAAATGGATGGCATTGAGGCGACGCAGAGGATCCGCGGCGCCTTGTCCGCAGCACGCCAACCTCGCATTGTGGCAGTCACGGCGGCAGCAATGGTGGAGGATCAGGAGGCGTGTCTGGCCGCTGGCATGGACTCCTTCCTGACCAAGCCTGTGCGCCCGGAACATCTGGCGCAGATTCTCCGCACAACAAAAACTTCATAGCCCGCCTTGGGTCTGCGCATAAGGCATGGAGATCGTAAATGTGCTGCCTTCCCCCGGCTCGCTGCGCACGGCAATCTCTCCCCCTTGTAACTCAACGAGACGTTTGGCTAGAGCCAATCCCAGCCCAGTGCCGGGAAATTGGCGCGTCAGCGTGCTATCCAATTGTGAAAAGGGGCGAAATAAGCGCGACAAGTCTTCTTGATTAATGCCGATCCCGCGATCCCACACATGCACATAGACGCGCCTGTTTGCGCTGTTCGCCTCCAGCTTTACGCCAACCTTGCCGTCCTGTGGCGTAAACTTGATGGCGTTGCTCACCAGGTTGAGCAGGATCTGTTGCCAGCGGCGTTGGTCGCCCTGCAACATCAGGCGCTCGCAGTTGGTCTCAAATTGGATGGTTAGCGCTTTCGCATCCGCGGCCTCGGTGCTGAGATCGACAGCGCTCTTAGAGACCGAGACCGCATCGAACGGGTCGTCATGCAGATGGAATTGTCCTGCCTCGATGCGCGATAGATCCAGCAGATTATTGATCAACTCCAGCAGTTCGCGTCCGCTGCTCTCGATCAACTTCAACGACCGTTGTTGCCGGTCGGTGAGGGGGCCGTACATCGTGAGCTGAAGCGCTTCGGCCAGCCCAAGAATGCTGCTCAGCGGCGTGCGAAGTTCGTGGCTCATCATCGCCATAAATTCATCTTTGAAACGTGCGGCGCCGCGCAACGCCGTATTGGCCTCTTGCAATTCGTCGGCGTAAGCCTTGAGCTTTATCTCGGCCAGTTTGATTTTAGTGATGTCGATGCCTACGCCCAGCATCGCCGGCTTTTCGTGACCGGCCGCCGCAAATGGGATCTTGATCGTCTGCATAATGTGTTCGCTGCCATCGTAAAAATGTACGCTCTCTTCTGGTATCTGTAAGGCGCCGTTCTGTGTGATCGCCTGTACGTCTTCTGCATAGAAGCGTGCGGCCTCTTCGGGCCAAGGGTTGACCTCTGCGTCGCGTTTTCCAATCAGTTGCTCAACCGTCATACCCAGCGAGTCTGCGCAAGCTTTGTTGGCCAGGATATAGCGGCCATCGATATCTTTAGCAAAGATCATGTGGGGTACCAGATCGACAACCTGGCGTAGGCGCTGCTCGCTCAGGGCAAGCTCCTCCTCTTTGCGCCTGCGCGTTTCAACCTCACGCTGCAACGCGTGCGTCCGCTCGGCAATGCGATCCTCCAGTGTGCGGTTCAGCTCTTTCAGCGCCACCTGCACCGCTTTGAGTTTGGTAATATCGCGACCGACGCCGACCAATCCGGTCACTTCACCAGCGGCGCTGCACAAGGGCACCTGTGAGGTAAGCAGGCAGACCTGCTCCCCGTTGACGACGATCCACTCTTCTTGGTTGATGACGGACTTGCCCTCCAGCAGCACCTGAGCTTCCACCTTGTTCAACTGTGCGGCGACCTCTGGCGGATAAGTCTCCTCGTCAAGTTTGCCCAAGGCGTCGCTTTCGTGTGTGAGTCCCATATAGCGAACATCGACCTGATTTGCCAAGGTTTTCCGACCCAGTGCATCCTTGGCGTACACCGAGTCAGGGATCAGATCGATGATTGTGCGCAAAAGTTGTCGCTGTTGCATGAGGGATGCTTGGCCGAATTTTCGTTCGGTAATCTCGACGGCGATGCCAGCGGTGCGCACGTGGCGCTGATTTTTATCAAAAATCGGCACACCCCGTTCATGTATCCAGTGGATCGACCCGTTGCGATGGATCACCCGATACTCGATTTCGCTTGGCGCACCCTGACGCTGGCACGCCAAAGCTCCCTCTACGATGGGCAAGTCAGCCGGCGCCACCACCTGGAGAAATGCGTAGGGGTCCGCATATTGGATTTCGTTGGCAAAATCGTACAGACGTTCAAACCCGCCGCTGATATACAGCATACGTCGTTGCTGGATATCGACTGTCCAGAAAATTTCGCCGCTGTGGTCGATCAATTGGCGAAAATCATGGTTTTGCTGCTGCAAGTTCTGCACTTGAGCTTCGAGGGCCGCCACCCGATCTTCTAAGGTCGTGACCATAGTCGTTGCATTATCTCCCATGTACGCTCGCCTGCTGCTTCAACTCGCTTTTGCAAAATCTTCATCACTCACCAGGGTAATGACGCGGAAGGTCTCTGCATAGGCCATTTCCTTGCCCTTGGCGGCCTCCGCCGACCATTGACGCAGCATCGGTTCCGGATCCCATTCGCGCATTTGGCTGACGTGACAGCGCAGCGCAGCGATTTTGAGGTCGATCGTGCTGCTGGTGTTGACCCATGTGTCGCCGCCGCCCCATCCTTCTACATAGACCTTGCGCACCTTGTGAGCCGATAAACCTTCCCCAGCCAGTTCCTGAAAGAGATGCGGCTGACCTGCGGCGGGAAAGACCGCTTCCAGCGCCGCGCTCGCCGCGGCGCGATGGTCTGGGTGGTTGATGTAGGTGGCATCGACGAACCAGGCTGTAGGGTCGCCGCACACGACGACTTCGGGGCGAAAGCGCCGTATTTCGCGCACGAGCCGGCGGCGCAATTCGAGCGTGTTGACGAGCAGCCCATCCGGTTCGCGCAGAAAGACCACCTCTTGCACGCCCACCGCGGCGGCGGCGTCACGTTGTTCTTGCTCCCGGATCGCCGTGGCCTCTGCGCGGGTCAGGCTCAGGTCGGCAATGCCCACGTCTCCGCTGGTGAGGAGAAGATAGGCGACTTCTGCGCCGCCCTGCACCCAACGGGCGGCCGTGCCGGCTGAGCCAAATTCGATGTCGTCAGGATGGGCGAAGATAAACATGGCGCGATGAGGTGTATAAACAGAGGACGATTCCATACAGATTCACTCACTTTCACTGGGTGCATTGTGCTGAGAGATAGGCTTGTTCTAACGCGGCGATCACTTGGGCAGAGGAGGCATTTAATGCCGCGGCCGCGTCCCCTACATTCTGTTCGGGATTCAGACTATCCACCATGCGGCTGAACCCATCATAAGAATCAACCATGTCAGTGATGGTTTGAAGCTGCAACACCGTATTGGCGCGCCGTGCGGCCTCAACCAACTTGCCGATGTTTTCGCGCATCGCGCGCAGTTGAGCAACGCTGGTGTCTGCATCGATGGCTTGCAGATTCGTCGCCGATGTACGCAGCGTAGCGAGCGAATTGCACAGGACGCGCCTGCCGTCGGTCAGGGTCGGTGCGTTTTGCGCCGAACAGCCTGTCACAATCCCCAAAAGAAACGCGGTGACCAAGAGAGTATATAGAAAATGTTTCATATCCGTTCCTTTCCGTTACACAGATGTTGTGAAGTATACTGAAAATTTGTGTGCGGTGATAGTAAGCACAAAGCAATTATTCAGATTTCGCCGCATATTCAAGGATGGATTGCCATTTCTTTCCTTGGCCACCATGACTGAGGGAAATCGCTATGGGTCTGCAACGCACAGCGCGCGGCCGCCAAATCGTACGGTTGATGCTCGAACTCGACAAGCCCATCCAGCCGTTGAGCGATGCGGAGGCGGAACACGAAGCCCGCACCAATTATAACTGGAATTTCACCGTCAACCTGCTCGACGGCGCAGGCTTCTGGTTCGGGATGAGTTTTATTTCGGCGGTTACGATTTTGCCGCTCTTTGTCAGTAAGCTCACGACCGGCGCGGTCTGGTTTGCCGTGCTGGCCGTATTGAGCCAGTCAAGTTGGTATCTGCCACAACTGTTTGCCGCCGGCGCCACGGAACGCCTTGCCCGCAAAAAGCCGGTGGTGATCAACATTGGCTTTTTTACCGAGCGTCTGCCGCTCTGGCTGTTGCCGGTGGCCGCGCTGCTGGCGCCCAGTCAACCCACCCTCGCCTTGTTGCTCTTCTTTTTCGCCTACGCCTGGCACGGCTTCGGCGCCGGCGTGATTGCGCCCGCCTGGTCAGACATGATCGCTCGCATTTTCCCGGTGGAGCGCCGTGGTTGGTTCTTTGGGCTTAGCTCCTTTATCGGCACAGGTCTCGGCGCGGCCGGCGCCATCCTCAGTGGTTGGATGCTGGCCACCTTTCCCTATCCACAGAATTTCGCCTACACCTTTCTGGTGGCGGCCGTTGCGATCACGCTCAGTTGGTACTCGCTTTCCTTGTCGCGCGAGCCGGTTCAACCTATCCCCGATCATATCCGCGCCAAAGGTGACCAATCCTGGAAAAAAATCAAGGCCATTGTGCGTCGAGACCGCAACTTCCGCAACTTTTTAAGTTCACGCTTGCTGGCGAATCTGGGGAGGATGGGAACTGGTTTTCTGACCGTGGCTGCGATTCAGCAATGGCAAGTCAGCGACGCCAGCGTTGGATTGTACACGGCGGCATTGCTGGTCGGGCAGACGCTCGGCAACTTGGCCGCAGGCGTGATCGCGGACCGGCGCGGCCATAAGTTCACATTGGAGCTGGCGCAGGTGGCCAGCATTCTGACTTTTAGCATGGCGTGGCTGGCGCCCGGCCCCGATTGGTACTACGCCATCTTTCTGCTGATGGGGATCGTCAACGGGATTTCGATCGTCTCCGGGGTGCTGATCGTCATGGAATTCTCGCATTCGGAGCACCGCCCCACGTATGTCGGTATTGGTAATTCTGTCACGGGGGTTGGCGGCGCCATTGCACCGTTGATCGGCGGCGTGTTGGCGGCCTTTAGCTACGACTGGCTCTTTCTGGCCTCGGCAATCGTGAGCGCCATTGCGCTCGTCGTGCTCAGCGTTGGGATGCGTGAGCCGCGCAAACACCTGCAAACCGACCCGTTCGAGGAGACCGCAGCCTAAACGGCGATTTCAAAAAGGCGCATTTTTGACGCGAAGATGCAGAGAAAACGCAGAAAAACGCTTGCAAAAAGTGCTTTGCTTTTCCTCTGCGAACCTCTGCATCTCCGCGCCTCCGCGTCAAAGAAATCAAGTGCTTCACGAAACTCACACAAAGCCACCAAGCGCACAAAGAACGCCATCTTCAACTTCGTGTCTTCGTGTCTTCGTGTGAGGCTAAATCGTGAACTACTGAAATCGCTTCTCTACTTCGTCAACGCTTCGATCGGCTCCGGACGATGGCCGAAAGTCGTGATCGGACGTTCGACCGGCCTGGCCCAACGCACGGCATTGCTGATCACGCGCAGCACTTCCGGCTGGTGATAGGTGGGAAAGCTCTCATGGCCGGGCCGGAAATAAAAGATGCGTCCTTGCCCGCGGCGGTAACAGCAGCCGCTGCGGAAGACCTCGCCGCCCTGGAACCAACTGACGAAAACCAGCGTCTCCGGCTCCGGAATGTCGAAGTATTCGCCATACATCTCTTCGTGAGGAATCTCAAAATATTCGCCGATGCCGTCTGCAATTGGATGGCCGGCCGCCACCACCCAGATGCGCTCGCGCTCGCCGGCTTCACGCCACTTGAGATCACAAGTTGTGCCCATCAGCCGCTTGAAAATCTTGGAAAAATGACCGGAGTGAAGCACGATCAGCCCCATGCCTTTCAGCACGCGGTCGTGCACCTGCGCCACGATCTCGTCGCTGACTTCTCCGTGCGCCATGTGTCCCCACCAGACCAGGACATCGGTGTTGTTCAGGATGTGCTCGGTCAGGCCGTGGCTTGGCTCATCCAGCGTGGCGGTGTGCACGATGCAGCCGTGCCCGCGCAGATAGCCGGCGATGGCGCCGTGAATCCCCTGTGGATAGACCGCGGCGATCTCCGGGTCCTGTCGTTCGTGACGAAATTCGTTCCAGACTGTCACACGCGTCTGTGTTGCCATTGGAAATCTCCTCAATTTCTTTCAAATAAAAATATTTTGTTACTGCTGAAATCAGATTTTAGCGACTGCTCCCTCGCGCATGACGAGTTGCTCGGCGTCGTGCTGCGTTACCGGCGCGCCGCCCTGCTGTGCAGAGGCGCGGATCATATCCCAGAGGATCGCCATGCGCAAGCCTACTTCCGGCGGGCTGGGGTTTTCGATCTCCCCGCGGCAGACACGCATAAACTGCTCCCACGCGCCGTGCGACGCCGGCACTTCCACCGGCGTCAGGTCGGCGTCGCCCGCACGTTGCACTTCTAGCCGCTCGCCCCAGACGCCGGTGCGCAAGATGCCGTTGGTGCAGAAGACGCGCACATCCGACGCGCAGGATTCGATGGTGTCGCCGCAGCCGCTCAGCGTGATCAAGACGCCGGACGCCAACCTTGCCATCACCGCCCCCAGAATGTCGACGGCGCGACCGCGGTTGTCCAGCCAGGCCGCGACTTCGATCACCGGCTCGCCTGCCAGGTCGGCCACCGTATTAAGCAGATGCGCGCCCGTGTCGAACAGGAAGCCGCCGCCGGCAATCTCCGGCGCTTGCCGCCACGTGTTTTGTGTGTGGCTGTTCCAGCTTTGCCACACCACGCCATGAATGTTGAGGATAGCGCCCAACTCTCCCGACCGCAACAGCGTGACGGCGGTGCGAATCTGCGGCGACAGGCTGCCGTTGAAGGCCACCACCAGGCGCCGCCGCGTCCGGTTGCGGATTTCGATCAGGCTGCGCGCCTCCACCGTATTCATGACCATCGGCTTCTCCAGCAGCACATCCAGCCCCGCTTCCATGCAAGCGCCAGCCTGTTCGTGATGAAGCACGTGGGGCGTGATAATAAAGACGGCGTCGAGCGCGTCGGCGTGTTCACGCAGCAAGAGGGTCAGGTTCGGCTCATTGGGCGGCGGCGTCAGGCCGACATCCTTGAAGAGCACCGCAAACCGCGCGTACGTCTCGGCCGAAGGTTCACAGACGACCGGAATCTGCACCAGCTCCTGATGGCGCAACATGGCGACCGTATGATGCCGCGCCATGCCGCCGCACCCGATGATCGCGATCCGCAATGGGGATTGCGGTAGAACTGAGTTTTTAGACGACATCGAACCCTCCCTACGCAAATGGTTGCAAGCTTCACAGTCCGGCAAGGCTACTCAAATGACAGTCACTTTGCAAAGTGACTGTCATCTCTGGGCCAAAAAATGTAAAGGTAGAGTACTCCCCAATAGTGCCACAAGCCGGGGTCTATGTCCAACGCATGGCATCAAGTTGGTATGGCGTAGAAGGCTTTTCCCTTATCAAGTTTCTGCTTGCCGCCGCGCCAACTTTTTAGATTTTTTCCCGCTCAGGTATAAAGAGCGCATGACATCACAACCACAGTTGATCCTTGCTTCGGCCAGCCAGCGGCGCCAACAATTTCTGCGCGACCTGGGGCTGGCCTACACCGTGCACGTGGCGGACATCGATGAGACCCCGCTGCCCAACGAAGATCCCGCCGCCATGACGCGCCGGCTGGCCGAAGCCAAAGCGGAAGCGGTGGCCTTGCGCCTGCAAGACGCTGCGCAGGAGCAGATCATCATTGCTTCTGACACCACCGTTGCGTTGGAAAACACGATTTACGGCAAACCCGTCGATGACGAAGACGCCGCCCACATGCTGCGCGCGCTGCGTAACCGCACCCACAGCGTCATCAGCGCGGTCGCGGTGCTGCGTCTGCCCGACCGCTGGCTGGAGACGCGCGTCAACACCACCGCCGTGACAATGCGTGATTACACCGACGCCGAGATCGCCGCCTATGTCGCCACCGGCGACCCGCTGGACAAGGCCGGCGCCTACGGCATCCAGTCGTCCGGCTTTGCCCCGGCGTGCGCGCTGGATGGCTGCTACGCCGGCGTGATGGGGCTGCCGCTGGCCGATTTATGCGACTTGCTGGTTGCGCGCGGCGTCGTCATCCCGCACGACCCTGCTCAGGTCTGCGCAGCCCACAATTCATTTGCCTGCTGCTTCGCCAGCACACAACGGGCCTTCTTCGTCGACTTCGATGCACGCTAAAGGCATTAAGGCGAATCCAATGATACAATCAGTTCCTGCTGCCAGAACGCTTGTGCTTTTCCCGGACTGGACTGATGTGATGCTAACGATAAACACATTGACCGATCTATTGGCAATTGCTGTTGCCTTGGGGGCAAAAACCGTAGTTGGCTGGTCGGATGCAGAAGAGGAATTAACTGCACAGCTTCCCTGCACCCTGGATGAAACGGTTGCCACCATTGCAGCTCGAATTGTAGCGGGCGAAGATCCTCTGGGCGAACTGTATTGTCAGATTCTCTCGCCCGCGCAGCGGCGTCCCAGTGGCGCAACCTACACGCCGGCGCAGTTCGTTCACGTTATGACCCAATGGGCAGTAAGCCAAGTAAGGCCAAAACGAGTCGTGGACCCCGGTTGTGGCTCTGGACGGTTTTTAGTAGCCGCCGGAAAGTGCTTCGAGGAGGCGACGCTGATTGGTATTGAGACAGACCCAGTGGCAGCAATGCTTGCCCGTGCTAACTTGGCCGTCAACGGGTTTGTCAACCGTGCCAAGGTGACATTAGTAGATTATCGAGAGGTGACTCTTGAAGAGATTGACGGTGCAACACTTTTCATCGGAAACCCACCCTATGTTCGCCATCATGATATCGCTCCTGAACACAAAGCGTGGCTTACCGACACAGCACAGATGCTAGGAATTCGGGCCAGCCAGTTGGCAGGATTGCACGCTCATTTCTTTTTGGCGACTGCACTGCTGGTGCGTCCAGGCGATCTTGGCGTATTTATCACATCGTCCGAGTGGCTTGACGTCAATTATGGCGAGCTTCTGCGCAGATTACTCACTGGTCCCCTAAAAGTGCTCACCATTCAAGTGATCAATCCAAGGTTGCAGCCTTTTCCCGGTACAGCAACCACCGCCGTCATTACCGGGTTCGCTGTATCAACTGATTCACCGCTTGTTGCAATCGGTCGGGTTGAACAATTGGATGACTTGAAGTCGCTGCACACCGATGTCTCGATCTTGCGTGCGGAATTGGCTGCACTCAAACGCTGGTCAGCGCTCACCAGCAAGAGAACGGAACGACGTGCAGGGTTCATTGAGCTAGGCGAAATCTGCCGTGTTCATCGAGGACAAGTAACCGGCGCCAACAAAGTGTGGGTTGCACGCAAGGGGCAAGTTGATTTGCCTACAGCAGTTCTGTGGCCTGCGATTACGCGTGCGCAAGAATTGTTTCACACCACTGGCATTCTAGATAACATCGAAGCTCTGAAACTGGTGATCGACCTGCCGGCAGAACTTGATGCGTTCTCTGTCGATGATCAGGCGCGCATTGCACAATATCTAAAATTTGCCGCTGCAAAAGACGCCGATGCCACCTACATTGCGCGGCATCGAACACCGTGGTGGTCAGTAAAGCTCCACGCGCCAGCGCCGATTCTGGCGACCTATATGGCGCGGCGCACACCAGTCTTTGTCTATAACCGGGCAAAAGTCCGTCATATCAACATTGCTCATGGCCTCTATCCGCGCGAACCGTTGAGCGTCGATATTCTCATGGCGCTCGCACGATTTTTGACCCAAAGCGTCACAACCGATGAGGGCAGAACGTACGCGGGCGGGCTGACAAAATTTGAACCGCGCGAAATGGAGCGTTTGTTGATCCCCCACCCTGATCTTCTTGTGGACCCGCAGGTTGTTGAGGAACTATTGCAATGAGTAAGGGACTGCCAAAGCTTGTCGAACCAACACGCTGGTTGCCGGAGAAATTGGAGACTGACCTGGCCGTTGCGATACAGAATTTTCGTGATGAGCGGCTACAGGAACCACTGGCTGCCTATTTGGAGGCATACGACCAGGCAGAGGAAATCATCGAAGGATTGTTGCGCAGCACAGACAATCTGATGAGCATGGAAGCTACGGCGCTGGCGTTGTTTCAGCAGCCAGATTCACTCGATGCCCTACGCTACTTGGCGGCGCCGCCGATCTCTGAAGATGATTTGAAAATATTGGTGGATAGTGCATCGCTGGCGCCACGTACATTTACTGCGGATCCAGCACTTGCAGCGCGTTTGGTGCAGACAATCCAGGCTGTCATCGATCCACGCCGATTCCCCTGGCATGCTGAACGACGAGAAGCAACTCGCGAAGAGCGACAAGCCGCAGTGATGGCGTCAACCGTCTTGATTGCGGCGCAACGCTTGGCAACGCGAAGACGCAGCGAAGGCAAGCAAGTCCAAGAAACGTTAGTCCGTCAAACGCTGTTGGATCATGGGCTGGAGATTGTTGCCATTCCGGGCAACGCCATTCAGACCCTCAGTCAAGCGCCGGGCCCCGGTAAGTTCTGCAGTGAGGCAATACTCGGTACGCGCAAGGCCGATTTCGTCGTCGGTCTCTGGGACACGCGCATTCTGGCCATTGAGTGCAAAGTCTCGAATTCTTCGCTCAACTCTGTCAACCGGCTCAATAACGACGCCGCCGCCAAAGCTGAAGAATGGCTCAAGGATTTTGGCGTGCGTAACATCGTGCCGGCTGCCGTGCTCAGTGGCGTTTATAAGCTGCACAATCTGCTGAATGCACAGCAACGAGGGTTGACGCTCTATTGGGCGCATCGGCTGGTAGATTTGACCGGATGGATTGAAAGCGTCCGTATTCAAGCTCCGACAGATTGACACAGCCTGTTGCGCGCGTTACACTCGCGTCAGAGAAAGTGTGTTGTCATTTTGAGGAGAAAGCGCATTTGTCAGCAGTGCAGCGTGAAGACTACCACGAATACGAAGCCGAGTTCGAAGACGACCCACGCCCGCGGCGCAACGATAAGAAGTCCAGACCCAAGCGCGCGTCGCAGCAACTAGCGCACGGCATCGTCATCCGTGCGCGCGGCCACCACTACGATGTCGAGACCACCCCGGCCAGTGAGGCGGATGGCGCAGAGCATGTGCGCATCTGCGAAGTGCGCGGCCGGCTCTTGCAGGAGCGCAGCCGTGACACGCTGGTGGCCGTCGGCGACCGCGTGTGGGTGCTGCCGGAAGGCGACAATAAGGGTCTCATCGAGCGTGTGGACGAGCGGCGCAGCGTGCTCAGCCGGCAGCATCCGGGCGAATCTCGCCCCGCCGAGGATGTCATTCTGGCTAATCCGGATCAGGCGCTGGTGGTCTTTGCCGCGGCCAAGCCGGAGCCGCATCTGCGTATGCTTGACCGCTTCCTCGTCATTGCCGAGGCCAACGAGCTGCCGGCGGTGATCTGCGTCAACAAGATCGAACTGACGGGTGAGGATGCGGCGCGCACAATTTTTGGCATGTACGAGCGCATCGGCTATCCGGTGCTCTACACCAGCGCCAAGCTGCACACCGGCATCGACGCGTTGCGCGCGATGTTGACGGATCGCATCACCGTGGTGGCCGGGCCAAGCGGCGTGGGCAAAAGCAGCCTGATCAACGTCGTGCATCCAACCTTGCACCTGCGCGAAGGCGACCTGCGCGACTTTATGGACAAGGGACGTCACACCACGCGCGCCGCGCAGCTCTATCGGATGCCCTTTGGCGAGGCCTCCTATGTGGCCGACACCCCGGGCATCCGCGAGTTGGGTCTCTACGAGATCGACGCCGCCAATCTGCCCTTCTATTTCCGCGAAATGGCAGCCTATCTGCACGAATGCCGCTATCCCGGCTGTACGCACGACCACGAGCCGGAGTGCGCGGTGCGCGCCGCGGTCGCACACGGCGAAATTGCCGAAGAACGTTACGCAAGTTATCTGCGCTTGTTGCGCGGGGAAGAATAGAGAATGGAGAGTAAGAGATTGGAGATTAGGAGATTGGAGAGCGCAATGATGCCACTGCCACAATCTCCAATCTCCTAATCGCTCAATCTCTTAATCTCCTAATCACATCTGACCATGTCCAAAATCACTGCTAACCTGAACGAACCACAAAAAAAAGCTGTCGAGACCGTCAAGGGGCCGGTGCTGGTGCTGGCTGGGCCAGGGTCGGGCAAGACGCGGGTGCTGACGCGGCGCATTGCCTACATGATCGAGGAACAAGGCATTGCGCCGTGGAACATTGCCGCCGTCACCTTCACCAACAAAGCGGCCGGCGAGATGCGCGAGCGGGTGGCGCTGATCCTGCAGGAAATCTACGGCGCGCCGCCGGTGGGACAGTCATCGCGCCTGGGCGGGCTGACGATCGGCACGTTCCACAGTATCTGCGCCCGCATCCTGCGCGTGGAGACGGCTGCGGCCGGCTTTCAGCCCAACTGGATCATCTACGACAGCGCCGACCAGGTGGCGCTGGTGCGCGCCGTGATGCGCGACCTCAATCTCGACGAGAAGCGCTACCCGCCGAAGGCAATTCACGCCCACATCAGCAACCGCAAAAACGAACTGATCACGCCAGAAACCTATCGCGGCGCCTCTTACTTCGAGGAGATCGCCGGCCGCGTCTATCGCAGCTACCAGGAGTCGCTGCTTGCCAACAACGCAATGGATTTCGACGACCTGCTGCTGCGCACCGTGCTGCTGCTGCGCGATAACCTCGACGCGCGCAGCAAGTATCAGCGCAAGTGGCCTTATCTGCTCGTCGATGAATTTCAGGACACTAACTCGGCGCAATATGAGATGCTGCGGCTGTTGGTGGGTGAGCCGGCGCATAACCGCAATCTCTTTGTCGTGGGCGACGAGGATCAGTCGATCTATCGCTTCCGCGGCGCCGATTATCGCAACGTACAGCTCTTTCGCAAGGATTACCCCGACCACATCGAAATCTTGCTCGAACAAAATTACCGCAGCACGCAGACGATCCTCGACGTTGCCAACGCGCTGATCAGCCAGAACCGCAACCGCACGCCCAAGCGCCTGCACACCGACAACGGTCAAGGCGCACCCGCGATGGTCTACGAGGCGTACAACGAGGTCGAAGAGGCTGCGTTCGTGGCCGACGAGATCGAAAAGATGCTCGCCACGAAAGCGTTTCAGGCCGGCGACTTTGCCGTCACCTACCGCACCAACGCCCAGAGCCGCGCACTCGAAGAAGCCTTCGTCATGCGCCACATCAAGTACAAGCTGATCGGCGCCACGCGCTTCTATGAGCGCAAGGAGGTCAAGGACGCGCTCGCCTATCTGCGCGTGATCCACAACCCTGCGGACAGCGTCTCGCTTGAGCGCATCATCAACGCGCCGCCGCGCGGCATTGGCGCCAAGACGCTGGAGGCGCTGCGCAACTGGGCGAACGAGATCGGCGTCGGCCAGACGGAGGCTTTGCAGATTCTTCACCACGGCCCGCAGCGTGTGGCTTTGCAAAGCGGGCGCACGCTCTCCACGGCAGCGTACAAGGCGCCGCCCTTTGGCGCCCGCGCCCAGAACGCCCTGATCGAGTTTGCCGCGCTGCTCGACGAGTGGATCGCAACCGAGCGCCGCGGTCACTACGACAGCGTCGCCGACCTGCTCGACCAGGTGCTGGCGAAATCTGGCTACGTGGATACGTTGCGCGACGGCAGCGACGAAGGGGAAGATCGCTTCGCCAACTTACAGGAGTTGCGCGGCGTGGCTGCCCAGTACACCCAGGGCATGTCCGCGCTGGAGCCGGAGCAAAGCCCGCTTGGCCTCTTTCTGGAGGAAGTGAGCCTGGTGAGCGACAGCGACCAGCTTGACGACAGCGCCGGCGCGGTGACGCTGCTCACGCTGCACACGGCCAAGGGGCTGGAATATCCCGTTGTCTTCATCGTGGGCATGGAGGAAGGCATCCTGCCGCACAGCCGCAGCCTGGAAAGCGGCGATGCAGAGGATATGGCCGAGGAGCGCCGCCTGACCTATGTCGGCGTGACGCGCGCCAAGAAACGCCTCTACCTGGTGCACTGCTTCCGCCGCAGTCTGTGGGGCGACAGTTCGATGCAGCAGCCGAGCCGCTTTCTCGACGACATCCCCCCCGATTTGCTGTCGGGCATGGTCGACCGCCAGCGGCGCCGCGAAGGGAGCTACCAGCGCGTCACCAGTTGGGATGCGGACGAAAGTGAGCGCGGGCAGAGCCGCAGCCAGACCGGCGGATACTGGAGCGGCCGCTCGAAATCCACCCAACCCGCGGCGTCGCCGTTTGGTCAGCCGTCGAACCAGCCGCCGAACCAGCCCTCCAGCAAGTCACCGTCCGATCATTCATCGCCTGCCGCCGGCTCGGCCTATTGGTCGCCAGGCGCCGGCGGCAAGGAAGCCAGCGCGCGCAAGCCGGCGGCGGCAAGCGGCCCGCTCGCCTTCAAACGCCGCGACAGCGTCCAGCATCCGAGCTTTGGCATCGGCACTGTCATCGAGAGCGAGGCGACGGGCGATGGCGACGAGCAAGTGACCGTCGCCTTTCCGGGTGTGGGCATCAAAAAGCTGCTGGTTTCATTGGCAGGACTGAAAAAGCTATAGTTTTTAGGGACAACGCCAATGATCGGGCATCCGTCGCCGCCGTGGCCGCGCACCATCAAAATCATCGCCGCCGTCACATTTATGGTGCTGGCGGCGTTGGCATTCTGGCGTTTCCTGGAGTTTGTCCAGCTCTTTGTGCTCGCAGCACTGATGGCGTTTATTCTGCGCCCGACGCTGGCCTTCTTGCAGCGTTGGCTACGGCTGCCGCGCGGCGTCGCCGTGTTTGTCACCTATCTGCTCTTTGCTCTTATGCTTGCCGTGGTGGGGCTGGTGGTCGGTGCACTTGTGCAAAACCAGCTCGGTGGTCTGATGGCCAACATTTTGGAGACAGGGCGTGGCATCACGGCTGTGGCGGAGCGTTTTATCACCTCCCTCGCCAATGCTTCCTTTCAACTCGGTCGCTTTCGGTGGCAAATGCCGACGATCCAGAGCAGTGAGGTATTGCCCCAATTTTATGAGTCGCTGGTCGGCCAGGTCAGCGGCTTTATTGGACAGGGCGGCACGCTGGTGACCGGCGTCGCGCAGACGGCGCTCGTCACGCTGACGCGCGGCATCGTGATGGTGGTGCTGTCGATCTACCTGCTGCTGGATGGCCCGCGCATCTTTGTCTTTCTGAAACATGCGGCGCAGCAAGTCGGGTACAGCGACGACGCCGCATTCCTGATTGAAGATTTTCAAAGCGTCTGGAACACCTATTTCCGTGGTCAGGTTCTGCTGGCAGCCATTATGGGCGTGCTCGTCAGCATCACGCTTTTTATCCTGCGCGCTGACAACCCCGTTGCGCTGGGGATTGTGGCTGGCGTGTTGGAGATCGTGCCGGTGCTTGGGCAATACCTGACGATGGGGATCATCGTGGTGTTGATCTTCTTTCAGCCGGAGCCGGCGCTGGGTATGCAGCCCTGGCTCTACACGCTGATTGTGGCAGGCGTGATCTTTGGCATCCAGCAGATTCAGGGCAATGTCATCCTGCCGCGCGTCCATGGCCGCACGCTGGCGCTGCATCCGGTGTTGATCCTGCTCGGTGTGTTGATGGGTGCGTCTTTTGCCGGCGTATTGGGCGCTGTGCTGGCGCCCCCTGTCCTGGCAACGATCAAGCTTTTTGGCAGCTATATCTGGCGCAAGATGCTGGATTTACCGCCATTTGAGCATGATATTGCGCGGTGGCAGGATAAAAAGCTTGAGGATTAGCACTTTATGCTGAGCATCTTGAGACATCGGGAGCTTCCTGGAAACCGGCAAGCTTAACGGAGGCAACGCCTAATCATGACTTATTCGCCAGCCCAACAACTCGCCTACTGGGCCGACGCGCTGCGCGATATGGCTGCGTCGGGGTTGCGCTTTGCGCCGACGCTTTACGACGCCGAACGCTATCACGCGTTGCAGAGCCTGGCGCTGGAGATGCAGGCCTACGCGGGCAACGAAATGCCGGCTGCGCTGGAGCCGCTGCGCGCAACGCTCTTTGCGCATGTGACGCCCTTTGTCGTCGCCGATGCCGCCATCATCGACGCGGCGGGCCGGCTGCTGTTGATCCGCCGCGCGGATAATGAGCTGTGGGCCATGCCAGGCGGCGCGCTGGAAGTGGGCGAGACCGCGGCTGAGGGCGCAGTGCGCGAGGCGCTGGAGGAAAGCGCCGTCGCCAGCGAACCCATGGCGTTGGCCGGCGTCTGGGACTCGCGCCTTTGCGGCAGTGTGACGCGCCATCATCTCTACCACTTCGTGATCCTGTGTCGCCCGCTGCCTGTCCCGCCCGCGTCCCCGGCCTCCCACGCGCACGAGACGCTGGCATCCGGCTGGTTTGGCGTCGAGGAACTGCCCGCCGCGCTCGATCCAGGACATGCCACCCGCATCCCGCATGTATTTCGTGTGTGGAAGGGCGAAGCAACGGCTTATATTGATCTGTGATGCGTAAGGCTAACACGCAACGAGTGATGCGTGATCGTTACGCCTTACCCAATCACCTGCCTCAGCACGCGCAGCCAGTTTGCAAACAGAATCTTTTCGATTTCGTCGTCGTGAAAACCGCGGGCGATAAGCTGGCGCGTCAAGTTGAAGCCATGACTGTGGTTGGTGAGGCCGGGCGCGTGGTGCGCCTCGATCATGTTGGCGGAAATAGCGGCCTGTTGCTCCGCCGTCCAGTGGCGAAATAGAAATTCGATAAAATCGAAGCCAATGCCCACGGCGTCGATGCCGGCGAGGTCCGCGACGTAGGCAATGTGGTCGACGAAGTGGTCGAGCGTCGCCAGCTCCTTCTGCGCGCTGAGCAGAACGGCATTGATGCCGACCACGCCGCCACGCTCGCCCACGGCCCGGATATGAGCATCGCTGCTGTTGCGTTCGATGTCATGGAAGTGGCGCGGGTTGGTGTGGGAGATGATCAGCGGCTCATCGGTCAGCGCCAGCACGTCGTCGACGCCCGCGGCGTTGAGATGCGCCAAATCAAGCAGGATGCCCAGGCGCTGACATTCCGCCACCACCGCCTTGCCAAAGCGGCTCAGCCCGGCCGGCGACGAGCCTGACGGCGCAAAGACGCCGCCATCTCCCGCTGCGTTGCGCCGTGCGTGCGTCAGCCCGACGCTGCGGACGCCCAGTTCGTAGAAGACCCGCAACAGGTGCAAATCCGTCCCCAACGGCTCGACGCCCTCCATCGTGATCAGGATGCCGATCTTGCCAGACGCGCGCGCCTGTTCGATGTCGGCGTAGCTGCGGCAGATCGTCACGCTGTCCGCGGTCAGCGCTACTTCTTCGTAGAGGCGGGCAACCTGGTCGAGCGCCACGCGCAGCCCCATTTCAGGCAGATCTTTGTCTTCAACAAAAAGCGCGGCCCCGACCAGGCTGACGCCGCCGACGCGCAGTTCGGGCGCAAACTCATCGCGCAGCAGCCCCTGCTGGCCGCGCCGGTCGTAGAGATCCAGCGGCAGGTCGAAGTGCATATCGATCAGGCCGGGCGTGTGCATGCGGTGGATGCGAGCGTCGAGCGATATAGCCATAAGAACACCTTCCCTGACGAATAAAGATTGAGATGTAAACTTTACTTTAGGCATTAACAAGCAAACATTTCCATCAAATGTCGCGTTATTTTCTCTGGCGTCAGTATACACTGTCCATAGTGACAGGGAATAGTGACAGGGAATAGTGACAGGGAATAGTGACAGGGAATTAACGCCTTTCCCGTTTTTGCGGGACATGGAGAGAGAAGGAGTCAAAATGCTGAAAGCGAAACATGTCCTCTTGGTGGATGACTCGTCCACGATTCGCATGTTCCTGCGCGCCGTCTTGACGCAGCAAGGCGCCATGGTGCAGGAAGCGGAATTTGGCGAGGAGGCTATGCATTTGCTCCAGATCACTGATCCTCCCTATCACTTGATCCTGCTCGACCTGATTCTACCTGACCTCGATGGGATCGAGGTGCTCCGCCGCTTGCGCGCCACGAATGAGACCTCAACCGTCGTGGTCTTGACCGGCATGGGCGGGATCAAGTCGGCGACCGCGGCGGTGCGTGAGGGGGCGGACGGTTATATGGAAAAGCAGGATCTTGCCATCGGCAGCGATCACACCGAGTTCTTCTACGCGCTCGAACAGGCAATGGAGCATCGCGCGGGGTTGGTGGCGCAACGCCAACTTCAGCAATTCAAAACTGATTTCTACTCTATGATCACGCATGACCTGCGCAACCCGGCGGGCAGCACGCTGCTGGCGCTCCAGCTTTTAACCTGGGATGAGGTCACCAACTTCACTGTATCCCAACAGGAATTGCTCTCGCTGGCAATGCAGGCGGCCCAGCAACTCAACAACCTGATCAACGATTATCTGGACTTTGCCAAGATCGACGCCGGCTTCCTGCGCATCGAACCGGCGGAAACCGAGATCGTTGTCCTCCTGGAAAATGCCATGCGCCTTTCCAGCGTGCAGGCGCAGACGCGCAACCAACGGCTGACCGTGCATACGCCCGGCGCGCCGGTCTATGGCTGGGTCGACGGTGAACGTCTCAAGCAGGTCTTCGAGAATCTGATCTCAAACGCTATCAAGTATACGCCTGAGGGGGGCGAGATCGACGTAACGCTTGCGCACGACAACCAGTGGATCACGGTTGAGGTCAAGGACAACGGCTTCGGCATTTCCCCCGCACAGATGAATGAACTCTTTGAAAAGTATCACCGCGGCGCCAGCCGTACGGTGCGCGCCATTCGCGGCACCGGGCTTGGTCTCTATGTTGTGAAAGAGATCGTCGAGGCGCACGGCGGTTCGATCACGGCGCATTCCGAAGGGATTTCCGGCAGAGGCTCGATTTTTACGCTGCGCGTCCCCATCCAAAAGGCAGCGTCGGTTGCCGCACCTGCCTATGAAACAGTAGCGGCATAATCGATGCAAGCAGTCATCTTTCGACTTCAGCATGACGAATACGCGCTGAATGTAACCGCAGTTTCTGAAGTGGTGCGGATGGTCGCGCTGACGCCGTTGCCGGACGCACCGGAATGGATCGCAGGCGTCGTCAATCTGCGCGGCCATGTCATCCCAGTCATCGACTTGCGCCGCCGGCTGCATCTTTCAGTGCAGCCGCCTGACCGCAACACGTCGATCCTGATCGTCCAAACGGATGCTCAATGCTTTGGCATGATTGTCGATGCCCTGGTGGAAGTGCTCGACTTGCCTGCGGCCAGCATTGAAACCATTACTGCACCGACCACGCCGCGCTTTGCCGTCCAACAGTTGATCCACCTCGATCATCGAGTGATCCTGTTGCTAAATCCGTCTACATTGTCTGAGTCGATCCCGGTCATTCACTGAGACATGCCCATGACTCTCTCTATGCATACGCACCTGAAACCTGCGCTGGATAGAACCGAACTCGGGCGCCTGGCCCAGTTGGCAACCTCCATGACCGGTCTCGAATTTCCTGAGTGCCGCCTGCCCGATCTGGCGCGCGCCGTCCGCGAGACGCTCGTCCAGTTCAGCTTGGCGCGCTGTGAAGATCTGTATCGTCTACTCATCGACGCACAGCCTGACCATCCAGTCACACGTGCGTTTATCTCTCACCTCACGATTGGCGAAACCCATTTTTTCCGCAACCAGCCACAATTCGAGGCGCTTGCCGCCACCATCCTGCCGGAGATCATCGAGCAGCGCCGGCCGCAACGTCGCCTGCGCATCTGGAGTGCAGCCTGCGCCACCGGCGAGGAGCCTTACTCCATCGCCATTCTGCTGGATAGACTACTTCCCACCCCCGCAGAGTGGGAGATCTCCATCTTGGCAACCGATATCGACCATCAAGCATTGGAGCGCGCCCAGCATGGCCTCTACGGGGCATGGTCGTTTCGCCAGGTGGACGAGGAGCTCCGCACGCGCTACTTTACACAACAGGGACGCTTCTACGAACTTGCACCCACTATCCGGCGCCGCGTTACTTTCGCCCCTCTCAACCTCATAGAAGCCACCTATCCATCGTTGCTGAACAACACGGCGCACATGGATCTGATCCTGTGCCGGAACGTATTGATCTACTTTTCGCCGCCGACGACGCGCGGCGTTGTCGAGCGTCTGCACCTGGCGTTGCGCCGCGGTGGGTGGTTGCTCGTCGGCCACGCCGAACCGTCGCAGGAGATATTCGCCCGCTACGCAACCGTCAACCTGCCCGGCACCGTGGCTTATCGCCGCCCACACGAGGAGGAATGCGCGGTGGCTGCGCCATGCCAGCAGCTTTCTGCCAAAAAAATTGTAGAGGCGTCGGTGTATCCAATGGATGATGCGCTGTGTTTACCGTTGGCCGGGCGGCCTGCAACACCGCCAACTGCACCGTTAACTGCGCCGCCAAAGCAGGAATGGTCGGAGCAGCCGATGCAGCGCCAGCAATTGCCGGCGCTCACTCCCTACCGGCAGGGGGACGGGACCGCCGCCTATGCGGTCGCGCGCGAGTATGCCGAGCGCCGCCAGTGGACAGCAGCGGAACAATGGGTCGGACGCGCGCTTGAGCAGACGCCCTTGCTGGCAGAGGCTCATGCTCTCCACGCTCTGTTGTTGCTGGAGGCAGGCTGCATCGAGGCAGCGATCACAGCCGCGCGCCGTGGCATCTACGCCGACCCGAACTATGTCGCCGGCCATCTGCTAGTGGCGCAGCTCTATCGGCGTTGTGGCGATGGTCGGCGTGCAGACGCGGCGCAGCGCTCGGCGTGCATCCTATTGCATCAGTATGCGAGCGATGCGGTCGTCCCTGACACTGATGGCGCCACGGCCGCGCAACTTCTGGCGTCGATGGAACAGACGCCAACGGCGCTCTACTGACCATCAATCGTTTCGTTTATGAGGCGCGACTTATGCATTCATTGATCGATTGTAAAGAGGAGCCAGGTCGAGCAGCGCCCAGGATCAAGGAAAGCGCGCAGGAGGTGGCGCCTGAGTTGCAGCAGATTTTTGCCGAACGCGCACGCCGGCTTGCGCAGCTCATCCAAAGTACGACACAAGGCGCCGGCGACCAGCAGGTGTTGGTGGTTGTCATCGGCGGTGAATATTTTGCGCTTGACAGCAAGTGCGTGATGGAGGTGCATCCGGTGGGGCGCATTACGCCGACGCCTGGCACGGCGGAGTGCTGGCTTGGGCTGGTCAACTTGCGCGGTCATCTCTATGCCGCGTTGGACTTTGCGCAGATGCTGGTGCAACTTCACTTGCATGGGAGCAACGACGCACCAAAGCGTGGAGGCCAACTTGTGCTGGCAACGGCCGCGGGTCTGACGCTTGCGCTCTATGTCGATGCGGTGTTGACAGTGCGGCAATTAGCAACAGCCGAGATTCTCCCGCCCGTCGCCGAGTCTCAGCAGGGCGATCAGCGACCGGTGCTTGGCATCACAGAGGACTTGGTTGTCCTGCTTGATCTGGAAGTTATTTTCAATTTGTGCCGGCAGGAATGCAATCCAGCATGAGTTGAAGAGATGTATTCGCTATTTTAATTGCAAAAGGGTCGGGTGATATGAAACAGATGAAGATGGGTGCACGCTTGGCGGCAAGTTTTCTAATTCTGGCCGCTGCCATAATCGGCCTGGCGGCTTACACCTATTATGCCGTTCAAGTAACCGACAGTTATGTAAATAATTTATATGAAACTGACCTGATCCCTGTCCATGCCCTGGGCAAGGCCAACAGCGAAATGCATGAGTTGGGCATATGGCTGTACGACTATGCCCTCGATCCCACGCAGCGCATTCGCCTTGCCGCGGACATGGAGGCCAATTTCGCCCGTATCGACGATGATTTGGCGATCTACGCGGCAGGGGCGCTTGATGTCGAACAGACGCAGCTATTCCGTGAGGTAGAGCGTGGTTGGCGCATGTACCGGACGGCGCTTGAGCAGGCTCTGTTGCAATTGGCATCGAGCAACGGCGTTGCGGAAGCGGCGTTGGTGCTGGAACGCAGTGGGCTAAAAGAACATGAGGTGGCGTTGGATAATGCAATCGCCGCCATGCTCGACAATGCCATGCAACATGCAATGGCCACCCAGGAAGCTTCGGACAAGCAACTCGGGTGGACGATCACGCTCTTGGTCGTCGTCGCCATCGTTGCAGTCTTTCTGGCCATCGGACTTGGTCTCCTCACCGCATGGCGTATTACCAGCAATCTGGGCAAGGTGACCAGGTCGGCGACGCTGATGGCTGCCGGCGACCTCTCACAGCGCGTGGAGGTGCACACGGGCGACGAGATTGAGGAGCTCGCCAATGCGTTCAACACGATGGCCGACAATCTACAAGCGCGCGTGGAGGCCGAGGAGAACAACAGCGCATCGCTGCAACACGCGGTTGCCACCTACAGTATATTCGCCGATCGCGTGGCGTCTGGCGACCTCACCGCGCGCATCGACGGCCGGTTCGAGGGCGAACTGGCCCAACTGGCGGAGCAACTGAACGAGATGGTCATCCATCTGGCCGAGTTATCTCTCGACCTGCGCACCGGGACGCAAGGCATCGGCGCGGCCGCCACTGAGATTCTCGCGACAGTCAGCGAACACACGGCCAGCGCCAATCAGCAGTCGGCGGCCATCAACGAGGTAACGGCCACGGTGAGTGAGGCGCAGGCTTCCGCGCAACAGGTGGTGGCAAAGGCGGGAGATGTGGCGCAATTGGCGCAGGACACGGTGCGCGTCGGGCAGGATGGCGCGGAGTCGGTCGATGCGATCTTGAAAGAGATGCAGAATATCCGCGGCCAGGTCGAAAATATTGCCCAGAACATTTTTTCCCTCTCCGAACAGACGCAGCAGATCGGTGACATCATTTCCAGCGTGTCCGATATTGCGGACCAATCCAACATTCTGGCCATCAATGCCGCCATCGAGGCGGCCAAGGCTGGCGAGCAGGGCAAAGGCTTTGCTGTCGTGGCGGGTGAGGTGCGCAACCTGGCCGAACAGTCCAAACAGGCGACGGCCAAGGTGCGCACGATCCTGGTCGATATTCAGAAGGCGACCAACACGGCCGTGCTTGTCACCGAGCAGGGCACGCGCGGCGTAGAGGCCGGCGTCACCTTGACACAGCGGGCGGGCGCCGTGATCAACCAACTTGCCGGGGCAATCTACAACGCTTCCCAGGCGGCTCAACAAATTTCGGCAGCATCGCGCCAGCAGAATCTGGCGATGGATCAAATTGCCCAGGCCATGCGCGAGATCAACCAGGCCACGTTGCAATTCGTCACCGGCGCCAGGCAGTCCCAGTCAGCGGCGGAAGGGTTGACCGCGCTGGCGCATCAATTACAGGCAACGGCAGAACGGTATCAGGTCTGATCGATGACCACATCGCAGGACGGATTTATGCAGCAATTGCTGACGACCTTCGCCGCCGAGGCGCAGGAATACCTCCACATCGTCAGTCACGGGGTGCTTGCGCTCGAGAAGCAGCGCGCCGATGGCGACGTCGCCGCGCTGCTCGCTGAGATGTTCCGCGCCGCGCACAGTCTCAAGGGCGCGGCGCGCGCGGTTGGCGCCACAGACATAGCAAATGTGGCGCACGCGTTAGAAAGCGTGATGGGTCGCATCCGTTCGGGCGATTTACACCCCGACGCAGCGCAGTATAATCTCCTCTATCAAACAGTGGATGCGCTCAGCGCTTTGGTGAACACGCTGCTCACTGGCGTCGCTGCTGACGTTGAAGTTGCGCATCTCATCGACCAATTGACGGCGATGGCGGCTGGCGCGGCTGGAGAAGCGTCACTCCCTGTGCGCGTCAAGCCCACGGCGGCGGTTGCAGCGCCTGACATAGAGGAAACATCGGTGCGCGCCGCCCACCGCGCCGCGCTGGTTGTCGCCACTGTCCCCTTGTCTTCGCTGCCCCCATCTGCGCCTACACCTGCGCCGGCGCTTACGTCGATCTCCAGTGCGGACGAATCGGTGCGCGTCGCCACCGGCAAATTGGATGCGATCATCGAGCAGGTGGGTGAATTGCAGGTGGCGCAACTGACGGATGCGCTCTACATGCGGCGTTTGCAGCATCTGATCGAAGAGGCCGAGCATTATGTCGCGGCACGGCGCAAGCACACCACCGACAGCCGTTTCTCTCAGGCGTCGAACAACGACGGACTCGCGGCATTCACCAGCCATCCGTTGCACGCTCTGCTCGCCGACATGCGCCGCGTGTGGAGCGAAATGCAAGCGAATTATCGTCACGAAGCGCAATTGGTCGACGGGCTGGAAGAGGCCGTCCTGTGCACGCGGCTGATGCCGGTCGCCACGGTGCTGGAGAGCTTTCCGCGCATGGTGCGCGACCTGGCGCGCGCGCTCGATAAGCAGGTGCATCTGACCATCGAAGGAGACGAGACGGAGATCGACCGCTCGGTGCTCGAACAGATCAAAGCGCCGCTCACACATTTGCTGCGCAATGCCGTCGATCACGGCATCGAAGCGCCGGCGGCGCGTACGCAGGGCGGCAAGCCGGCGGAAGGCAACATTGCTCTGCGGGTGGCGCAGCGCGGCAGCACGATCGTCATCGATATCGCGGATGACGGCGCCGGCATTGACTGCAAGCAGGTGCGCGCCAGCGCCATCCAACGCGGCGTGATCGACGCCGTCGAAGCCGGGCGTATGAGCGAGCAGGATTTGCTGTGGCTGATCTTTCGTTCCGGCATGTCGACGCGTCCCGAGGTGACGGACGTCTCTGGGCGCGGCGTCGGTCTGGATGTGGTGCGCGACCAGGTGGAGCGTCTGCGCGGCTACATCGACGTCGCCAGCACGCCCGGACAGGGCGCGCGTTTCTCGCTGCATTTGCCGCTGAGCGTGGCGACGACGCTCTGCCTGCTCGTCGAAAGCTCTACACAGATCTTCGCTGTCCCAACCAGCGGGCTGTTGCGCGTGACGCGCGTTCCGACCGATGCAATCGGTCACGCTGAAGGGCGCGAGGTCGTGCACATCGGGGAGCGCGTGTTCGCTTTGCACGACCTGTCTGACCTGCTGGCTTTGCCCGCCGCGTCGCGCCGGGCGCCACGCGATGGCGCCCTCTATGCGCTGTTGCTGGGCGTGGCCGAACAGCGGGTGGCGATTGCCGTGGATGCAGTGCGCGAGGTGCAGGAGCTGATCGTCAAACCGCTGCCACAGCCTATCGCGCATGTGCAACACATCGCCGGCGCCAGCACCCTGGGCGCCGGCGAAATCGCTTTGGTGCTCAATGTGGCGGAACTGGCGCGCGCCACCAATCAGCGCACGGAGCGGCAGCGGGCATGGCGCAGCGTCACGCCGCAGGAGGAGACGCCACTCGCGGCGCCCGCTGCCGGCCCGGCCATCCTGGTTGCAGATGACTCTTTCACCACGCGCTCCCTCGAACGCAATATTCTGGAGACTGCCGGTTATCAGGTGTGCGTGGCCGCCGACGGTCTGGAAGCGTGGACGCTGCTGCAAAGTCAGCCAGTTGACCTGGTGGTTTCCGATGTCCTGATGCCGCACATGACCGGCTTTGATCTGACCTGCCGCATTCGCGGTGACAAACGGTTTGCGAATCTGCCGGTGATCTTGGTCACTGCGCAAGAGGCGCCCGAGGATCGGGAACGCGGGTTGGCGGCGGGCGCCGATGCGTATCTGGTCAAGAGCGCGTTTGACCAGGATGCTCTGTTGAGCACGGTGGCGCGGCTGATTTGAAAATGGCTTTACCACAGTGTATAGCAGATAAGAAGGCATGGGCGGAGAGCCTGTTCTCATGATCAGAGTCCTCATTGTAGACGATTCGCCGACTGTCCGTCTGACATTGCAGACAATCCTGGAGAGCGACCCACAAATTAAGATCGTCGGGTATGCGAGCAATGGCAGGGAGGCATTGGACAGGGCAATGCAGTTGCGCCCGGACCTGATCACGATGGACGTATTGATGCCAGAGATGGATGGCATCGACGCCACGCGCCTGATCATGGCCCAGTGTCCAACCCCGATTGTCATTGTCACGACTCACCTCAGCGATCCCGAACTGGAGATCGGTTTCAATGCGTTGCAGGCCGGCGCGGTTCAGGTGATCGACAAACCTGCCAACGCTTTTGCGCCCGAAAGTGTGTCCGAGCGTGCGGCGCTGGTCACCACCATCAAGTTGATGAGTGAAGTGCGGGTGGTGCAACGCCGCTTTGACACGTTGCCCCAGGGGGCGCGGCTGCCAATGCCCGTGCAGGAAAAACTGCCGTCAGTGGTCGAAGTCGTCGCCATTGGCGCATCCACCGGCGGCCCAGCCGCGCTCAACACGATTCTGGGCGCATTGCCGGCCGATTTTCCAGCGCCCATCCTGATCGTGCAACATATCACGGCCGGCTTTACGCTTGGATTGGCCGCCTGGCTGCAGCATAGATGTCGGCTGCCGATTCGTGTTGCTCGGGCAGCGGAGCGGATTCAACCCGGCATTGTGTATATTGCTCCCGACGCCTGTCATCTCCTGGTTGCCAAAGACAGACGACTGCAATTGAACACGAATGCGCTCGTCAACCACGTGCGTCCCTCCGCGAATGTTCTATTTGAATCGATTGGCAGGGTCTACAGCGCACGGGCCATCGGGATTCTGCTGACGGGCATGGGCGAGGATGGCGCGCTCGGTCTGCGTGCGATTCATCAATCCGGCGGACTTACCATTGCGCAGGACGAAGCAACCTCGATTGTTTACGGGATGCCCAGGGCTGCGGCGGAACTTGGCGCGTGTAGTACAATACTTCCTATCGATCAGATCGCCGCGTTTCTGGTGCACACCATCATGCATCGCCGCTGATTTACCTTGCCTGGCTGATCGACGTGCAGCACCGTCGTCTCGCTTCGTCAGGTAAATAGCCATGTGGCCCGCGTATACAGCAGTTCGGTCTAGATTCAGTGCGTGGACGCACACTCACTCTCGCCTCCACACTGGCTGGCTATTGGCAATCTTTGCCACCGTGGCTTTCAGCGTTGCGCCGCCCATCGTGCGCTTTGCCATCGTCGGCGGTTTCGATTCGACCACGCTGTTGCTGGCGCGTATGCTCCTCGCCACGACGATGTTTTCCATCACTTTGGCCGCCACTGACCGTCAGAAGCTGCGCTTGCCGCTGCCTGGACTTGCCGCGTCGGCGTTAGTTGGCATCGTCAACGCTTCGGGCATGATCTTTTTTTTTCTGGCGCTCGGCTACCTGGAAGCGTCGCTTGGCTCCATGATCCTGGCGCTAAGCCCGCCCATTGTGCTGAGCCTGTTGGCTTTGCGCGGCGAGCGGCTGACCCGGCGTCACCTGGTGCGCCTGGGGCTGGCGATGATCGGCGTCTATCTGCTGGTCGGACCAAGCGGTCAGGTGAACGTCGTCGGTCTGGCGTTGGCGCTGACTGCCACCTTCTTCTTTTCGCTCCAGACGGCGCTGACCCAGTGGACGCTGGTCGCCTATCCCACGCGCACCGTTGCCTTTTACGTGACCGCCTCGATGACGCTCTTTGTGGCGGGATATTGGCTGGTGCGCGGTGCGCCGTGGACGCCTCCAGATCTTTCCGGCTGGGTCGCTGTGTTGGTCCTCGCGGTCGTCAGCACGTTCCTGGCGCGTCTCGCGTATTTTGCGGCGATGGGCAGCATCGGCGGCGCGCAGGTTTCGCTGTTAGGCCCACTGGAGACGCTGTTGAGCGTCACCTGGTCGATATTGTTTCTGCACGAACGCCTGGCGCCGGCGCAACTGTTCGGCGGCGTCCTGATTCTCGCCAGCGCCCTGTTGGCCGTGCAGCGGCTGGGGCGCGTCAACCTGCGCTTTCCGCGCCGATGATCTGGAGCGCGGACGGGACGTCCGCACGACAAGCCGTCCGCTCCACAAGCCATCCGTCTTTGCCCGATATTGACAGAACCCCGGCTTGTTGGGTAGCGTTGCGCATAGCATATTCAGCGCGCAAACAGAGAAGGCAACTATGATCTCCGGCGTCAGTAATTTCCGCGGCAATGTCAGACGCGTCGACGAAATCATCCGCGTCCTGGCAAAATATGGGTTGGCCGACTGGGTGGGTGACAACACGCCCGGCTTTATCCGGCGTCGCTTTGTGACGGGTGAAGGCGTGGCGGTCAGCGACTACCCCATCGAGGTGCGCATTCGTCTGGCGCTGACCGAGCTGGGCACGACTTTCATCAAACTCGGCCAGATGATGAGCACGCGCGCCGACCTGGTGGGGCCGGAGCTGGCCGCAGAATTGGCCTCTCTCCAGGCTGACACGCCTGCAGACCCGCCCGCGGTCGTGCGCGCCACCATCTACAGCGAGCTGGGCGCGCCGCCGGAAGAGCTTTTTGCCTGGTTCGATGAGAACGCGCTGGCTTCCGCCTCGGTCGGGCAGGTGCACCTGGCGCGGCTTGCTGACGGCGCCGACGTGGTGGTGAAGGTGCAGCACGCCGGCATCGAAAGCAAGGTGCGCAGCGATCTCAACCTGCTCGCCACCGTGGCGCAGTTGGCCGAGACCAACAGCAAGGAACTGGCGCACTATCATCCCACCGACACCGTGACGGAGTTCAGCCGCAGTCTCCTGCGCGAGTTGAACTTTCACACGGAGTTAACCAATCTTTTGCGTTTTGCCCAGAATTTTGCCGATGATCCTCGCGTGCATATCCCGGTCGCTTACCCCGAACTCTCATCGCGACGGGTGCTGACGATGGAAAAGCTGGACGGCTACAGCATCGCCAACGCGGCGCAGATGGCGGCGGATGGCGTCGAGCGTGGGGCGTTTGCTGGCCTGTTCGCCGATTGCATGATGCAGATGATCTTCCGTGACGGCTTCTATCACGCGGACCCGCATCCGGGCAATCTGTTTGTGCTGCCGCGTCAGAAGTTTGGCTTGCTGGATTGCGGCAAGGTGGGGCGCGTCGACGAGCAGACGCGCGACGACTTCATCGGGATCGTCGCCTCCTTTTTGACCGGAGACGTCGAATCGCTCACCGACCAGTTGATCGAGCTGTGCGAGGTTCCCATCGACCTGAATCGTGCGGCCTACAGGGCGGATGTGGCCGAATTTATCGGCGAGTTTCGCGAATCGATGGATGGCAATCTCGACCTGGGCGCGGCCTTTGAAGCGATGTTCGGGATCATCCGCAGGCATCATCTGGTCGTGCCGCCGCGCATCAACCTGCTGCTGCTCGTTATCGTCCAAATTGAAGGCACAGCGCGCCAGCTTGATCCGGCTTTCGACCTGACGGCGACGCTGCAAAGTTACGGCGCCGATCTGCTCAAACGGCGCTTTTCCCCGCAGCAGCTTCAAAAGGAGGTCGTGCGCTCCTTTCGCGACTGGAGCCGGCTGCTCAAGGCGCTGCCGCGTGAGACGGTCAATCTGCTCGAACGCACGCAGCGCGGCGAGCTGCAGATTCACGTCCAGCAGCACGGTTTGCAGGCGTCGCTCAGCCGCCTGACCTACGGCATCCTGGTGTCGGCGCTGTTGCTCGGCTCGTCGCTCTTGTGGGCGCTGGCCGCGCCGCCGGCGCTGTGGGGCGTTTCCATTTTTGGCGTGCTCGGTGCGGTGCTGGGGCTGGCGCTGGCCGCGCATCTGCTGTACCTGGTGTGGAGAGCGTAGTGGATCTGTATGCAACCTGGTAGAGCGAAGCGCTGAAACTGCTATTTTCAAAGTGGAATCACGTGAGGGGATGGACGCAGTGGAATTGAAACCAATTCTCCTATGGTGTGGATCAGGCAGATGAACGGCAGCACTATCTTCACCGCCCAGGGGAATCATCGGGTAAAAATCGAACGCGGATGACGCGGATCAGGCAGATATCTGCGGATCAGATCAGCAAGAATCCGCCCAATCCGCGTCATCTGCGTGCCATTTTGTCCGGCTGCTTCGATACGCACTCCTTACGTTTACGGCGTTGCCGGTGGTGTGGCGAACCTCTCCCGATCCTTGTACGCGCCTTCGATCCAGCCAGACAGGTCGTTGTAGAAGGCTTGCATGTCTTGCCCATTTGTTAACTTGCCTCTACTTGTACCCCAGGCTCGCATTAAAGGTTTCTTTGTGTCGATTTGCACATTATCTTCGAGAATCGATCGCTCGAGCCAGTTGGCGTCACGCATCGCCTGCACATCCTCCGGCGCACCGAGCAGCAGCGCGCGGAAGAGGTAGTACCCATCCTCGCCGATCGGCACAGGCGCCTCGCCAGGATCACGCAGGCTGGGCAGCTCCAGCGCCGCCGAAAAAGGCTCGATGTCGATGCCGATGCCCACGATGACCACGCCCTCCTCGATCTGCCGCCGCAGCCAGAGGCGGTCGGCGTCGCTCAGCCCGGCGAACTGGTCGCGCGCCACCAGCAGCGCATCCAGCGGCTGCGCCTGCGCGGCCTGCTGCACCGCCGCCCAGCTTGGCTGCAGCTCGGCGCCGAGGCGCTGCGCCGTCTGCGCCGTCATTTGCCCGTGCACCGCGTCGGGGGCGCTCAGGTAGACGATGTGCGGCGTAGTAGGCATGGTGGCTGCACGTGCGGCCGCCTGCTCGGTCGGGCTAGCGCCGCTGTAGCCAAGCCCGATGCCCAGCGCCGCCGCCAGAATCAGTAGAATGCGGATGTTCATGGGAATGCTCCTTTCTGGAACAGAAGATCGATCGCAACCTGATCGTAGCAGAGCGGCGGGGGCGATTTCAAGCGAAAACCTATCTGATTTTGGGCGGTTGACCCCCGATTTTGAGCGGTCAGGAGGAGAATGGAGCAGCAGTCTCGTGTGTGTGGGGGGGCGCAGCGGTGAGTTGCTGCGCTGGCGCTTCGGGATGCAAAGAAATGTCAGCAGTGGCCTTATGTTCGGTGGAAAGCTGCGAACACTGCCAGCAAGGCCATTAGAAACCCAGCGAGCCAAAACCACAGTTTCCACTGACTGTTATCGTATGGCCGAGACCGCCGGCAGCCATTTACCCTGCCGCCACGCCTGCCAGAAACGCATTGACGGCGCGGCGAAATTCTTCCGGATTGCTCCACATCAGCGGATGATCGCCCACTTTGGCGAGAAAGAGCCGGCTGTCGCGGATCGCAGCGATCAGGTCAAGTTGCGACGTACGGATGTCAGGCAGCATGGTGTCGCCCAGACTGGTGGTTACTAACACCGGACAGCAGATTTCGCCGAGGCGATCATCAAAGATGTGGCCGCCATGTTCGGCAATCCACCGCAGCATTGCCGTATCCGCTTCGACAACCTGCGCCCAGTCATCCCCGTGGGCGCCCTGCCAAAAATGAATCTGGCCGGGCGAGCGCTCGGCGCGCATTCCCATGACACGGTGCAGCCACGCCGGCGGATAGGCTGCAAGCGTACTGTCGGCAATGACGGCGCACACGCTTTGCGGATACAGAATCGCCATCCACAACGCCACGATGGCGCCGCCGCTCGTGCCCATGACGATGCACTGCTGCTCTCCCAGGTGCGCCAGCAAAGCAGCCATGTCATGAGCGCAATGCTGATACCATTCATCCGGCCAGATGGGCAGACGCTCAGACCGCCCGATGCCGCGAAAATCCGGCGCCACGCAGCGGAAGCACGCACCAAAGTAATCGAGTTCGCCGCTGTGACAGGCGGACGATGCCGTATTGCCGGGCAGGATCAACAGCAAAGGCCCGCATCCCTGTTCACGGTAGGCGAGGCGTAGACCATCTACGAAAAATTCACCCGGTGATGGATTCATGGCGCAGTTCCATGCCGTAGACGATTCCGCCTTCGTCCTCGCCCACGCGATGAAAGCCGACTCTTTCGTAAAACTGGATCGCCCCCGTGTTGCGCTTGCCGACGCCGAGGTGAACCGCGGGCGCGCCCAGCGAGGCAAGGCGGCTAGTGAACGTCTCGATCATCTTGCGTCCCCAGCCCTTGCCCTGCGCCACGGGCAGCAGGTCGATGTGCAGGTGTGCGGGGTAGGCGGCAAGCTCCGGCTCGGCGGCGTGTCCTGCATAAATGTGACGAATCGCCCTGGCGTCGGGCGAGTCCTCCTCCGGCGCGGGCAGCGGATAGCGCGTGCGCAACATCCAGAACCATTCCCGCTCGCACCAGTTGGCGAAAGCAGCCGAATCGCGCGTCCCCAGCACATAGCCGCAGGGCGCGCCATCTGTGGTCAGCACGAAGCAAAGGTCGGGTTCGGCGACGGCATAGGGCGCGGTGTAGAGGTGCCCCATCAATTCCGGGTCGCGATAGAGCGCGGTGGCATCCTGGCCGCTGTCAGCCGTCTTCAGGCAAATCTGGTAGAGCGCGTAGAGATCGCTGGGGTGATAGGGACGAATCGCAAAGTGCATGGCGTCGTGTGGCTCCTTCGGCGGCGAATGGCTTAACAAACTCAATACTTCATGAAACTCACACAAAGCCACAAAGAACACAACGGCCACCATCTTCAATTTTGTGCGCTTGGTGGCTTTGTGTGAGGCAAAATCGTCAACTACTGAAATTATGTTGCGTAATCATCCAGCGCAATCTCGACCGGACGGCCCTGTGCGCCAAGCGCTGCGATCTGGGCCAGCGCATCCTCTACGGCCGGGGCGCCATCCAGCACTGTGAGCCGGTTGCGGAACGTATGGCGTTCGCCTGGCGCCAGGTGCACCAATCGCCCCGCGCGCTGGGCGCGGTTCTGCCCTTCCGGCACGCAGTTGCCCGGCTCCACGCCGCAGACGTAGGTGCCCTGGCGATAGTTCTTCCACTGCGTCAGATAAGGTTCGTGCGTCGTATCCCACTGCAAGGCGATGCCAAAGGCT
>Ga0154020_10000414_pt1 | contig 51376 bp, 45 predicted proteins | sample Klosneuvirus_201_FD_109709 | JGI IMG/M metagenome (GOLD analysis project Ga0154020, IMG submission 109709) | Active sludge microbial communities from wastewater, Klosterneuburg, Austria - Klosneuvirus_20160825_MG | ecosystem: Engineered > WWTP > Aerobic digester > Activated sludge | place... | reverse complement strand
GGAGTAGCAGCTTTTGAAGATGAAATGTCCTATGATAAATATAATAAAGATTGGAAGGGTATCTGGTTAAGCTGGGGAGAGGTACAGACTCAGTTTAAGTGAATTTCCTTCTCTCTTTTTGAAGCCACACAAAATGAAGAGAAGTTTAGTTTTAGTTTTTGTATTGATAAATTTTTTATCCGCTTACAGTATAACGATAAAGGTAGGCGCGAGCGAATCAATAAAAAGTATTAAGCAAGCCATTGCAACGGCTGAACCGGGTGATACGGTTCTTGTTCTTCCAGGCATCTACAAGGAAGGAAATATAATTCTGGAAAAATCTATTTTTTTAATAGGTGAGGGCTATCCCACATTAAGTGGTGAGAATAAAGTTGAAATACTCACGGTTCATACAACAGGTGCCGTTATACAAGGCTTTCGATTTGTTGATACGGGTATCGGTAGCATGGATGATAAAGCCGCTATCAAACTATTAGACTGCAAAAATTTGAAGGTGCTTAACAATAAATTTGAGAATACCTTTTTCGGAATTTATCTGGCAAACTCATCACATGTCTGGATTGAACATAACGAACTAGTGTCAATCGCGGAAAATGAATATCAGATTGGTAATGGTATACATTTATGGAAATGTGAATACATAACGATTAATGAAAATAAAATTAAAGGCCACCGTGATGGAATTTATTTTGAGTTTGTTACCAACACGCTGATTACAAATAATTATAGCGAAGAAAATAAACGCTATGGTCTTCATTTTATGTTTTCGCATAACGATGAATACCGAGACAATACCTTTATTAATAATGGTTCGGGTGTTGCAGTTATGTACACCAAGGGTGTTAAAATGATTAACAATCGGTTTATTCATAATTGGGGTTCAGCCTCGTATGGCCTTTTGTTAAAAGATATTCGCGATTCTTACATTTTTGGAAATGAATTTGATCAGAATTCTATTGGGATTGTTATGGAAGGCAGCAGCCGGAATGAGGTTCTTGAAAATAGATTTATTCGAAACGGATATGCCTTTAAACTGCAGGCCAGTTGCGATGACAATGTGATTGAACGAAATAACTTTCAACAAAATACTTTTGATCTGGTAACCAATGGAAGTCTTGTCTTGAATAAGATTGAAAGCAATTACTGGGATCGCTATGAGGGGTATGACCTCAATCGTGATCAGATTGGGGACGTGCCGTACCGACCTATTAGTATGTATGGAATGATTGTGGAGCGGATGCCCACTGCAGTATTGTTGTGGCGCAGTTTTCTGGTATTCTTACTCGATCGTGCCGAAAAAGCAATCCCGGTTATTACCCCAGTAAATCTAGTTGACAATTTACCCGCTATGAAGCCTTATGATTTTAATTGAAAACTTATCTAAGAATTTTGGTCGGCTCACAGCCCTCGATCAAGTTAGCCTGACTTTAACCAAGGCAAAAAGTTATGCTATGGTTGGGCCCAATGGTTCGGGTAAAACAACGCTTATTAAAAGTATTCTTGGTATGGTGCGACCCTCGTCTGGCACTATTCATTTCAAAGGAAAAGATATTGCCAATGAATGGAAATATCGGGAGGATATTGGTTACATGCCTCAAATTGGTCGCTACCCGGAGAACATGCGCATTGGGGAGTTAATAGACATGATGCGGAATATCCGCCAGAACGGAAAGCCGGTAGATGAAGAGTTGATCGATGCGTTTAAACTATATAAGATGTATGACAAAAGGATGCACACTCTTTCGGGAGGCACGCGCCAGAAAGTAAGTGCTTCCCTGGCATTTTTGTTTCATGCACCGGTGCTCATTTTAGATGAGCCAACCGCAGGGCTCGATCCAATATCGGTTGAGATTCTGAAAGAAAAGATTCTTCATGAAAGACGCATGGGTAAGTTGTTAATGATTACCTCCCACATCCTCAGCGATCTCGATGAATTGGCAACCGAAATGGTTTACATCTTTGAAGGAAAGATTCAATACAACAATTCGATTGAGGCATTGAAGAAAGAAACCAACGAAACAAAATTGAATAAAGCGGTAACAACCCTGATCAAACAAAAAGAACTGCTGGCCTCTATAACCGAACAAGTATGACACGCGTAATCCGATATATTTTTAATGATATTTTAAGAACCCGGTTTATCCTTTTTTATACAGGGTTCCTTTTGATAAGCACATTTGCTCTTTTTCAGCTGGATAGCGATTTTGGAAAAGTGGTGTTAAGCCTCATGAACATCGTGTTGATGGTTGTTCCGTTGGTGAGTGTAGTCTTTACAACCATTCATTTTTTTAGTTCGTATGAGTTTATTGAATTAATGTTGGCACAACCGATTAACCGAAAGGTTATCTTTTTAAGCGAATATGTGGCGGTAGCCTCTTCCTTGTGTATCGCTTATTTAATCGGTGTGGGCGTGCCCTTTGTTATTTTTGGGGCCGGGCAAAATGTAATTTCGCTTTTAGTTACCGGAACATTTCTTACACTCGTCTTTGTTTCGCTTGCCTTTTTATCATCTGTTCTTACGCGCGATAAATCAAAAGCAATAGGCATTGCACTCCTGTTTTGGTTTTACTTCTCTTTGATTTATGATGGGCTTGTTCTCTGGACCATCTATAGTTTCAGCGACTATCCCTTAGAGAAAGTAACCTTAACACTTATCGCTTTTAATCCGGTGGATCTTGCACGAATTATCATGTTGTTACAACTTGATATTTCTGCACTGATGGGTTACACAGGCGCCTTTTACAAGAATTTTTTTGGCAGTAACATGGGCGTATTATTTTCCTCAACCATTTTATCTTTATGGGTCGCTGTTCCCTTGCTATTGTCATTGCGCATTTTCCGTAAGAAGGATCTGTAGTTTTTAAAAATTAATCCGCGTGGTTACTTATCGAATACCCTTTGTGCTGGCCGCTGTTATAAATTTGATAGCAGGCATCTGGGCGGGTTTGATTCGTATTGGTTGGGATTTACCTGTAACCCCCGTTGCCGTGCATCATGGGGCGATTATGGTTGGCGGATTTTTAACAACCCTGATCGCTTTGGAAAAAGTAATCCCGCTTAAAAAGAACCTGGCCTTAGTCGTGCCGGTACTAAGTGCACTTAGTTTGATGATGGTACTGCCCGGTTATTATTCGTATGGTCTATATTTTCTTTTAGCTGGTAGTGTGGGTTTGTTACTGATCCAATCTTATTATCTCTACCTGCATCCACGCGACTATTCTTTTATGTTGATGGTGACAGGTGCCGCATCTCTGATTGTTGGCAATGCCATGCTTATTCATAAGCAATTTTATCCGGCTGCCTTCCCCTGGTGGATGGGATTTATTTTATTTACGATAACAGCCGAACGGTTGGAGTTATCGCGGTTCTTGCCGGTTTCCAAAAATGATAAATACCTCTTACTAAGTTTGCTTGGTTTGTTTGTGGTGGGTTTGATAATACCATTTCACGGTACGGGTAAATATTTTTCAGGTGTGGCGTTAATAGGCATCGCTCTTTGGATGTTGCGACATGATGTGATTCGAATCGGAATCCGAAAAGCCGGATTAACCCGATTCTCATCCATAGCACTATTAATTGCTAATGGCTGGTTAATTTGTAATGGGGTGTTGTTAATTTTTTTGGGTGACTCACTTTATTCGTATGATATCCTGATCCATGTATTTTTTATCGGCTATACATTCGCCATGATCTTTGCCCATGGCCCGATTATTTTGCCCGGTGTATTGGGCTTTACTACCAAGCCGTATCACCCCATTTTATACGGATGGCTTTTTCTGGTGCAAGGGTCGCTCCTGTTGCGATTGGCATCGGATTCAATGATGCATGCTGAACTGAGAAAGATGAGTGGCATCATCACCGCGGTGGGGATTCTATTTTATTTTGTTACTATCATAATACTGGTACTTCGGGCACGATACCATGCAAAAGTACGCTAGGGTTTCCTTTCTGTATTTTTTTCTGGCTGCCTGCATTGGTCTCTTGTTGCGATGGCATTTTGTAAGTCCGATGGACTGGCTCGATTTTCCACATTGGTTACATGCACATTCGCACCTGATGTTTTTGGGGTGGGTGTTTAATTTCTTAAGTCTTGCTTTTATTTATGAACACATTGATGTGCCAAGACAAAAGAAGTTTCTTACACTCTATGTGATCATTCAATTCCTTTTGGCTGGAATGACGATAGCTTTTCCCTTACAGGGTTATGGCTTGTATTCTATTACTTTTTCTGTTTTGCATTCGGTGACGGTTTTTGTCTTTATAATATGGTTTTTCAAAGATGGGCGTGGTCATCCTTTTGACCCAGCACGTTGGTTTGCCAAGTTGGCCTTGATTTTCTTTCTCATTGCCTCTGTAGGACCTTTCTCCCTGGGGCCGTTAATGGCAAATGGTCTTGCGCAAACTAAGTGGTATTATTTTTCTGTTTACTATTATTTGCATTTTCAATATAATGGGGTGTTTACTTTCGGAGTTCTCAGTCTGTTTTTTTCTTTTCTGAAAATCAACAACGTAACAGTTGATGTACCGACAGTTAAAAAGTTTGGACACCTATTATTTTTCGGTTGTTTCCTAACCTACTTACTTTCCACCTTATGGGCGAAGCCAGGATTGGTTTACAATGGAATAGGTTTAGTTGGGGCTATCATTCAGCTGATAGCGTTATTTTATTTTTTAAGATTGCTAAGAGAGATTCCGAAATCCATATTTGTTAAGCTTTCAATTTCCGTTAAAGCCTTATTAATGGTGGCGATGTTGTCCTTCATCCTCAAACTGCTATTGCAAACTGCTTCAGCTCATCCGGAGCTTGCGCAGCATGCATACCTGAATCGAAATTATATAATGGCATACCTACATCTGGTTCTGTTGGGTATAATAACGACTTTTCTTATTGCATGGAGCATTGAAAAGGGATGGCTCAATCCTTCCATTCAATTTAGTGTCTGGACGTTTCTCCTTGGTTTTATTGGCACAGAATGGACACTGCTTGGATGGATACCCTCGTTTATAGGGCTTCAATCATCGCAGATACTCTTAGTGTTTTCGTTCGTAATGCTTGTTGGAGTAGGAGGCATGATTGTGCCTTCATTAAGATCAACCAGAGCACAAACTATTTCATAAAGTAACTTTTTGAATTGGCAATTTACTTTCCAACATAAAACTTACTTTATCGGCACAATCATTCAGTTCATTTATGAAATCAGTTGTTTCCTCACCGCGGTTGAGTGTTTTGTAATAGTCAATTCCCGCTAACAAATTCTGACTAAACAAGACACAGTACTTGGTATGTTTTTCATCTTCTCCAACCTTTTCTAATTGCTCTGCCAGATAATTTATATACAGATGCAATTCTTTTATGAACATATGGGGCCGAGCCACTTGATCAAGCAAATTAATGCGCCCATAAATATGATCCGTCATTTGCTGCAGCGTGGTTATCTCTGAAAAGTAAGCGATGTTTGGCCCGGGACAGATGGTTACACTGGGTAGTTTTTTTAAGAATGGCTGATTGTATACAAGACTTGCAGAATTACTTAAACCAACACACAAACATTCTTTGGCGTGAATATCGTTAAGCTGTTTGATGTAGTCCTGTTTTGGTAAATTTTTTGATATTAATTCTTCCGTTTTAAGTTTTTGATATTTTCGGGAAGCTGTGCAAATAGGTTCTACTGTAAATTCTGTATTAAAGGCAAGATGCTTTTCGGTACAAGGGCTGCCTGGTTTACCTAAGTCGATCCGCCTTTGCTTTTCCTTGTCGGACGTAGTTCCTTTTAAATAATGAAAGCGAGTACCTAACGGGGAATTGTTGCTTAATGTTAAATCATTATCAGTGGCTCGACTTAATAACTGCAGCGTGTTTTCATCCACCGTAGTTGCCTCGGGGCATAGCAAAAAGGGAGTTCCCCAACCCACACTATTAATTCCGTAATGTTGCTTTAATAAATTATTTTCTTCTGTTGTGCCTACTCCGCCTTGTGCTGTAATATCAATAGGATGTGGCTGATCGAATGCAACTTTGCCTTTCGCAATTACAGCTGCGTGGTACAACTGATGAAGTGTGGTACTCAACTCGTCTCGCTTCATTTTGAATTCCTCAAGGATAGGGCCCATTAAATAGCCATCGGTAGCAAAGGCATGGCCACCACAATTTAATCCTGATTCAATTCGAAATTCACTTACCCAGATTCCTTTCTTAGCGAGATATTTTCCCTGGATTAATGCAGAGCGGTAATCGCTCACTTTAATAACTACTTTTTTATCAAATTGGCCCCAAGCCGTGGCATCGAAGGCTGAAAATTTTTCCAGATAATTGAACAACCGTGGATTTAATCCGGCCGAAAAAACAATGGATGTATTGTTAAGTGTGCTTAGTGCATATCCGCGCAAGGCTGAGAGCGCATCGGTACCATCTTCTACGGGAGCTGCTTTTGATCCGGCACTATTTCCATCCAATTTGGTCATGATGTTCACATCAATAGACCCAGGTCTGATTTGGTTGCGCAAATAGTCTTGAAGGGAAATCTTCTCCTGCTCATCTTGTGTGCATGTCATTTGAAGGTATAGCTTGCGCAGTCGGTTTTCTGTTGGCAACATTTCAAAGTAACGAGTCAATTCATTACCCGCTTCAAAGGCGGTTGATCTGAGATGTTCCACTTGATCCTTTACAATTTTTGATACCAGATTGAGGTAATCGGTTATTCGCTTGGCGCGATAGTCAATTTCGTGTGTTGTAATGGGTATGTACTCTGCTTTTATGAATTCATAATATTGCTTTCGCATGAGCTCAATAAGACGATCTTCAATAATAGAGATAACGGAATCGATTCCAAATCTTGCTACCTTAATAGGTGAGTCTACGGTATAGGCCAATCCCATTACAGGGATATGAAAAGTGTGTGGTGATGATTGCATAGTTTTTTTATGATGAAATTATTGTGATTAGTATTCTGAAGAGACTAACTTAGCCTCCGGAGTTTTCTTTCCGGTGTTAGGTGTTGATTTTTTAAAATGTGATGCTGAGGAACTTATAGCCCACGTTAAGGGGATTACGCCACCTAACACGAAAATACTTCCACCAATTATCCGCATCCAGGTTAGGCCTTGAAAAGCTGGGCTATCGATAAACTCTGCAGAGCGTGCGAACCAAAGTCCTTTTTCAACAACGGCCTGAAATTGTAGAATGCCTGCCGGGAAAAGATCTAACATGACCATCAGGAGGAGGCCGATGTTGATAGACCAAAAGGAAATGCGCAACGCTTTACCTTTCCAGTATTCGCTCTTGGTTATTAGTTGACAACAAAATAAAATTGTGGCTATAGATAGATTTCCATATACACCCATAAGGGCAGCATGGCCATGATTCACCGTAAGGTAGGTGCCGTGTTCGTAATAATTGGCGAGGGGTAAATTGATGATGAAGCCTAATACACCTGCACCAAAGAAATTCCAGAAATTAACACCTATTAAAAATAGAAACACTTCGGGCATACCAAACTTGTTGCTCGATGCAGCACTATTGGACAATGTTGACTCAACCAGATTGGGTAATTTTTGAAAACGCCAGGCTTCCAGTGTTAATAGAATCAATGGAATTACTTGCAGTGTTGAAAAGATAGACCCCAGTGCCATGGTAGCCACGGGTTTCGCATTCCAGTAGAAGTTATGCGAGATGCCTAATAAACCTGATCCTAAAAAAAGAAGGGTAGCAATATAAATTACCCGAATAGCGGCTTGCTTGCTTACAAGCCCCATCAACACCATAAAGTAACCTACAAGCACGGTAGTAAAGACTTCAAAGAAAGCTTCGGCCCACATGTGTATAACACACCAACGCCAAAAGTCAGCAATTACAAAATTTGTATTGGGTGTTGCGACAAACCCTGAGAGTAACAATACTAAAATGCTACACGTTGAATAAACCAACCAATTGGGCAACTGCCACGGCTGTCCAACTTTAATGGCTGGCTTAAGCGCTCGATATAAAGTAATGCACCATAAGGCCAGCACAACGAAGAGTAAGCCTTGCCACAATTTTCCGGGTTCAACATATTCCCATCCCTGATGACCGAACCACCACCAATTTTCAAAAAATCCGAGGGGCCCTCCATAGATACTGACCATCGAGCCAACGCCTAATAGCACGATAAGGCCGAAGATTATATTAATAATAAATTTCTGATTGGCGGGTTCGCGTGGAGATAGGAGCGGAGCAATAAAGAAAGATGCACCAATCCAACAGATAGATATCCATAAGATAGAAAGTTGTACGTGCCAACTACGCGTGATTGTAATGGGAAATAGGGCTCTTAAATCATACCCAAAAAATGTAGTGAAGTTTAAGAAATCATGAACTGTTAAAATACCAGCCAATACCTGAACAATCAGAAGAATAATAGCGAGGTAGAAATATTTATACGTGGCTTGTTGCGATGGCGTAGGTTGAAAATTAGCCACACCTTCCTTCGTCATAAGCGGACTCGAGTTATCGGTAAAAGCAAAGTCATTTAATTTTTCCAGTCGTCCGTGATAGTATAACACAATGCCTAATCCCAGAATTAAACCCAATGATCCGATGATTGTCCAGATGGTGACGGATGCAGAGGGTGTGTTCCCGGCATCAGCATCGTATGGCCAGTTGTGGGTATAACTATAATTTTTTCCTGGTCGCTCAGTTCCACATACCCACGATCCCCAATAAAAAAAGGCTGATAGTTGCCTGATCTCCTGATCTGATTTAATATAGCCAGATGGTTTAAAAGACTCTTTGCCGGTTCCGTTAAAAACATTCAAATAGTAAATGGTTAATTGTTCGCAGGCATACGCTTGTGCAGCAGTTAGCTTCACTTTGTTGGTTGTTCGCGAATAGCGGTTTTCTTTTATCTCGCGCTGAACTTGAATTCGCGTGCCAAGCATCTCCATTTTTGAAATGTCGGGTTGATTGGCATAGAAAGCACGCATATGCTCCGTAATCTGATGCAATGCTTCTGCGGTATAATCGGGGCCGCGGTTGGCACCATCACCAAACATGCTACCATATTCCATTAAGGCGTATTTTTGAAATACGGCCTGGCCATCTAAAATATCCTTTTGCGAGAAAACAGATTCTCCGGTTTCGTTTACGAAATCAGGAATTGGTGGTGCCTTAAAATAGGTTTCGTAACCAATAATGGAGACTCCGGTAATGCTAATTGCCAAAATAAGCGTTATCGGCAGCCACCACTTTCGTGGATTCATTAGGAATTGAATCATACTAGTTTAATATCTTTATAGTTTGGCGGCTCAAAACTATTTTTAATAGCCTTAATTAAATATGAGGCTAATCATGTTTGATAATTAAATCGTTTTTGTTCTTGCGATCAAAAAACAAGGGAGATCCTTCGTTAATGTGTGTTATTATAGATGAAATTAAAATGAAAGAAATAGCAGATCGGAATGACATTAAAGTACTCGTTGATACTTTCTACGAAAAGGTAAAATCAGACACGTTGATAGGTCCCGTGTTTGCACATGTGGATTGGCCACATCACTTACCCATCATGTATAATTTCTGGTCATCCATGATGTTGGGCGAACAGAGTTATCAGGGAAACCCGTTTCAGAAACATGTGACTTTACCCTTGAAGGCGACCCATTTCGATCAATGGCTAAAACTTTTTACCGAAACGGTTGATGAAAATTTTAAAGGTACACGAGCTGATGAAATAAAGACCCGGGCAAAAAGCATTGCGGGAGTTTTTCAACATAAACTGGGATTATACCCAGTCGCTTAGGCAGCTAACATCCACGGTATCCAATAAAGACTGCCAAATAACAAGACTGTTAGTAGAACAACGGTCAATTTATGAAGCCACTCTTGCTGAAAATTACGATACATAAAGTAGAGGAGAAATGCCATAAGACCGATTTGTAGTAATTGATCCATCCAGGTGTATCTATTGAATAAATGTTATCAGCAATGGATAATGCAATAAGAATTACCGCCCATGTAAAGTATTTCTTGAAATTCTCGTAATAGAAAACTTTGAAGTCAGTACCGATGCAGTTGCCACTCGCAGGAAAAAGTATGGGTGAAAAAATAAATAAGTTGATAGGATAGAGAATGATAAAAAGGAAGGCCGCTAAACTCCACTCACTTCGGGTTCGTAAATCGAAGAAAACCTACACCCCTGAATGTGAAGAAAGAAAACAAAAAGTATCCACAGTAGATGAGGCCAATAGAGTTTAACAGACTTCCACTGGTGGATGATATCGGCCAGACCGGAAACTTTTTGAGTTATTCCAAGCCCTAAAACAATGGAAATGAGCACGCTAACATATTCGAAAGGAGTCATTTGCAGGTTAGGAGAATTGACTTTATGAATTAGCCAATAATTTAAACTTATTCTAAATAACGTTTTTGATTGTGCTGTTCAAGTTACAAAATGAAATTAAGAACATTTTGATCACTTGCAGACACACCTATTTCAAAGGTTAAACACGACTAAAATAATTCTTATGTACATAAAAATAAGTTTGAAATAATGCATTTGCCGTGTAGATTTGTGCGATTCCGTAAAAAAGCGGCTACCTAAACGCGTCACGATGAAGAAAAGATTATCTGGTCCCGTTACCATTCTAACCTTCGTAGTTTTCACCCTCTCTATTACTTTAAATTCTTTCGCTCAGGATATCCCTACTGATGCAGCTATTATTAGCGCAGGTGAAGTCTTATTTAATGGTAATTGTAAATCATGCCATCGGGTAAAGCAAAAATTAGTAGGGCCGGCCTTGGCAGGTGTTGAAACCAGAGTGCCGTCAATTCAATGGATCTATGACTGGGTACGTAACCCAGCTAAGGTAATCGCTAGTGGCGATGCCTATGCAGTAAAAATTTATGAAGAGTATAATAAGAGCCAGATGACGGCTTTTAACAATTATACGGATGATCAGATCATGAGCATTCTTGCTTATGTAAAGGCCGAGGCTGAAAAAGTGGATGCGCCAGCAGCTACAGTAACAACAGCGGGCGGGGGCGAAGCTGGCGTTCCAGCAGGCTACTTGAACGCGATCCTTTTAGGGATGATTGTAATACTTCTACTATTACTTATCATTCTTGTTCTTATTATAAATGCATTAAAGAAGTATCTCGATCAGAAAGATCTGAGTGAAGAAGATCAGGAAGTAGTGCATTCTAAATACACACTCGGCTCGATGGTGCGTAGCTCGGGTTTTATTTTTCTGGTTGTGTTTTTGGTTACGTCAATCACTTTCAAAACCGTTATTGATGGATTGTATTCGATAGGTATTCAGCAAAACTATCAACCCAAGCAACCCATTGCTTTCTCTCATAAAATACATGCTGGTCAATATGAAATTGAATGTAAGTATTGCCATACAGGCGCGCTGAAAGGTAAACAGGCAAATATTCCATCGGCCAATATTTGTATGAATTGCCACTCTCAAATTAAAGAGGGTACGAATACAGGTACTGGCGAAATATCGAAAATCTATGCCGCCATTGGGTTCGATCCAAGCACAGGTTCATATACCGGTAAGCAAAAGCCTATTGAATGGGTACGCATACATAACCTGCCTGACTTAGCTTACTTTAATCACTCGCAGCACGTAAATGTGGCCGGGGTCGAATGCCAGACCTGTCATGGTCCGATTCAGGAAATGGATGTGGTTAAACAATATTCATTGCTTACCATGGGCTGGTGTATTGATTGCCATCGCAAAACAGATGTAAACACGAAAGGAAACGCCTACTACGATAAGCTGATTGAACTTCACAATAGCAAAAAAGCTATGAAGGTGGAGGATATCGGTGGATTGGAATGTGCGAAGTGCCACTATTAATAATTTAATTGACCTCGACTGGATTTTGAATCTATGAGCAATACAAATAAGACATACTGGAAAGGATTACCTCAACTTAAGAACGATCCGGCCTTTGTAAAAAATGCCAACAACGAGTTCGTGGATCTTGCCATGCAGGACGATCCCGGTCATTCACGTAGAGATTTTCTTAAAATGATGGGATTTAGTGTGGCAGCAGCCTCCTTAGCTGCTTGCGAAGCTCCGATCCGTAAAGCAATCCCTTATATTAATAAGCCTTTAGATGCTGATCCAGGTATCCCTAATTACTATGCGTCAAGCTATGTAAACGGAGGTGATTATTGCAGCATCGTGGTTAAGGTACGCGATGGTCGTCCTATTAAAGTTGAGGGTAATAGCCTATCCAAAGTTACTAAGGGCGGTACCAACGCTCAGGTTGAAGCCTCTGTGTTGTCTTTGTATGATAACTATCGGTTACGTGGACCAAAAATTAGTAACGCTAATGCCGAATGGGCAACAATTGATTCTGAGGTTACTGCCAAGCTAAATGAAATCGCAGCCAAGGGTGGCCAAATAAGAATTGTAAGCAATACAATCCTAAGCCCTAGCACAAAAGTTGCGATTGAAAAGTTTAAGGCTAAATATCCAACGGCTTCCCACGTTCAATACGACTCTATTTCAAATTATGGAATCCTAAAGGCTAACAAAGAGTCTTTTGGAACAGCCATGATTCCTTCTTATGATTTTAGTAAGGCAAAAGTAATAGTAAGTGTTGGTGCCGATTTCCTCGGAACCTGGTTATCACCCATAGAATTCTCAAAGCAATTTGCTGTAAACAGAGAGGTAACGGATGATAAACGCGATATGTCGCGTCTCTATCAATTCGAATCTAACTTATCGCTTACGGGAGCCAATTCAGATTACCGTTCCATGATCAAACCTTCGCAGGAAGGCTTGGTGGTAGCACAGATTTATAATATTCTCTCAGGCAATGGTGCCAAGAGCATTGATAAGATTGCCTATCTCGAAAAAGCAGCCGCTGAATTGAAAGCAAATGCTGGAAATGCATTGGTAGTTTGTGGATCGAATGACAAATCAGTTCAAGTTGTTGTTAACGCAATTAATAATTTATTAGGTAGTTATGGTACAACCATATTACCTAGTGCTCCGGTTAATTTCCGCTTAGGAAATGACGAAGAGATGTCGGCTTTTGTTGCTGATGCACAGGCCGGTAAAGTAGATGGCGTTATTTTCTTCAATTGTAATCCGGTTTATGATCATCCAAAAGGCGATGCGTTGGCAGCGGCTTTGAAGAAGATGACATTAACTGTTTCTACATCTTCAACACCAGACGAAACAGCTTCGGTTGTCTCGCATATGGCTCCGGATCATCACTATTTAGAATCATGGAGTGATGCTGAACCTAAAGAGAATTCCTTTAGTCTTACCCAACCAGCCATTACACCCTTATTCAAAACCCGGCAGTCGGCTGAAAGCTTATTGGTATGGGCTGGAGAAAGCAATACGGAATACTTTACCTTCTTGAAAGAATATTGGAGAACTCGCTTTTACAATACAGGTGCAGGTGTTGACTTCCAAAGCTTCTGGGACAAGTGTTTATATGATGGCGTTTACGAATTGCCTGGAGAAACGAAAACGTATTCTTTCTCGGCTAATGTTGATGGCGCACTTTCCGCGATAAGCTCATCCTATAAAGCAACCAACACAGGTTTTGAATTAGTGCTTTATGAAAGCTGTGGTTTAGGAAATGGGTCACAGGCAAACAATCCGTTGTTGCAGGAATTACCTGATCCTATTACCAAGGCAACGTGGGATCATTATGTAACCATAGCGTTGAAAGATGCAACCGAATTGGGTATTGAAAACGATGCCGAGGGAAGAACACAATTAGTTAATCTGACAGCGAATGGAAAAACTATCTCTGTAGCTGCGTTAGTTCAGCCTGGTCAGGCGCCTGGCACTTTAGGCGTTGCATTAGGTTATGGACGTACAAAAGTTGGAAAGGTAGGAGAGAACATTGGCGCCAATGCGTATCCATTGGTTTCAGCTACTGAAACAATGAGTTACCGAATCTTTTCGGGTGTTACCTTAGAAAAAACAGATGCTGCTTTCCAACTTGCGCAAACCCAGATACATCAAACCTACATGGGTCGCGAAAACGTGATTCAGGAATCGCTTCTGGCAGACTACAACAAGAATCCTGAATACTGGAAGGAAAGTGCTGCAAAAGTTTCATCGTGGGATGGGAAAGTTGATCCTTCTTCTTTGAGTATGTGGAAGGGTCATGAATATAATAATCACCATTGGGGAATGGCCATTGACTTGAACACATGTACTGGCTGTGGTTCCTGTGTGGTGGCTTGTAATGTGGAGAATAACGTGGCCATCGTTGGCAAGCAGGAAGTAATCAATCGGAGAGAAATGCATTGGTTACGTATCGATCGTTACTATACCAGCGATGCAGCTCCGGAAAACTATAAGGAAGCAGAAATAGCTTCTGAAAATCCAGAGGTTGTATTTCAACCCATGTTGTGCCAGCATTGCAATAATGCTCCTTGCGAAACCGTATGTCCAGTGGCTGCTACTACACATAGCACTGAAGGTCTTAATCAGATGACATATAACCGTTGCATTGGTACTCGCTATTGTGCCAACAACTGTCCATATAAGGTGAGAAGATTCAACTGGTTTAAGTATCACGACAATCAGCAGTTTTCGCAAGTTAATCCAACCATGAATACTGACTTAGGTCGTATGGTATTGAATCCTGACGTAACCGTGCGTTCGCGCGGTGTTATGGAGAAATGTTCTTTCTGTGTTCAGCGAATTCAATCAGGCAAGCTAACAGCCAAGAAGGACCGCAGACCATTACGCGATGGCGAAGTAGTTACTGCTTGTCAGGCTGCTTGCGCTACAGGGGCTATTGTGTTTGGTGATTTGAATAATTCTGAAAGTCGAATCAGCAAATTGCTTCAGATTGAATTAGATAAAGATCGTCCTTACGGTATTGATAAGAAATACAATAATCCAAGAGCTTATCGGGTGCTTGAAGAAATAGGTGTTAAACCTAATATTTTCTACCTCACTAAGATCAGGAACAAGGATAAGGAAAAAGAGAACGCATAATTTTTTGAACCAAGATTTGATACGAAATTAAGTATGCAACCAACTTCAGCAGTACGAGAAATTTTAATAACTGGCGGCAAAACGGTCCGTGACGTTTCCGAAGACATCAGCCGGCAAGTGGAGGGCAAACCAACCAAACTTTGGTGGACTGCTTTCAGTATCTCCCTTGTTCTTTTGATGTTTGGTGTATACTGTCTGGCTACCGTTTTATGGGAAGGTATAGGGGTTTGGGGATTAAATAAAACAGTAGGTTGGGCGTGGGATATCACGAACTTTGTTTGGTGGGTGGGTATCGGTCACGCAGGTACATTGATCTCTGCTATCTTGTTGTTGTTCCGCCAAAAGTGGAGAATGTCTATCAACCGGGCTGCCGAAGCGATGACGATCTTTGCGGTAATTTGTGCGGCCACATTCCCATTAGTACACATGGGTCGCTTGTGGCTCGGTATGTATTGGGTACTTCCGCTTCCTAATACCTGGGGTTCGCTTTGGGCTAACTTTAATTCTCCACTGTTGTGGGATGTATTCGCCATTACAACCTATTTCACGGTATCGCTAGTATTCTGGTATATTGGTTTGATTCCTGATTTTGCGGTAATTAGAGATCGCGCAACCCGTATGGGTAATAAGACTCGTGCAACAATTTACAATGCGTTAAGCTTTGGATGGGATGGTGCGGCAAAAACCTGGATGCGTTACGAATCTGTAGCATTAATTCTTGCTGGCCTTTCTACACCGCTTGTGCTTTCCGTTCATACTATTGTATCCTTTGACTTTGCCACTTCCATAGTACCAGGTTGGCACACGACAATTTTCCCACCCTATTTTGTGGCGGGTGCGATTTTCTCGGGCTTTGCCATGGTGTTAACATTACTGATTGTAACCCGCAAAGTTTTTAAACTGGAAGATTACATTACGATTTACCACATCGAGTTGATGAACATCGTTATCATCATCACAGGTTCAATTGTGGGTATTGCTTACATTACTGAATTCTTTGTTGCCTGGTACGGTATGGTACCCGCAGAATACTATGCTTTCTATAACCGGGCTACAGGTCCTTACTGGTGGGCGTACTGGTCAATGATGACCTGTAACGTTATCTCACCACAGCTATTCTGGTTTAAGAAATTACGTACCAACATTGTGGCTACGTTTATTTTATCCATTGTGGTAAACATTGGTATGTGGTTCGAGCGATTCGTAATCATTGTAACTTCCGTACATCGTGATTACCTACCGTCCAGTTGGTCTATGTTTTATCCTACCATGTATGATGTGGGTGAATATATTTTAACGTTCGGGTTTTTCTTCACAGCATTTTTTCTCTTTGCGAAGTTCTTCCCGGTAATTAACATGGCTGAAGTTAAGAGTATCATTAAATCAACTTCCGAAAAGAAGCATTAATAACTATGAGCAGCACGAGCGAAAAATTTTTAGTTGGCATTTTTGACGATGAGGATATCTTGCTTCATGGCGTAGACGGTGTGCGCGATAAAGGGGTGAAGATTCATGAGGTCTATTCTCCGTTTCCTGTTCACGGATTAGATGAAGCCTTGGGCTATAAGCGCACGCGCTTGCCTATCGCTGCCTTTATCTTCGGCTTAACCGGAACCATCCTTGCCTTAACCATGCAAATCTGGATGTTGGGCTTCGATTGGCCCATGATTATTGGAGGTAAAAACTTCGTTTCATTACCTCCGTTCATTCCCGTTACTTTTGAGTTGACTGTGTTGTTGTCGGCCTTGGGAATGGTAGCTACCTTTTTTATCGTAAGCGATATGAAACCGTATAAAACTCCACGTTCTTATGATATCCGCAGTACGGATGATAAACATGTAATGGCAATCGATTTGGCATCAAATAAACTTAGTAAAGAAGATATTAGTAGGATCCTGAAGGAAAGCGGTGCATCCGAAGTTAACGAAAAGAATTTTTAATTATGATGAAATCTGCACGATTCATACCAGTTGTTTTAATATCGGTTATTGCGGCTACTTTCTTAGCTGGGTGCAAGGCCGGTGGCGATAATCAGGGATTAGAGTATGCGCCTAATATGTATCACTCCGTAGCTTACGAGCCACTAACGCAGATCACGGATGAGGATGCAGGTCGTTGGGTAAACTCATCAGATAAGGATAGGGGTGAATATTATAATTCGAATAACTACAATCCCTTTAAAATGAACATGCGCTTGCCTGCTCCGAATACAGTGCGCAGAAATACTAATGGTTGGCTTCCTTACCGGGGCGGAAACGACACGACAAGTTTACGATTAGCTAATAAGCTTATGAATCCTTATGAAGCTTCGCCTGCAATTTTGGAGCAAGGAAAATTACTCTACGAAATTAATTGTAAGCATTGCCATGGCGCAAAAGGGACGGGTGACGGCAAAGTTGCCGATAAGTATCCGGGCGTTGCTAATCTTGCCGGAGATGCGATTAAAGGGGTTACCGAAGGACACATTTTTCATGTGATCACTTATGGGAAAGGTCTGATGGGTGCGCATGGATCGCAGGTGAACGAAGAAGAGCGTTGGAAGATTGCCAAGTATGTGAAGGAATTGCAAAAGAATTAATACTTACTAGATATCAAACCAAAATGATAGCGGACGAACAGTATATTTTTAGACCCGAAGCAAAAAAGAAACTCTTTCTTTTGTTGGCGGCTGGAATACTCCTATTTGTGATTGGAGTTTTTATGGCAATGAATAGCGGAGGGCATGAAGCTGCGGGTGAACATGGCTCATTGGAAGTTACAAAAAACCTTGTGGCAACTACTTCGCCTGCTGCGGTTGCTGAAGAAGCTGCCGAACATCATGGAAGCCCGATCTGGCTCAAAAAGATTTATACATCACTGTGGCACAATAATATCTTCTTTATTGGCTTAGGACTTATCGGATTGTTCTTCGTTGCTATTCAGTATGCATCGCAGGCAGGATGGTCAGCTCCGATTAAGCGCGTACCATTAGCCATGGGACAATGGATACCTATTTCGGGTATACTTACGCTGGCAATTTGGTTTGTTGCAAAGGGAGATTTATTCCATTGGACACACCATGATTTATATGATCCCGCATCTGCAGATTATGATAAGATTCTTGATCAGAAAAGTGTCTATTTTTTCTGGCTTGGAGAGAAAGGTGGATTTCCTGTTTTCTATATTTTAAGAATGGTGATCTTCTTTGGCCTTTGGTATTGGTTCTTGACTTTAATTAAGAAACACATGCTTGCCGAAGACATTGAAGGGGGCACCCAACATTGGTATTCTGCCAGAAAACTCTCGGCTATTTTTCTTATAATTTTTGCAGTAAGTTCTTCAGTAGCCGCTTGGGATTGGGTAATGAGCATCGATCCACATTGGTTTAGCACCATGTTTGGTTGGTATATTTTTGCCAGTTGGTGGGTGGCAGGTCTTGCTACGATCACGTTAATTGTTGTAAACCTCAAAGAGGCCGGTTATTTAAAAATGGTTACATCAAATCATTTGCATGATCTTGGCAAATTCATTTTCGCGTTTAGTATTTTCTGGACATATATCTGGTTTAGTCAATTTATGTTGATCTACTATGCCAATATTCCTGAAGAAACCGTATACTTCATTGAACGAATTAAGAATGCACCATATTCCTGGATATTTTATTTGAATCTGATTCTAAACTTCGTTCTTCCATTCTTGTTATTAATGACGCGGGATGCCAAACGTCAGATGTCGATGCTAGCGGTTGTATGCCCAATCGTTATTGTTGGTCATTGGTTTGATTTTTATAATATGGTTACCCCTGGGGTTATGCAGCATGATGGTGGTCTGGGCTTATTAGAAATTGGATTAGCACTAATATTTTTCGCGCTCTTCTTGTTTGTAACATTAAGTGCGCTTTCTAAAATGCCTTTAGTCGCTAAGAATCATCCTATGATGGAAGAAAGCTTGAATCACCATATTTAATTTGACACACGAATAACATAAGTATATGATGAGTTTGATAATCGGTTTAGGGGTAGTGTTGGTACTGGCCATCCTTTACCTGATTTTCCGAATTGGAAATCTGGTAGAATTGGTCAAGGGGAAGAAGGACGATGTTTCATCATGGAACACAGCGAATGCTTATTTGTTAATGCTCTTCATGATTGTGAGCTTAGTTTCATTTGTTTGGTATTCTGTTGTTCATTTTGATTCATATAATTTGCCCGTTGCTTCCGAGCATGGAGCCTTAACAGATTACCTGTTTTGGATAACCATGGCTGTTACGGTAGTCGCCTTTGTAATTATCACAATTGCGATGTTCTGGTTTACGTTTAAGTATCGTTATCAGGAAGGAAGAAAGGCTTCGTTTGTATCGGATGACCACAGACTTGAAATTATTTGGACGGTTATTCCGGCAATAGTATTGGCCCTTTTAATTTTTAGCGGTCTTCGCGCCTGGAATGACATTACCGGTCCTGCTTCAAAGGACGCAGTTGTTATTGAGCTAATCGGCCAGCAATTTTTATGGACTGCCCGTTACCCGGGTGTAAAAGACAGCCAACTAGGTAAGCATAATTATAAAATGATTGATGCCTCTAATGAATTTGGCTTGGATCTTTCCGATAAAAATACTTTCGATGATTTCAAATCATTGGAGCTTCATCTGCCTAAGGGTAAAGAAGTGCAGTTAATGATTCGTGCAAAAGATGTATTACACAGCGTTTTTCTTCCTCACTTCCGTGTGAAAATGGATGCTGTGCCGGGCATGCACACTACGTTTAAGTTTATACCAACCAAGTCTACGGCAGATATGCGCGAAGAAACGGGTAATCCAAATTTCAATTATGAAATGGCGTGCACCGAGATTTGCGGACGTGGTCACTTCTCAATGCGCTTTCCGGTATTCGTTCATGATACCGTTGAAGATTATGAAAAGTGGATGGCCTCTCAAGAGGCTTGGTTAAAACAAAATCCTGAATACTTGCAGCGTGTACCACCTGCTTTAAGAGAGGCGGCAATGATTAAAGCTGGAATCCCTGCAGATAGTGAAGCCGCCATTATGGCTTCGCCTGTTACAGTGACAGCGAAATTTAAATAAAAAGATATTCTAAGCATGGCAACATTAGACATACATCCTCAAACTACCACACACCACGATGATCATGGACACGATCATGAGCATCATGGAAATTTTTGGACGAATTATGTATTCTCCGAAGATCATAAGGTTATTGCAAAGCAATTCCTGATTACGGGTATGGCCTGGGCACTGATAGGTGGTATCCTGTCGGTTTTATTTCGGTTACAATTAGGTTTTCCAGAAGCCAATCTGTCTTGGTTGAGACCCATATTGGGCGGCTGGTTAACGCCAGAGGGAAAAATTGATCCTGAGTTTTATTTAGCCTTGGTAACCATGCACGGGACCATTATGGTTTTCTTTGTTCTTACGGCCGGTTTGAGCGGTACGTTTAGTAACTTCTTGATTCCACTTCAAATAGGCGCACGCGATATGGCGAGTGGTTTTATGAACATGCTTTCATACTGGTTCTTCTTTGCTTCCAGTGTGATTATGTTCACATCCTTGTTCATTTCTACAGGTCCAGCCTCCGGTGGGTGGGTAATTTATCCGCCATTAAGCGCATTGCCGCAAGCTATGCAAGGCTCGGGTTTGGGTATGACGTTATGGTTGGTTGCCATGGCATTGTTTATTGTAAGCTCTTTATTGGGCGGTATCAATTATATCACCACAGTAATAAATCTACGGACTAAAGGAATGTCGTTTACCAAACTCCCTTTAACAATCTGGGCATTTTTCTTTACAGCTATTATCGGTGTACTATCGTTCCCGGTATTATTTGCCGCAGCCTTGCTTTTGATTTTTGATCGTAGCTTTGGCACGAGCTTCTATCTCTCTGATATCTATATTGGAGGCGAGGCATTGCCTAACCAGGGAGGTAGTCCAATTTTGTTTCAGCACCTATTTTGGTTCTTGGGGCACCCAGAAGTTTACATTGTGTTGTTGCCAGCGTTAGGTATCACCTCAGAAATTATAGCTACTAATTCGCGCAAGCCAATTTTTGGTTACAAGGCAATGGTGGGCTCTATGTTGTTCATCGCAATTTTATCATTTGTTGTATGGGCACACCATATGTTCGTAACAGGTATGAATCCATTTTTAGGTTCAATCTTTACCTTGCTTACGCTTATTATTGCTGTGCCTTCAGCTGTAAAGATTTTCAATTATGTAACAACGTTATGGAAAGGTAATATTCGGTTTACTGCCGCTATGTTATTTTCTATTGGTCTGGTTTCATTCTTCCTAACAGGAGGGATCACTGGGATTTTTCTGGGCAACTCAGCCATTGATATTCAATTGCACGACACCTATTTTGTAGTTGCGCATTTTCACCTGGTAATGGGTAGCGCTTCCTTCTTCGGTATGATGGCTGGCGTATATCATTGGTTTCCTAAAATGTTTGGCCGTATGATGAATGAGAAACTCGGCTATATCCATTTCTGGTTAACCTTTGTAGGTGTTTATCTGGTGTTCTTTCCCATGCATTACATTGGTATTGCTGGATTTCCAAGACGGTATTACAGTTGGACCAATTTTGAAACCTTTAGTGGCTTTGCAGACTTAAATATGCTGGTAAGTGTAGCAGCAATTATAACCTTAACGGCCCAGTTTATTTTCTTATTCAATTTTATTTACAGCATCTTCCGAGGCAAAGTGGCGACTGCCAATCCATGGAATTCTAATACCCTCGAGTGGACTACTCCTAGAAGACCGGGACATGGTAATTGGCCAGGGGAAATTCCAACCGTTTATCGTTGGCCCTATGATTACAGTAAGCCAGGTGCAAAAGACGATTTTATTCCACAGCACATTCCTTATTCAGAAACACCAGAATCCAATCTTGCTCATGAAAATGATCTTATCAAGTTGGAGATGAACGAAGGAGCTATTGTGGTGGAAGATAAAAAACACTGATAGAAAAAAGAATTTTGACTCCAACAGCAACCAGAGGATTTCATAAGCTTTGCTTATCTACTCTGGTTGCTGTTTATATTTTAATTCTCGTGGGGGGTATTGTTCGAACCACAGGGTCGGGTATGGGTTGCCCCGATTGGCCTAAGTGTTTTGGATATTGGATTCCTCCAACCTCAATCGATCAACTCCCTGATAATTACAAAGAGTCATTTGCAGAGCTTCGAGATCAAAAAAATAAAAAGTTTGCCAGATACCTTTCGGCTATTGGTTTTGAAGAGACAGCAGCGGCCATCCTTGCGGATAAGACAATTTTAATCGAAGCGGATTTCAACACTACTAAAACCTGGATTGAATATTTAAATCGTCTTCTGGGGGTAATCATTGGATTTTTCATTGTTGCTTTATTTGTACGATCCACTCAATTGAGAAAGGCGCATCCAAATTTTTTTTGGCTATCGTTAGCCACCCTGATAACAGTGATCATTCAAGGCTGGTTTGGTTCAATTGTAGTTTCGACTAATCTTACTTCCTGGACAATCACGATACATATGCTCATGGCGTTTGTTCTAGTTGCCTTGCTGGTATTGCTTTTTGTTAAAAGTGGAGAACGCAGAGAAATTAATACAACCATCGCTGTGAAGAGCTTATTGGTGATCAGCACAATTTTATTAATTGTTCAAGTACTGTTAGGTACCGAAGTAAGAGCCGCTATTGATCGTGTTTCGGGTCAATTACTCCCTCGCGAAATCTGGATTTCAGAAGTTTGGACTCAATTCGTTATTCATCGGTCCTTTTCCTGGCTTGTAACTATCGTAAATCTGGGTTTTGCTGCCTTGCTTATTAAAACTACAGGCCGAAATCCTTTAACTCTTGGCCTTATCCTGTTAATTTTGCTCACCTTATTGACAGGTGCCGGAATGGCTTATTTTGCTGTGCCAGCCTTTTTGCAGCCTATCCATTTATTAGTTGCTACTGTCACATTTGGAATTCAGTTTCTATTGTTTTTAAGACTTAACATTAAGCCCTTAAATAGGTTAAAGAGTTGATATGAATTCAGGTACTACTACAATCTCAACAATGGCAATTACTCTTGGTAAGGTAAGAGCTTACGTGGAGCTGTTGAAGCCGCGCTTGTCCCTATTGGTCGCGTTTTCTTGCGCCTTTGGATATGGATTGGCTACCCAAGGTCATATGAACTGGATAACTCTTATCATCCTTACTTTTTCAGGATTTCTGCTCTCCGGAGCATCCGTTACGATCAACCAGATTATTGAAAAGGACCTTGATCGTTTGATGTCTCGTACGTTAAACAGGCCATTGCCAACCGGAAGAATAACTGTGAATGAGGCAGTTTCTTTTGCTTTACTGTGTTTGATCGTTAGTTTGGTTCTGCTTTGGAAGTTTACAAACCCGCTTACCGTGGCCTTATCGGTACTTTCTATGTTGCTGTATAGCTTTGTCTATACTCCTTTAAAACGAGTGGGGCCTATTGCAGTTTTTGTAGGGGCAATACCAGGGGCATTACCCCCTTTATTAGGTTGGGTGGCAGCAACTGGATCAGTTTCCTATGAGGCCTTGATCATTTTTGGGATTCAATTTATTTGGCAGTTCCCTCACTTTTGGGCAATTGCATGGGTATCGGATGATGATTATAAAAAAGCTGGGTTTAAGTTATTGCCTTCCGGTGGAGGTAAGGACCACAACACGTCTATTCAAATAATGATTTACACATTATTCTTAATTCCACTAGGGTTACTTCCCGCTAAATTTGGAATTACCGGGTTGGACTCGGCAATAGTAGCCACCGTATGCGGGGTTGCTTTTCTTGCTCAAACATTTTCCTTAATGAAGACAGGAAGTAGAAAATCAGCCCTGCGAATTATGTTTGGATCATTTTTATATCTGCCCATTGTGCAGATCGCTTATTTATTGGATAAAATTTAATGTGAAAGAGAAATGGAGAAGTCGATGTCAACAGAATTTAAAATTGTAGAAGAGCCAAAGAAAACGTTGGCCATGCATCCAAAGAAATTTGCGATGTGGCTTTTCATTGGCAGTGTAGGGATGTTATTCGCAGCGCTTACCTCGGCTTATATCGTGCGTCAGGCCGAAGGCAATTGGTTGTATTTTGACCTTCCCCAAATATTTACAACATCTACAATTGTAATTGTATTAAGCAGTGTTACTATGCAATGGGCTTTTTGGTCGGCTAGAAAGGATGATCTTTCCATGGTTAAAATAATGGTTACGATAACCACTGTTTTAGGCCTTTCCTTTCTGGTGCTTCAGTTTGAAGGTTGGAAAGCCCTCGTGTCTAACCAGGTTTATCTGGTAGGCAATCCTTCAGGCTCGTTTCTGTATATCATTTCAGGCCTGCATGGACTTCATCTCATCAGTGCCGTCATTTATCTATTAATTGTGTTGGTTTCTACATACCGGTTTCGGGTCCATTCTAAAAACCTTGCCCAGATCGAAATGTGTACAACTTACTGGCATTTTTTGGGCGGCCTTTGGCTATATTTGTTCGTATTCCTATTATTGTATCGATAAAAGATTTAAAATCTAATTACTGATTATGGCACATAGTACAGCCACTGCAGCACACGGACAAAGCGTTTGGGATGGCGGAGTTTCACCGATGGGCGCCAGCTACGGCAAGCTCATGATGTGGTTCTTTCTGCTTTCTGATGCGTTTACATTCTCAGGTTTACTTATCACGTATGGCTTGGTTCGTTCATCCCATCCGGCATTTGAAGGACTTGTAGATTCATTTAAGTTCTCGACTGAGTACTGGCCTATCCCTGAAAAGGTATTTGATGCCATTCCCTTTTACCATGGTATCCCACTTCCACTGGTGTTTGTTGGTATCATGACTTTTATCCTAATCATGAGCTCAGTCACAATGGTATTGGCTGTTGAAGCCGGTCATCGTATGGATAGAAAGGCTGTTGAGAAATGGATGCTCTGGACAATATTAGGTGGCCTTACTTTCTTAGGATGCCAGGCTTGGGAATGGAATCACTTTATTCATGGTGCTTTATCTGGCGATGCTGTGGCTGAAGGCACTCAATTTTTTGGTGCTAATCTGAGGCAGAATCAATATGGGCCACAGGTGTTTGCTGACTTCTTTTTCTTTATCACAGGCTTCCATGGTTTCCACGTATTTAGTGGGGTGATGTTAAACTTTTTGATTTATTACAATACTGTTACAGGAGTTTATCAGCGCAGAGGTCATTATGAAATGGTGGAGAAGGTAGGTTTGTATTGGCACTTTGTGGATTTAGTTTGGGTATTTGTATTTACATTCTTTTATCTCGTTTAAATAAAAGTTATAGAACCATGGCACATCATTCACAAGAACCAGAGATTGCGGTACTACCTCCCGATAAGGAAAAAATAAAAAAACTTTGGACGGTTGCCGGCATTTTAGGCGCGGTAACAGGAGTTGAGTTTATCATTGCCTTTACCATGGATCACGGAACTGCTAAAACTGCATTGTTCGTAATCCTGACTATTGTTAAGGCCGGATACATTGTTGGTGAATTTATGCACCTTAAGTATGAAGTTAAGGTATTATTTTGGGCAATTCTGGTACCTATTTTATTTATTGTCTGGATGCTTGTTGCTTTTGTCTACGAAGGAATGAAAATGCCTGTCTTTAATTAACCTTTCAAATAAATAGTATTAAGAGAAGGCTAAAGTGATGAACTTTAGCCTTCTCTTTATGTTGAACTTAGTACATGAGAAGGAAAGTTATCTACCTGTTACTGGCACTAATTCTCCCCGTTAGTGTTTTTATTTTTCTGCGATCATTTGGCAAAAATAAATTTAGCATACCTGTTTATTACGAACTTGGTATTGAAGACAAGGAGCCGGGTTGTGCGTATGCGTATTCAGTACCTTATCGGGTGTCGGATTCGATTATGCTCCAGATGGGAAGAACCAACAATAACACCGTTACATTGTTGGTGGTCGATACCTCCTCAATAGTAAAAGTAGGGCTAAACCGGATGCTTGGGGAGTTTGACCCATCGGATTTTCAACTTCTTTTCCCCAGTACAGATAGCGGAGCTTTGGATCATTGGTATGCTTGCTTTTTCTTTCTTCACAAACCCTGGTCAGCTGTGCTGATCGATTCAGAAAATCGTATTCGGGGATATTATTCGCCAAACACACGTGAAGAGGTGGATCGTATGATTGTTGAAATGAAAATTTTACTTGAAAAATACTAAAATGCCAACAGGTAAAATATCCCAGAAATTAATTATTGGTTTATCGATTGCCATTCCTATAGTTGTGGTAATTCTTTTTAAGGTTAAGATACCCGGATACGACTTTCGTTTTTTACCTCCTGTTTATGCATCCGTAAACGGGCTCACAGCAATATTACTTGTAACAGCTGTTATTGCCATTAAGAACGGTAAAAGAAAGCTTCACGAGAACCTGATGAAAATTTGTATTGGGTTATCAGCAGCCTTTCTCATTATGTATGTTTTATACCACATGACAAGCGAGTCGACATCGTATGAGGGTACCGGGGTTCTCAGAATAGTTTATTATTCCATTCTGATAAGCCATATTCTATTATCGGTTATGGTAGTTCCTCTGGTGCTATTTACCTTTTCAAGGGCACTTAATAGCGATTTTGAAAGGCATAAAGCTTTGGCTAAATTTACATTTCCAATTTGGCTATATGTAGCGCTAACAGGTGTTGTTGTTTACATTATGATTAGTCCTTATTATGTTTAGTAAACCAAATGTGATAAAATGAAAATAGGTGCAGGGATAAAGCAAATAGTAGCAGCGATATGTTTAGTATTTATATCACTTTCAACAAATGCACAATGTGCTATGTGCAGAACTACTTTGGAAAACAATGTAAGCAATGGTGACATTGGTATAGCAGCAGGTATTAATTTTGGAATCTTATATTTATTTGTTGCACCGTACACGGTGATAGGACTTATCGCCTTCTTTTGGTATCGTGCAAGTAAAGCCAACCGCAACAATGAACTCATCAAGCGCAGTATGGCAAGGTAAGTGTCCTCGGTGTAAAAAGGGAGACATCTTCCATTATCCACTGTCTCGTATTACAAAGTTTTCAGAAATGAATAGTCATTGTCCTCAATGCCGGGTTTCATTTATTCCCGAACCCGGATTTTATTTTGGAGCACTCTTCGTGAGCTATGCTTTCAATGTTGCGCTTATGGTGGCGATTTCTATCCTGCTCTATTTCACGATTAACCCAACTGATTGGATCTACGGGGTTTCGCTTGTAACTGTATCTATCGTTTTTATCCCCGTCAGTTTTCGTTACTCTAGAATACTATACCTTCACTGGTTTGGTGGGCTTCAAAATAAGTAATCTTAATATAGATTTTCTTATTTTTAAGTATTACCTCACGTATGCGTAACGTCAAGCCGTTTACTATACTAATTTCCTCTATTTGTTGTGCTTTGGCTAGCCTGGGTTGGCAGTTGGCAACCGACCATTCGCAAGAGCGCATAGCAAATCGAATTTCTGATAATCTATCAAAAGCATTGCATGCATTAGAGATAGAATCCGCACGAATACTTGATTCCTCACAACCTGTAAAATGGTCAGAACTGACGGGGTCACATTTTCTTATGGATAGCCTCCAAGTCATAGCATGGAGCGATCATGAATTCCTTCCAGATGTTCGGCAAATGCGGACTGATTTCAAACTTAAATTGATAAGAAATTCTAGTGGAGATTTTTTGCTTCGAAAACAGATATCGGGCCCATCCGGATTTCTGATTTCCGTTTTACCGCTCTACAAAAAATATCCTATAGTAAACAGATACTTAACACCACAAATCAATCCGTTAATATTTGAGAAATTCAACGTTCGGATTTTGGATCCGCTCGCCACCGATGGCCTAAAAATAAATTTTGAAGGACAGACCTTATTTGTAATCGACATGCTTGACAGCAATGGTAAAGATATGATTTCATTGAGCCTTGCTCTTTTAGCATTGATTTTCTTTATACTATCGGTTATTCATTTTTTGAGAAGATTACATAAACAACGCAAGTATCAAACTGTGTTTCTTTTGGCGGCAAGTATTTTCATTTTACTTCGTTTGGTTATGCTTCAACTGAATTTTCCAGGTAGCTGGTACGAGACAAAAATATTTAGCCCGCAGGCATTTGCCTCCTCCTCGTTTAATGCCTCGATGGGGGACCTGTTTTTAAATGCACTTGTAGTGATGATGCTTTGTGGTTATGTCTTACTTACGTATTCAAAATGGCCTATTATCAAGCGTATACTTAAAACTCGAACTATTATCCGTTGGGCGTGTACGCTCTTGTTCTTGCTCTTATCGATTTTCTCCTTTCTCTATCCTTTCCTGTTTATCGAGACTATCTTCAATAACTCCTCCATTTCATTAGACATCACTCAATCGCTTAGTTTCGATGTTATACGGGTGCTTGCGTTTATCTCTATAACATTTGGTGTCATTAGCTCATTTTTCTTTACACATATATTTATCCGAATTGCGAAAGCACTTTCTCCTATGTACTGGAGGTTTAGTGTGGCTCTGCTAGTTGCCAGTGTTTTGTTTGTGTCTTATTTTAAGATTGAATCCAGGGATTACTGGATAACGCTAGCAGTAGCCCTGCCTTTTATTCTACTCGTTTATTTCACAAAAATAAGTTCATCGCTAAATCGGATAACATACGTTACGTTTCTTTATCTCTTTTTTGCAACCGCTGCCTTTGCCACACAAGGAGCTTTAAGTATTCAGCGGTTTATAATAGAGAAGCGGGTTGATTCACAATTTAAATTTGCCAGTGGTTATTTAATTGATCGCGATGTGTTAGCGGAATATTTATTAAATGAAAGCATAAGAAAAATTCCCGGTGATGCGTTTATTCAAACTCGATTAGCCAGCCCCTTTTTGAGTAAATCAGCGGTGCGACAAAAGGTTAAGCAAATCTATCTTAATTCCTATTTCGACCGATACGATGTTAAAATCTATTTATATAATTCAAGCAAAGAACCCTATGACGACCAAACGCAAGTGTCATTATCAGTTTTGGAATCAGAGTTAAGCAATTCTACGAACGAAACTGAGTATACAGGATTATATTTTGTTCGTTCACAAGGTGTAAAAACAGGAAAACGATACTTCACAACAATACCCATAATCAGATTTGAACAGATTATTGGCTATGTGGCTTTAGATCTTTCGCTTAAAAGAATTATACCGCAGAATGTTTATCCGGAACTATTAGTAGATAATCGATTTGGCGAATACTTTGAAAATCGTGATAAAAGCTTTGCGTTTATATCAAACAATGGAATCATCAGTAGTTTTGGAAACTTCAACTACGAACGCGATTTTGATTTTGGCCTATTAAAGGATCCAGTATTTTATGAAATGGGAATTGAGGAAGGTGGGTTCATTCATGTTGGGATTGAAGATGACTCGAATAGGGTAGCGGTTGTTACCTCAATGGATTATCCTTCTTTTTATGTCCTCACAAATTTCTCTTTCCTTTTTATCGTAGGAATGTTTGTAGTAGGTATTGGATTATTAATGTATGGTTTTTTCGTTTGGGCTCGAGGAGGTAAAATCAATTATGCAGCCCGTATACAACTTTACATTTATATGGCATTTGTAATTCCGCTGGTGGTTGTTACGTTAACAACACTTAATCGTATAACCCGTTCAGCCGAGAATCAATTGAATCAGGATTTTAATAATAGATCTAGTACAATTGGAGAAAATATGGAACCAGTTTTGACAAATTATTGGAATGATCCAGTTTTGAATCTTGAAGAACTAGAAAATCAACTGGTTGAAATAGCCAGGTTTTCAAATATTGATTTATCTGTTTATGACCCCTCTGGCAGGATACTGGTAACCAGCCAACCAGGAATTTTAGAAAATCAGCTTACATCGGGTTTGATGGATAGAAATGCCTGGGAAAAAATTTTTGATGAGGGCGATAATTCATTAATTGTGAATGAGAACATTGGCTCACTGATTTTTAACAATTCATATGTTGCCTTAAAGTCTACCGAATCAGGCTCAAAAATTGGTGTGCTAAGCGCTCCATTTTTTGAATCGAGGTTATCATTGGAGACTAATCAGATAAATGTACTGGCGAATGTGTTAACTGTGTTCACACTTATTTTTATATTATTTTCTGTGCTATCTTTTTTTATTGTTGACTTATTGACCTTTCCCTTACGGTTTATCACGCGTACCTTAAGCCGAACAACGCTTACCGGAAACAATGAGCCGCTTCAATGGAAATCAAAAGATGAAATTGGATTGATGGTGGATGAATACAACCGGATGTTAAGAAATCTCGAGCAAAGTAAGATTGAATTATCACGAAGCCAAAAAGAAAGCGCCTGGCGCGAAATTGCCCGGCAGGTAGCCCACGAAATTAAGAATCCACTTACTCCGATGAAGCTGACTTTGCAACAAATGGAGAGCATTATAATGCGAGACGGGCTTGATAAAGAAAAATCAAAACAGTCTATTAAGACGTTGCTTACACAAGTGGATATTCTAAATGAAATTGCCTCCTCGTTTAGCACATTTGCCCGCATGCCAGCTCCGATCTTACAGAAAATTGATTTGACTGCGGTAATAAGAAAGAGTGTTGATTTACATTCAAACTATGAGACGGGGACAGTTCGTTTCGAAGATGTCCATGAATCCGTCTTTATAATGGCAGACGAACAATTGCTCCACAGAATAATTTCCAATATCATCTTGAATGCCCTTCAATCAAGCAGCAAAAGAGAGATAAATGTGGACATTAAAATCAACTTGCAAAGCAATTTAGTTGATCTTATGATTAAAGATAATGGTGATGGTATAGATCTTGATTTACAGGAAAGAATATTTCTGCCCTATTTTTCTACTAAGAAGTCTGGTTCTGGACTCGGGTTGGCGATAGCAAAGCATGGTATTGAACAGAGTGGTGGAGCTATTTGGTTTGAAACTGTTCCTGAAGACGGAACAATTTTCACAATTCGTTTCCCTTTAGCTTAGACCTAGGACTGCTTGCTCTTGAGATTTCTCATGATTTTGTTAGTGAATACAAAATCATCTAATTCTTTTACACCTGAATTCATGATATCCTGATTGGATCCTTCCCAAAGTTTATTACCCTTTGATAAAAACATGATTTTCTCACCAATACCCATTACGGAATTCATGTCGTGAGTAACTACGATAGTTGTCATATCAAATTCATGTGTTATTTCCATAATCAGTTCATCGATTACAGTAGCGGTCTGTGGGTCGAGCCCTGAGTTCGGCTCATCGCAAAAAAGATAATTGGGGTTGTTAACAATGGCTCGGGCAATGCCTACACGCTTTTTCATTCCACCACTGATTTCTGAGGGCATTTTTTTATTGACACCCTCCAAGCCTACCCGTTTCAGACAAAAGTTAACCCGGTCAATTTTTTCATCCTCGGGCATTATGGTGAGAATATTCAGCGGAAACATAACATTCTCTTCTACATTCTTTGAATCAAACAACGCCCCACCCTGAAATAGCATGCCTATTTCTCTTCGGATTTCGGATTTCATTTCTTTATCAGCTTCTGTAAAATTCCGTAGATCATAATAGACAACTCCGGTATTAGGCTGTAAAAGTCCGACAATACATTTTAGGAGAACGCTTTTTCCTGTACCGCTAGATCCTATGATCAGATTTGTTTTTCCTTTGTCAAATTCACTGGAAATCCCGCTAAGAATTACCTTATCGGCAAATGACTTTGAGATATTGTTAATCTTTATCATGTATTACAATAACAAATACGCTAAAAAATAGTCAGCTAATAATACAGCGATTATACTGGTTGTTACTGCATTGGTACTTGCAATGCCAACTTCAAGAGCACCGCCATGGGTATAATAACCTTTAAAGGAAGAAATGGAGCTAATCAAAAAAGCAAAAACAAAAGACTTGATAAGTGCAAATGTTATAAAATATGGATTGAAGCCGTATCGGATTCCATAGATATATTCTGTGGAGGTTAACGATCCTGTCAAGGATCCAACCATATATCCGCCTATGATGGCGCAAACAGCTGAAACAATAACCAAGAGGGGATACATTAGTAAAGAGGCAACAATTTTTGGGAGAACCAGATAAGAGGATGAATTTATTCCCATTACTTCCAGAGCATCAATCTGCTCTGTTATACGCATGGTTCCAAGCCCACCCGACATGCTCGATCCTACCTTGCCAGCATATATAATAGCCATAATAGTAGGTGCCAATTCTAGAATTGTCATTTCTCTTACTACTTGTGCAATAACAAACCGGGGTACAAACGGGCTTACCAGATTGGCTGCGGTTTGGATAGTGGTAACTGCACCCATAAAGGTGGATACCAGCATGAACAGAAGAATAGATTTTATTCCTATATGTACGCACTCCTCAAGCGTAAGGGTATAATACGTTTTAAATGTTTCGCGTCTTACAACCAGGGAGCCCAAAAAAATTATGTACTTACCAAAACCCTTCATGCAGTAAAGTTCAAGTGCTATATTGCTCAAAGATAAAATAATTTCTCATGAACAAATTGATCGTTGTAACAGGTGGTACGAAAGGCATTGGCAGGGCGGTTTTGGAACGTTTTGCCTCGAATGGTTTCGATTTGGCTACCTGTGCCCGTAAGCAGAACGATCTTAACGAACTAAAATCTGATCTTGAAAAGAAGTATAAAATAAAAGTATTTGTTCAGGCTGCCGATATGTCGGACAAGAATCAAGTAAAGGGCTTTACAAACTTCATAAATAAGCTCAATCGACCTGTGGATGTATTGGTCAATAACTCTGGAAATTTTATTCCTGGCCAGGTATTGGAAGAACCGGAAGGAACTTTGGAAGATATGATTGAGGGTAACGTATATAGCGCCTATTATACAACACGGGGATTGGCACCGAAGATGAAGTCAGATAAGTCGGGCCATATTTTTAATATGTGTTCAATTGCGAGTATCAAAGCTTACCCAAACGGGGGATCTTATGCAATTTCAAAATTCGCCTTGCTTGGTTTTTCAAAAGTTCTTCGCGAGGAGTTGAAAGAGTTCGGAATTCGCGTAACAGCTGTCCTTCCTGGGGCAACCAAAACAGCAAGCTGGGCTGGGAGTACACTGCCTCACAGTCGATTCATAAAGCCAGAAGACGTGGCTGAAGCTATTTTTTCAGCACACTCGCTCTCCTTAAATGCTGTCGTGGAGGAACTCCTTATCAGACCGCAATTGGGTGATATTTAAGTTTTTATATGATCGAACAAAAGTAGCTTTCAAAGGGTTATTTTTGTTGTAAATCATTTCTAGTGAATAGCCAAATTTTTCAGTTAAAGCAGTATTGCAATAGTTTAACAAGCTATAGCCGCAGAAAAACCCGTGTAGTTAATATCGGAGGGGTTCCAATGGGTGGAGAAAACCCTATCAGAATTCAGTCAATGACCACGATTGACACCATGGACACGATGGGTTCTGTTGAGCAGACAATAAGAATGGTGGAAGCAGGATGTGAGTATGTTCGGATTACAGCCCCCAGCATCAAAGAAGCTCAAAACCTCGAAGTAATAAAAAAAGAACTCCGTTCCAGGGGGTATTCGGTGCCACTTATAGCAGACATTCACTTTACACCCAACGCAGCTGAATTAGCCGCACGTATTGTGGAGAAGGTAAGGGTGAATCCAGGTAACTATGCCGATAAGAAGAGATTTGAAGAGATAGAATATACAGATGCCACCTATCAGGCTGAACTCGATCGGATTCGAAAGAAGTTTACACCGCTTGTGAAAATCTGTAAGGAGTATGGTACCGCCATGCGTATTGGTACCAATCACGGTTCATTATCCGATCGTATTATGAGCCGTTATGGTGATACCCCGTTGGGCATGGTAGAGTCTGCACTGGAATTTTTGCGTATCTGCGAGGATCTCAATTACTATGATATTGTTTTATCCATGAAGGCCAGTAATCCTCAGATCATGGTGCAGGCCTATCGGCTGTTGGTTCAAAAATTGGATGGAGAAAATTTTCAACCTTATCCGTTACACCTGGGTGTTACTGAGGCGGGCGATGGCGAAGATGGCCGGATAAAATCGTCTGTCGGTATTGGTACTTTACTGGAAGATGGGCTAGGGGATACCATTCGGGTTTCGCTTACCGAGGAACCTGAGGCGGAAGTGCCAGTAGCCAAAGCATTGGCAGATCGTTACGTGAATAGAAAAGCGTCTTATCCTATTCCTGAGATAGCAAATTACCCCATAGACCCTTTTGCTTATACCCGAAGACAGACCCATGAAGTGATGAATCTGGGTGGGCATCAGGTACCAAGAGTAATTGCTGACTTTTCAATCAAAGATAAAATTACACCGGCATCACTTTTCGCGTTAGGATATCAATACTCAGTTCCGTTAGATAAATGGAACATTACTGATATGGCCTGTGACTATATTTTTCTTGATAATAAAACCATTGACTTTGAAATACCCGGAACGCTAGGGTTGATTTACAATCATGCAACGTGGTTAACACAAAAGAGTCAACCAAGAAGTTATCCCTTTATCAATCCAGTTGATTACCTGGCCGATGTAGAGAAATCCTTACAATTGAATTTCATCTACATACAACTGAAAGACATTACGACCGATCTGTTGCAAAAGCTTAAGCATGATCCGACAGCAGTACTTTTGATTGATACGTATAATGAACACGGACTAGCTGAGCAACGCCTACTGTTTGTTAATTTAATAAACGGACAATGTGAGGTGCCTGTAGTTATAGGACGAGCTTATGCTGACTTAAGTACAGATCAACTTCAACTTTATGCGGCTACTGACCTTGGTGGTTTATTGATTGATGGACTGGGGGATGGTGTATTTATAGCCGCTGAACGATGCGGTTCTGATAAAATGGTTAATGAAACTGCCTTTGGTATTTTACAGGCCACCCGAACTAGAATTTCAAAGACAGAATATATTTCGTGCCCTTCATGTGGGCGTACGCTCTTTGATTTACAGGAAACCACTGCAAAGATCAGGTCGCGTACCAGTCACTTAAAAGGTATTAAGATCGGTATCATGGGCTGCATTGTAAATGGACCAGGCGAGATGGCTGATGCTGACTATGGCTACGTGGGTTCAGGCCCGGGCAGGATTACCCTGTATCGCGGCAAAGAAGTGGTGAAGAAAAATGTACCCACACCTCAGGCCGTTGATGCTTTAATTGATTTGATTCGCGAAGATAAAAATTGGATTGAGCCACAGACTATAAATTAAAGAACTATGGAAAATCAAACCGAACCGGAAGGAAAGAAGAAATTAACGTTTAGAGAGTTTTTTTCGATGGGTGAAGTAGGGGGTTATTTTTTTCGGAAGAAGGACCCTAACAGACCCACCAACATCAATATTAAAATGATGCATGGCATCAATAAGATTTCAATTGCCATTTTTCTGGTGGCCATACTTTATCTTATCCTAAAGCGTTTCATTTGAACATTGAATTGTTTCGAAGCTATTGTCTATCGAAAAAGAGAGTGACCGAGGAGTTCCCGTTCGATAAAAACACCCTGGTTTTTAAAGTAATGGGTAGGATGTTTGCGCTTACCGATTTAGATAATTTTGAAAGTGTAAATCTGAAGTGCGATCCAGAAAGGGCAGTGCAACTTCGGGAAGAATTTCCTTCGGTTCAGCCGGGTTATCATATGAATAAGAAGCATTGGAATACCATTCTTATGAATGAAGGCGTTTCTGATCGTTTGATTAAAGAATGGATTGATGATTCGTATTCGTTAGTGGTGGGTTCGCTACCTAAAAAATTGAGATTGGAATTGGATGTTTTGTAGCTGATAATCAGTAATTTACAAGACTTTTTGATTTCTTACATCTTTCGGATTACTTAGGTTAATTAATTAGCTTTGTTGATTGTGATCATCCCTATGGAATGACCCGGGCTTTACTCTCAGTTGTAACACTCTTACTAGTGCTCAGTTCGTGTACTCAGCGCCTGATTTGCCCTGCCTACCAAAGTTCTTTTATTTATGATAAGCCCACGCAGCGCGAGAAGTTTGTTTATTATAATGAAAGTACCACACAACCGCGAGAAGTGCTCGCATCCGCCAACAGTAAAACCATCACCTTGCCGCCCCGCGATTCTTCGTGGTTAAAAAGTGATGCACTTCGCGGCCCTGCGTTGCCTCATGTAAGACGGGTGAAAAAGGATCGGTATCTATTACTTCCTGAAAAGACTTATAAGAAAGCATTGAAAGCATTGCGTACGGTTGAAATGAAACCTGTCTACCCTAAAAAGGATTCATTGGATATTCAAAGCGAGCTAGACAGTGCAGCACGTAGCCTAACCGATACCCTTACATCGGATAGCAGTATTCCAAAAGTAGAAGTTGATAGTACCTACGCAATTACTAAAACGAAAGAAAAGTATAATATGGATCAGGATAGTTACATGTGGTACTTCCGTGATGTGTTGGTGCTACCTGATGTAAGGGCCGCTATGATGGAGGAAGGGCAAGTTAGGGCTGCGAATAAAAAAGCAACGAAAAAAGCGAAGGGCGGATTCTTTAATAAATTCTTTAAGAAGAAAAATAAGAAAGATTCTACAGCAGTTGAATCGTTACAAGACCCGATAGCCCAGGATACAGTTCAGGCCACACCTAAAAAGAAAGGTTTGAGCGGTCTATTCAAGAAGAAGCCAAAGGTTGATAAAACAGATCCGTCCAAGAAAGCAGATCCTGCTAAGAAGGAAGAGGAAGATGATGGATTTTAGAATGTTAATCTTAGCGTAACTAAAAAAAATGCCCTCGCCAAAGGCAAGGGCATTGTAAATCTTATTTCAATCTGATTAATAATCTTTGTTGAAATCGCCTCTGCGGAAGCCACCGCCACCACCTCGGTTGCCACCACGGCCACCGCTACCACCTTCTTCACGCGGACGGGCCTCGTTAACCACCAGATTTTTTCCCATAAAATCAGCTCCGTTTAATTCATTGACCGCATTACGACCAGCAGTGTCGTCAGCCATTTCAATAAATCCAAAGCCACGGCTGCGCTGTGTTACTTTGTCCATGATGATTTTCGCAGAGCTTACTTCACCGTACTCGGCAAATAACTGCTTCAATTGTTCCTCGGATGCCTTCCAGGGAATGTTGGCTACATAAATGTTCATTTTCGTTTTTGAAATTAAGTTATAAATGTTCTTGCTAACTCAATAAGGCCTGCCGATAAATAAACTCGATTTGGTGGAGTACTTAGGTGGGAATTATCTAATTAACAAATCAAAGGTAAGAGTTTTTTTTAATTATCCTCAAAATGGGCCTTTAAACCAAGTTTTTATCCTTACATGGCAATTCATTTCTTTACGATGATCTTTCTTGTTTGAACTTTTTAAGGCTTTTTAGGGCATTTTGATTGATTTTGTTCTTTAAGTAGGGAGTCCACCCAAGTAAAAGCCCAGTTAAACCTAAGGCCATCTGGCTCCATTTCCAGAGATCAAATTCGTCCTTATGGCTTATAATCAAGCCATCCTTAAAAGTAAAACTTGCCTGAATATGATTATTTACCTTGCGGCCTGTCTTAGAGAAAGAGTAGGAAGCTTGCCAATCGCAAGAACCGGTATTTCCTAAGCTCGTGACATTTGAAAACTGCAATTCAAAATCTTTAGCATTGATGCACAGCATGTGCCACATGGCTTTCGCATCTGCTATGCTAAGCTGTCGAAAAGCCGGATCGTAAAATGTTGCTTCAGGATGATAGCAACCGTTCATCGTCTGCCAATCTCGCTTTTGAAAGGCCGTGTAAAACTTATGGATCAAGTCTGAATTCATATTTTTTCCGTTGATGTAGCTATTCATCCATCAGGCTTTCGTATAGTTTGGATGAAGGTGTAATTCTGTATTTTAGCCTTTAACCTTACGTGAAAGCTAATCGAAAATGCGATGAAAATAAAACAACTTCTTCTTGGTGTAATTGTGGCAGGGGCCAGTTTCCTGGCTACAGGTCAATCGTTTAATAATTTTCCGGTAACTACTCAAAAACCGCCACTCCATGGAAAGCACTGGATGGCAATTACCGGTAAACCTTTGGCTGCCACAGCAGGGGCTATGATTTTTACAAAAGGGGGTAATGCTATTGATGCTTCTTGCGCTATGTTAGCGGCAACAGCCACCATGTGGGATGTACTCAGTTGGGGGGGAGAAACCCAGGCGCTTATCTACAATCCTAAAACAAAAAAGGTAATTGCCATTAACGCCCTCGGAGTAGCGCCAACTGGGGCTACCGCAGAGTTTTATAAGAATAAGGGGATGAAGTACCCTCCCGAGTTCGGACCATTGGCAGCAGTTACACCCGGTACTCCTGGAGGGTTGATGACCATGTTGGCCGAGTATGGTACCATGAGTTTGAAAGAAGTTTTAGCTCCAGCTATGGAATTAGCTTCTGGTTATCCGATAGAAGCACAAACTGCCAACGCTATTGAGCGTGGCAAGGATAAAATAAAAGAATGGCCTTATTCAAAGAAAGTGTTTCTGCCTCATTTGGGTCAAAAGCGAGAAGCTCCGGATGCGGGAGAAGTTTTTGTACAAAAAGATTTATTGGCCACATTACAAAAATTGGTAGACGCAGAGCAGCAAGCTTTAAAGAAAGGAAAGAATCGCAAGGATGCTATCTACGCTGCATACGATCGTTTTTATAAAGGCGACATTGCCAAGGAAATAGCACGGGGAACCCAAGAGCAAGGTGGCTTAATTACCGAGCAAGACTTGGCTAACTGGAAAGTAAAAATTGAAGAGCCAACCACTACCAACTATCGGGGCATAGACGTTTATAAACTACAGCAATGGACGCAAGGTCCGGCTTTGCTTCAAACTCTCAACATCCTGGAGAATTATGATTTAAAAAGTATGGGGTACAATTCAACCCGATACATTCACACAGTTTATCAGGCTATGAATCTTGCTTTCGCAGATCGTGATTTTTACTATGGCGATCCGTCCTTTGGAACTCCTGCCCCAATGCATGTATTGCTTTCTAAAGAGTACGCAAAAGAGCGGATGAAGCTAATCAACCCAGAACGTAACGATCCAACTATTGGCCCTGGAGATCCTTATGGCTTTGAAGGGAAACAAAATCCTTATCAGGACTTATTGAAGAAGTGGGGCACGAGTCAATCATCGTTGCAACGAAACAACTTGCACCCTGACGAGAAATTTATGGAAGCCTTTACAGCAGGTACCACATCGGTAGAAGCAACGGATGCGGAGGGATGGGTAGTCTCGATCACACCAAGTGGTGGTTGGGTGCCAGCATGCATTGCCGGAAATACAGGTGTGGGCTTAAGTCAGCGTATGCAGTCCTTTGTACTTGATCCAAAAGAAAATCCATTTAATGTTGTTGAGCCTGGTAAACGTCCTCGCGTTACGCTTACACCCAGCATGGCCTTGAAAGATGGGAAACCATTTTTATCGTTTGCCAAACAAGCGGGGGATGAACAAGACCAACTATTGTTACAATTCTTTCTAAACATGGTTGAGTTTAACATGACGGTTCAGGAAGCTTGTGAAGCGCCAAGTTTCAAAACTTTACAGATGTACTCTAGTTTTGGTGATCATGAAAGGAGTGCCGGTGGGTTAACCTTAAACAGCGAGATGCCACCTTGGTCGCGCAAGGAATTGTCGCGCATGGGTTATAACATAAGCTATCAGGATAGAACTAGTGGCCCGATTAACGCCATTTATTTTGATTGGGTCCATGGCACCTTCTGGGGAGGATCCAGTAATCATGGTGAGGATTATGGAATTGGATGGTGAGATTAGTTGGTGGTAACCAGTTACCGGCAACCAATTTTATCTGTCATTCGGAATTGTAGATCCTAGCTCTTCGAGATTTGTAATCTCGAAGCAAGATTGGGGTTGGATTTAAAATCCATTTTATTTAGAGCTAGGAATTGCAAATTACGAAGAGCCAAGGATTGGATTAAGACTCGTTACTAGTTGCTGGTCACTACCGACTAGCAACCAGCAACCAATTAAATTTAGTACGCCCTATCAACCGACCCCGATCCGTATACTTTCTTTGTAACGTTTTTGGTATTGCCTTTGTGCTTAATAACACCACTACCTAACACAACAGCATCCAGCGAGGCTGAGGCAGTAAGCTCACAAGTACCGGAGCCACTCATTTTTATTTTTACAGACTCTAATTCACAGGAGTAGGCATTCATTGTACCACTGCCACTCATAACGATATCATTCGTTGATGCGTATCCTTTTAATGTTACGTTACCGGCACCACTGATTTCGGTCTTTAAATTATTTCCCTTCAAGTCAAGTTCAATACCGCCACTGCCAGCAACGGATAAACTCATGTAATCTGAGGCAATGGAATTTTCAGAAATTATTTTCCCACCGCCATTAACCTGAAGTTCATTGATATTCTTAACACTTACCATAATTTTCATAGTAGGCTTCACTTTGATATCATCAATCTTGGCCCAAATGCTTTTATTCGGAGTGTCTGGTTTGCGATCAACATTGACCATCAGTACACCATTCTCCACTTTAACGGAAGTTAATTCCCAGATTTCCGTGAGGGCCTCAACGGTTACTTCCTGTTTATTCGTCTGCTTTACATAAACCGTATAATTCGAGTTTACGTAGATGCTCTTGAACTCAGGTAATTCCAGGGTTTTTTTTGTGGTCTGTGCAAAGGTAAAGGAGGCTATAGATAACAGAACCAGCGAAACCAGAATGAAGGCAAAGATAAAATTGATTTTTCTCATGGAGATAACTATTAGGTTAGGGACAATCTGCGAATCTTTAGTCATACCTGGGGGTGAGTTTCGATAAGTTTACGTAACAGACGATAGGATAACTAAACCAAGGTTAAATTTACCCAGATTCATAGAATTAGGAAATTCTTAGTGCGAATAAATTGAGGTAAGCCATGCACATGTAATAACTATCGATCTTTCTTCCGGAAAATATATCGATATAAGAAGACGAAGAGCGCCAATCCAAGACACATGATAAATAGAACGCTAGGCGTAATTAATTTAACAGCATGCATGGCTAATTTGATTAAAATCTGATTCGCACCTGAAATCTAAGATCATTTTGGGAATTTCCCTCAACGGTTTCGCCACTCGACCCAATCGTGTCGCGATCGGTAAAGCGGTCATGCCCCCACCGCAGCCAAACGTCCAGGTCTTTTGTAAAGGCATATTGGACTAAAAGATAGTTTCTTACACCAACCCCATAGTAAGCCGGAAAGGTAAATGCAAGCCAAACATCTTTTTCATAAACATACACTCGGTTATCATAAGAATCGGTGTCGATAAGTGCGTATCGGCCACTGATGGATAATTTTCGGTACTGCCAGGTTAGGTCCTGAAGTATAGCCATCCCTTGCGTGTTGGTACCATTCAATTGGTAGGTATTAAATTGGGCACGCGTTTTTAATGTTATGGATGGCGTAATGGAGTAGTCAAGATTGATCCAGTAATTTCTTTTTATACCGGGAGCCGTTTGATATAAATTATTTTCTGTGGAGAGATTAATAACTTTAGTTTCTTCGAATGCCTGTACAAACAATAAAATATTTCTTGTGGGTTTATAGTTAAACCGAAAAAGCCATTCGTTACCAGAGGAGGGAACATAACTTCGGTAGCGCAGCCACGGAAAGTGAAATAGGTCTACATAACCGGAGAAGGAATATTTTTTATTGAATGTATATTTCCAGCCCCAGTACACACCTTGTTCGTTTTGTGGTGTAGAACTTTCAGACAGCGCATTGCTGTAAAAACTTTGATAGTCACGATCAAATTTTCGAAGAAGTATGGACATATCCAGTCTCGCGGTGAGGTTGCTGATTAATCCTGCGGTAATCGCAAAACCCTGATCAAGCGTATGGGCAAGTTCGCTAAAAAATGCTACGTTTTTATAACTATAGTTAAGATAGGCACCCACATTGGTATTCCGATTCCCTTGAAAGTAAAATTGATTGTAGACAGTGGGGGCTCTTAATACCGGAATACTAAATTCTGTATGATGAATGATAATGCCAGCATCCAACGCTTTTTGTTTGTAGCTTATAATGGAGGCCATATTACTTTCATTCATAATATTTCTATTATTTATTTCGCTAATTGTTCTATGTAAACCGGTATAACTCAAGGATGAAACTAAACTGCGATCGGCTGTAGAATCTTTGTTCAGGTTTCCATCACGACCTCTGAATGAGAAGAGTCCATGAATAGACAGTCGTTTGTTTATAGAATAGGTGAGGGCTGCTCCGCGAAAATAGCCGGCCTCATACAGCGAACTATAAGGCATAAAGCCAATGTTAGGTCGCCTGATGGTTGTAACGGCCTCAGCACTTTTACCAATACCAAAAGCCGATCCGAGAATAAGCCCTTGGCCAAATTGCGCCTGATAATCGCCCACGATCAGATTTTTCAATTTTCCTTTATTAAGAATCTGGGCATGAAAGGAAAGAAAATCGAGACCAAATTGTTGCTTGGATGGCGCCCAGCGTATTTGCTCTCCGGCATCTTTCTCCATCGTAAATCCAAAACTGAAATCGCCTGCGTGACTTGTACGAAAGCGGGTATAAATTCTATTGGGTGATCCTGCATACTGGCTCGTGAGAGGTATATCATCTTTATATCCTCTTTTTTGTTCAAGTGTTCGGTCAAATTGAAAGACTAAATAGTTATTCTTTTCTTTTACAACTCTTAGCCAAAGTGATTTATTTATTCTCGAAGAGGGATCGGCCACCGTGACAAATGGTATTAATTTTATAAACGAGTTTCGATCTAGACCAGGAACGCTTTGTAATTCATAAATAGATAAAAAGGGTCCTGCTTCTTCACGATAGACAAGCAGTGATTGAATTTGAGCATCGGTAAGAAAGTAGAGTGCCTGTAGTTGTTCTTTGGTGATCAGATTCAGGTTGACAGGATTGCTCAATAGCTGAGCCAAATTTTCATAGAGTTCCTGATAGTTGAAGTCATCATCTTGAACGGCAAGAATTTCATCCACTAACCGCTGCAGGTCTAAATCTTTTCGGGGAAAGTCTTGAGCAACAGTCGTTATAGAAATGAAGATTCCTACTAAAACATAAGTTACAGGCTTCATTTCTTTTCTTGTTGGTCAAACCAATAACTAACAGCCGCTTGATGACTGGCGCCTAACAGTGAGTTAAATTGAATAGCATAATCGGCACGGATTTTTTTTCTTTTTACGCCTAACCCAAAAAATCCCGATTGCGGGTTGAGATTAAAACCTGTTCTAATTAAGAACTTTTCCTTGAATGAGTATTCCATACCCGTTCTCCAGATTGCTTCGTAGGCTATGTCTTTATCAATTTCAGTAGTTATAATGAGGTTTTTATTTGGTGTGAAGGTAATGCCAGCGGTAAGTCGAGTAGATATGTTTTCGGCATCATAATCTGTGTTGAGTTTTGCCTGATTAAGATTGGTAATGTATGCGCCTATGGAGAGTTGATCGGTGAGTTCCGCAAGACCACCAAAGTCAATACTTACCGCTCCATAAGTCCCAAAGCCATCGGCCTGATATTGAATGTAATTTGCTTTAACTCCCAACGAGGCAATTCCAAACTTGTTGCCGAACCCCAGCGAAACCATTTGCTCATTATAGAGATCGTCACCAAAGCGGAAAGCCCCCACGGAAGTAACCCCCCAACGAATAGGAGCGTTAAAAGCAAAAGCCAATCGATTTGCATCGATGCGTTGCGTTCTCAGTTCGTAAGCAGCGGCCACACTTACCCGATCTGCAGCACCTAAGGAACCGATATTGTTGAATAGGCTCCATTCATCTGTAACACCTGACGAAGCAAAGCCCATCCCTACAGCCCGAGCTCCCATTTGCGTGGAGATACTCTGGGCATTTCCTATTTTTACGATCAGCACGACTGCTAAGAGGTGAATAAATCGCGACATGGGAAAATGGATTGTTTAACAATATAAAAAATTTGCAACATATATTTCTTCTTCTCTTAGTGCTTGGGTTGACTCACCAAATTCAGGGGCAACCTTTGATTGAGCGTTACCCTACCGGGGAAGTGCGTGCAACCGGCAGGTTGTCTGATGGGCAAAAATCAGGTGAGTGGAAATATTTTTATCCGAATGGAAACCGAAACGCTATAGAACAGTATACCCGGGGTATGTTGGATGGCAAGATTTTATACTTCTATCCGAATGATACTTTGCAGGGAAAGGAAACCTGGGTGCAAGGTAGGTTGACGGATTCGGCCTGGTATTATCATAAAAACGGAGCGCTTCTCAGAAAAGGGTTATACAAAGCAAGTGAATATGATGGTACCTGGGTTTACTATTTTCAAAATGGTACGGTGGAACGTTTGATAAATTATGAGAAGGGGCAGCCCCATGGGCCAACCGTATTATTTAATGATTTTGGAATTCGTATTCAGGAAGGAGGCTATCGCAATGGATTGGAAGATGGCGAGTGGAAATTTTATACTACTGCAGGTGAGTTAGAATTTATTGGTTCTTATAAAGATGGAAACCCAACGGGTACCTGGTATCAGTTTGTGAAGGGAAAAAGAAAAGTCTATAAGAAGTACTAGAATTCCTTTTTCAGGTGAAAGAAGAAGCCTTGCGTTTTGTTGCGAGTAAAGGTGTATTCCAATCTCAGCACAGCATCATAAGCGGTAACAATATCAAGACCCGCACCCATACCTGCGAGTAAATGATTTGATAATTGAGTATTCAAATTCCGCTCTTGATAATAAGGATAGTTTTCAACATAGCCTAAGTCGACATAACTCTTTAGGTAAATGGTGAGTGGAAAATAACGAAACTGTTCTATGGGCATCTCCTCAATGTTCCAGTTTCGTGAAAATATTTTTTTGCGGAATGTGGTTTTGTTTAATAAAAAAGTGGGTCCTTCAATAACATAAACTTCATATCCCTTGACCAACTGCCTTCGATAGCCCAACGCGCTAAACATGGAATACGGTTGATCGGAAGGAGTGCTTAAATACACGGACGAGAAATTGGATAGGTAAAAATTTCTCTTTAAGTCAAGAAATCGTGAGTAGGTTAAGTTAATCTCCCACTGATTTACATCGGTACCAAAACCCAATCCTGATTTTTGAAGAATGGCAGTAAGTTGATACCCGATCAGTGGATAGGCCACAACATCTCTATGTTCTGAATTGAACGAATAGGTAAAAGCTCCAAATTCTTGGTGATCTTCGCCATTACCATAAAAGTTAGGATTCAAATTAACAATGGTATCTCTAACGTGGTTATCGAGGTAACTCAGGGAAAAAGAATGCGTGGTATAAAAAGACTTTCTAAACGTATAGGTAATGGCTGATTCGAAACTCGTTCTTAATATTTCTCTACCTTCCAGAAACTCGAGTTTATGTTCAGCTGTTTGATAAGCCATGTTTTTAGGCTCCGCGTAACGAAAGTCAAAAATTAATCCATGCTTTTGCTTGCGATCGATATAAGGGATACGATAGCTTAACTCAAACCGTCTGGTAAATCCAAATTGAGCCGTGAATCGAAGGGTTTCATTTCGGCCTCTGAAGTTGTATTGGTATAAACGCAATCCATAATTAACCCGGCTTAAATCATGATTGTAATTTTGCCACCATTCATTAAAATTTCGATCGGAGAGTTCAAAGATAGGTACAGGGAATGTATACCAACGCTCACTCACTTCCACTAATAGGTCCACTTTATTGGCAGTAACTTCTAACCACTTTACCGTTGCTGAATTGAATAAGCGGGTATTGTAAATTTTTTGTTGGTCTTTCGACAGAATCTCTCGCATTCTATGGGTGCTCACAGTATCTCCGGTTTTAAGGGAGAGTTCACGGGAAATAATTCCTTCTCGGGTAATTTTGTTACCGATAATAAGTACCCTATTGACGGTAACAATCCTGTTCACCAACGAATCGGGGGTTTGTCTTGTGATTACAGTATCCGCAGTTTGCTGAGATGTAAAACTAAAAATACCGATAATCAATGCCCACATGCCAGTGTCTCCCGTTATTCAATTTAGTTAGCTTGCGTTTTATTGGGTTGATTCCGGTAAGACCAAATCAAAATAAGGACACCAACAATCACTAATGGAATACTTAAAATCTGCCCCATATTCAGGGGTAGTTTATCTTCAAACGAAACCTGGTTCTCTTTTAAAAATTCATAGGCAAATCGCAAACTCCACAATACGATCATGAACACCCCGAAAATTCTTCCGGTTGGTAAATTTTCTTTGTGCTTATACCACATCATAAAGAGGATAAGGAATAGGATAACACAGGAAATGGACTCGTATAACTGAGCCGGATGACGCGCGATGCCAAAGGTACTTATGCGCGCACCCAGACTGCCATTCGGATCAACATCGATCTGGTAATTAAGAGGTGTAGTTGGAGGTTCATCAACAAACTCATTATAAAATGTCAGGAAATGTTTGATGTCACTTTGCAAAAAGGAAACTGCATCGGGCTGACTGGTGCCATTTTTGAAGATCACATAAATATTTATGGGTACTCTGCCATTAGCACCTTCGGGTAAGTTTTTGTCTTTTTCTACGGTTATGAATTCGACCGGGTTGTTTCCACCCTTATAATCTTTAATACCCTCTGTTACGCGATTGATAAATACAACACTGAAAGGATTATTGGAGGGTAGCCCTATAATTTCTGAATTGAAAAAATTACCAAAGCGGATCAATGCGCCTGTTAGGGCAACTACAATCACAATTCGATCCAGCACCTGAATATAATTTTGGCCCGGCTTCTTTTTACGACTGTAAAGCCACAGAGCAAATAGAATTCCAAATGCACCACCATGGCTAGCCAACCCTTGTAAACCCGTAAACTTAAATGGCGAAAACTCGAAGGGCAACAGGATGCTTAGGGGGTCAGTAACAAACAGTTCGGGCTGATAGAAAATTACATGGCCTAAACGCGCGCCAAGTATGGTAGCAACAACCATATAAATAGTAAGCGTATCTACATCTTTTTCGGGCTTGCCTTCTTTGCGATAGATATAATATAGAACCTGCTGACTTAATAGAAAGCCAAGGGCAAACATTAAGCCATACCAACGAAGTGCAAATGTACCTATAGAGAAGATTTCAGGGCTGCCGTTCCAAATAATGTAACTAATCATAATATAAAAGATCAAAATGGGCCCGTCAAACCGGGACGAATTGGCAAATATAAGGACTAATGCCCAATGCTCAAGGTATCTTTATAGTTGCTCTAATTCCTGCAATTCAAATCTAAAACCGCCTGATAGTATTGGGAATCGGCACCAACTGCGAGGGTCAACATTAATGTCATCCAAATGAAAAGATGGAGCAAGTCGCTCCCGTTTCCATTGATTGGCTGACCAGAGTTGGAAGAATTTTTTTATGTATTCTTTCAATTGATGGGATGAGACTGCGGGCGTTAAGGTTCTACGGCTCAGTTGCTGAAATACTTCTGCGGGTGATTTTCGATCTCGGATGGCTAATTTTTCGATTTCGACTAGAATTGTGTACGGCATTAAATCTTTCTCGTCAGTTTGAGTGCGGTCTGTTGGGCGTAATTCGGCTGTAGGTGTGAGATTGTTCACGGAAACAAGACCGGAGTAATTTAATTCCTTCTCGGCCCAGCGCAGCCATTGTAAAATGAAAGGCTTATCCACTCCAGCAATCGGAGCCAAGCTGCCGCTGGTGTCGCCATCCATGGTAGCATAACCCACATCGCCTTCACTACGATTTGAGGTCGTCAACAAGACTGCTTGCTTGATGTTGGCTAGCATCCAGATAATAGGTGAGCGGGATCGCGCCTGAATATTTTGCTTAGCAATATCATCTGTTTCCCAACTTAATTTTCGGCCCAGCGCTGTTTCAATTTTGCTTTCATACGAAGTCACTTCGTCATCAATTGTCCATTGATGAAATTGTGCTCCCAATGAAGCCGCTAATTCTTTAGCCGAAGCCAATGTTTCGTCTGATGAGTTTTTTGTCCCTTGATAAGCGCAGGTAAGTAGAGAGCCAACAATTTCTTTAATGCTATCCGTTACCGGGATGTTGAGAGTAGCACAAAATTTTTCTGTGCCCATTTCCGTAAAAGCTCTTCGCACCATTTCGGCTACAAGAACTGCGCAAAGTGAGGAATCTGCTCCACCACTCAGACTAAGCACAAATCCCCGGGCTTTGCTTTTTCGCAGATAATCAAAAAGTGCCAACGAAGTTGCTCTCGCAAACTCTTCATTTCGCCCTTTATTATCAGTAGAAGCAAGAGTTTCTGTTAATTCCGGATTTTCAAAATTGATGTCGCACCATTGCAGATGAAAAGGTTTTATAACAAGCCGTTCAGCGATTTTAATAATCTTACCATTTTGTCCGAAAACAATATCACCATCATATATCATCCGACCCGCCTCGTTGCCGAGTAGGTTTACAAATAAATAAACGCAGTTAAATTTTTGAGAGCCCTCTATCACCACTTCTTGTTCGCGCGATTCACTTTTTCCCATAGCAAAATGACTGGCACTGGGGTTCATAATTAAATTCACACCTCGTTTGGCAAGTTCATAACCAGGACGTTTTTTCTTTCGCCAGGCATCTTCACAAATTTCAAACCCAAACTTGATGCCCTTTGCTTCATAAATTAAGTCGCCAACCTGAATGAATTGATCTTCAATTTTTATTTTCTGAACTTTTCCTGACGGCCATGCATCGAACCAACGCGGTTCGTAATGCACACCATCGCGCGCCATATTTTGCTTTAGCGTTATGCCAATTATTTTCTGATTCTCAATAACACAAACGCCATTATAGGTGATGCCTTCGATTCGGATCGGTAATCCAATGCAAGCTGTGATGGAATCGCAATGTGGGACTATTTTTTGGAGGTGAAGCCATGCTTTTTCACTGACCCAATCGCTGAGGAACAAATCTTCGCAGCCATAACCCGTTAAGCTTAGTTCAGGGAAACACAGAATTTGAACATTCTCTTTTTTTGCATTTTTGATGGCGGAAATAATGTTCGCGACATTGTTATCCCAATCCAGCGGGGTTTGATTTACAGTGGCTCCGGCTATGCGTATTGAGTTACTCATTTTCTAAATATTCAGTATTGCGCACGTTTTTTCAGAAGCATCTTGTTCGGCTTTCTTCTTGGTATAACCAAAGCCCTGGCCATAAGCCTGATCGCCAATGAAGACTTGCGCAGTAAATTCTTTGCTGTTCTTTCCTTTTTTTACATCGGTTACATCAAAGCGAATTTCTTTACTATTTCGCTGAGACCATTCAATCACTTTGCTTTTATGATTTGAGTTTGAGTTCACCACTACTTCTAAATCAAAATAAGGCTGAATTAGTTTATCAATTACGAATTTCTTGGTTCGTCTATATCCTTTGTCCAAATAGATAGCGCCAACCAAAGCTTCAAGCGCATTGCCTAATATCACCTGCCTGAGTTGGGCATTTTTATGATCGAACTGCATAATAGCTGCCACCCCTACTCTGCGGGCCAGGTGATTGAGCGACTCGCGATTAACAATGCGAGATCGTATTTCAGTAAGGAAGCCTTCGTCTTTGAAAGGATATTTCTTGAATAGGTAATCGGCTACGGCCGCACCAAGAATGGCATCTCCCAGGTATTCCAATCGTTCGTTCGATTCGCGAAAGCCATCTTTTTCTTTTGCGCGCGAGCTATGTAATGTAGCGAGTTTATAAATAGCGAGATTGGACGGAGTAAAACCGGCAATGGTTTTGATTGCCGTTATCAGCTTCTTATCTTCTTTTGAATTGGATTTAGCTAAAGAGAGTAATTTCCACACAATCGGTGCGTTACTCTACTTTTTTCAGAATTACAGAGGCATTGTGACCTCCAAAACCAAATGTATTGCTTAAGGCAACCTTTACTTCTCTTTTCTGAGCCTTGTTAAAAGTAAGATTTAACCGAGGGTCAAGTCCATCATCATCGGTAAAATGATTGATTGTAGGCGCAATAATACCTTCTTGTATTGCAAGGATACACGCCAATGCTTCAATGGCACCGGCAGCTCCCAGTAAATGGCCAGTCATCGATTTGGTTGAACTAATATTCATCCGATACGCTTGTTCACCAAATACTTTTTGAATGGCTTTTATTTCACCTATGTCACCAAGGGGAGTAGAAGTACCATGGGTATTTATATAATCTACTTCTTCAGGCTTAATACCGGCTTCATCCAAAGCATTTTGCATTACTTTTGTGATACCCGCTCCTTCGGGATGGGGCGCAGTGATGTGATAGGCATCAGCCGAAAGGCCACCTCCTAAAACTTCAGCATAAATTTTTGCGCCTCTTTTTTTAGCATGTTCATACTCTTCCAGGATCAAAGCACCGGCTCCTTCGCCTAAAACAAATCCATCGCGCTCTTTATCATACGGACGCGAGGCTGTTTCGGGAGAATCATTTCTTTCTGAGAGTGCTTTCATGGCGTTGAAACCACCTACACCTGCCTCGCATACCGCGGCTTCAGAACCTCCGGTAACAATCACATCGGCCTTACCTAATTTAATATAAGTGAAGGCATCATAGATGGCATTGGTGGAAGAAGCACAGGCTGAAACCGTGACAAAATTAGGTCCACGAAATCCATATTTAATGGAGATGTGCCCTGCACTTAAATCGGGAATCATTTTTGGAATGAAGAAAGGATTGAAACGCGGGGTTCCATCTCCTTTTGCATACGACTTCATTTCCTCCTGGAAAGTAAACAACCCTCCAATACCTGAACCCCAGATTACCCCAACACGATCGGGATTAAGTTCAGCTAGTGGAAGGTTGGAATGTATGATTGCTTCGTCTGCCACCACCATGGCATATTGTGCGAAAGGATCGAGTTTGCGACCTTCTTTGCGATCCATATGGTCTTCAATGTTGAAGCCTTTGATTTCGCAGGCAAACTTGGTCTTAAAAAGAGAGGCGTCAAATCGTGTTATTGGGGCTGCACCACTTTTACCGGATTTTAAACCTTCAAAATACTGCTGAAGGTTGTTTCCAATTGGGGTTAATGCGCCTGCACCAGTAACTACTACTCTTTTAAATGTCATACAATACGTTAGGGGAGCAAAAGACTATTTACCTGCTTATTTCTTAACGTTCTCCTCAAGATAAGAAATGGCCTGGCCAACAGTTGCAATGTTTTCGGCCTGGTCGTCAGGGATGGAAATGTTGAATTCTTTTTCGAATTCCATGATCAATTCTACGGTATCCAGCGAGTCGGCACCCAAATCATTGGTAAAGCTTGCTTCTGGTGTAACTTCAGATTCTTCCACGCCAAGTTTGTCGATGATGATCTGTTTTACTTTTTGTGCGATTTCAGACATGTTTATAAAGGTTTAGAGTATTCAAAAATCTGTGCAAATAAAGAGATTT